>X355_Hoffmanns_Two_toed_Sloth__coassemble_1924_pt1 | contig 35762 bp, 33 predicted proteins | sample X355_Hoffmanns_Two_toed_Sloth__metabat2_low_PE_021 | metagenome-assembled genome bin X355_Hoffmanns_Two_toed_Sloth | reverse complement strand
GTGAGTCGAAATATGGAAATAGTGCAAAAGTTGTCAAGTTTGTCAAGTTTTAACAGGCAGTAAGTTTCAAATAAATAAGTACTGAGTTACTTACGCTATAATTACAGCTAACGGCTAAAAAGCAATTACAATATATAGTAAATTAAACAGACAGCCAACGGAGATTATACCCATATCCAGAAAGAATGCGGATTATAACAATATTTAAATCAATTAAATAGAGAACTTTTATTGTATGATAGATTTTATAAATTAAATTTGTTAAATTTGCATCGACAAATTATAGATTTTAATAATAACAACACATTTATATGCACAATTGGTTTGAATGTAAGGTTAGTTACGAAAAGATGCTGGAAAACGGCATGCAGAAGAAAGTTACAGAGCCTTATCTTGTTGATGCTATGTCTTTTACTGAGGCAGAGGCACGTATTATAGAAGAAATAAAACCTTATATAACAGGTGAATTTACCATCACGGATATAAAACGCGCTAAATTATCCGAGCTGTTCTTTAACGACAATGGCGATCGTTTTTTTAAAGCCAAAGTTATGTTTATCTCTCTGGATGAAAAGAGTGGCACCGAGAAGAAAACAGCCGTGAACATGCTGGCTCAGGCTTCGGATCTGAAAGAGGCATTGAAAGTTGTGGAAAAGGGGATGGAAGGTACTTTGGCCGATTATGCCATAGCTTCTCTGAGCGAAACCACGATAATGGATGTATTCCCTTATTCTGAAGATCAGAAGAAGAAAGTAGTTCTTGTCTAAAAAATACTGAATGGGCATTTCCGAAAATATACATAGAATAAAAGACCGCTTGCCGGTAAACGTAAAACTGGTGGCTGTATCTAAATTTCACCCGGTGGATGCTATCAGGGTGGCGTATAATGCCGGTCAGCATATTTTTGGAGAAAGCCGGATGCAGGAAATAAGCCAAAAGCATTCTTTGCTGCCTCAGGATATAGAATGGCATTTTATAGGACATTTACAGACGAATAAAGTAAAGTCGATTATACCTTATACACATACAATACACAGTGTTGACAGTTGGAAATTGCTTGCCGAAATAGAGAAGTCCGCAGCCCGTATCGGGAAAAGGATTTGTTGTTTGCTGGAGATCCATATAGCACAAGAAGATGCCAAATACGGATTTACTTTTGACGAGTGCCGTAGTTTCCTGTCAGCAAACCAGTGGAGAGATTGTAAATTTGCTTATCTTGGCGGAGTAATGGGTATGGCTTCCAACGTCGAAGAGGAATCACAGATCAGAAAAGAATTTAAAAGTCTGAAATTATTCTTCGATGAAATAAAAAATGACTATTTTGCAGAGGATGATTGCTTCTCTGAAATATCAATGGGTATGTCGGGAGACTATATGATAGCAGTCGAAGAAGGGTCTACAATGATACGGGTAGGCTCGTCTATTTTTGGAGAACGCGAATATTAACACAAAATATAAAGAAAATGAATATACAGCAACTGGAATATATTATAGCAGTGGATAATCACCGCCACTTTGCTAAAGCAGCAGAGTCTTCATTTGTTACCCAGCCTACGCTGAGCATGATGATTCAGAAGTTGGAAGATGAGTTGGGTGTAAAAATATTCGACCGTAGCCAGCTGCCGGTTCAGCCTACGGTAATAGGCACGCAAATCATTAATCAGGCAAGGGTAATCGTTTCGCAGGTGAAACAGATCAAGGAGATTATTCAGGAAGAGAAAGGCGTGGTACAGGGTGTATTCAAACTGGGTATTATTCCTACCATTGCTCCTTACCTGTTGCCAAAACTGATGCAGGTGCACGACCAGAATGGTTATGACATTGTGTTGGTAATAGAAGAAACCACTACCGCTCAGATAATTGAAAAGCTGCTCAATGGGGCTTTGGATGGTGCTATACTGGCTACTCCGCTTAAAAACGAAAAGATCACGGAACATCCGATTTATTATGAACGGTTCTATGCCTATGTTTCGCCTCGTGAAACATCGTTGTATGCCAAGAAAGAACTGGAGGAGGAAGATTTGAATATCAACCGCCTGTGGTTGCTTGAAGAAGTACATTGTTTCCGCGGTCAGATATTGCGCATATGTAATATGCGTAAGCGCAAGAGTTCTCATTCTTTGTTTTCATACGAAGCGGGAAGCATCAGTACTCTGATTAATATCGTGGATAATAACAGCGGGCTGACTATAATCCCTGAAATGGCCATAGAGGAACTGAATGAAAAGCAAAGACGTAATGTGCGCCCGTTAAAAGGGGTATCGCCTGTTCGTGAGGTGAGCCTTGTTACCCGTAAGGAATTTTTACGCGAACGGGTGCTCGACATTATTGTTTCCGAGATAAAACAGTCTGTACCTCAGCCGTTATTGAACCTTGAACTGAAAAAGTTTGTGGTGGATATCTAAGATTTTCTGTAAAAGTATAATTGGATAACAAAAAATATTATCTTTGTATCCGATTCGGGGAATTAGCTCATCTGGCTAGAGCGCAACGCTGGCAGTGTTGAGGTGATCGGTTCGAGTCCGATATTCTCCACGGAAGATTAAATCCCTGCATACAATGTGGGGATTTTATTTTACTTTTCTCAATTTCGACAAAACTATAATTGCAAAAACAAATAATCATAAAAACTTATTGTTCAAATCTCCAATTCTCATTAACTCAACTTCGTTTCATATGAATATTCATCTTAGCATTACCCAAAATGAACACAGGTAATCTTTGATTGCTTGTAGCAAAAGAGAATTGAATGTTCTTATATATCTATGTCAACAATAAAACGATAACCACGACAAACCCTGGAAAGATTACCTAATTAAAATAAGAAATGAAAAAGCCGAAACCGATCAGCTGGCAGCTAGCAGCTTTTTATTACATTTGGCCTTTGTAAATAACAACTATGAAAAAAAGGAGTGTTTTAATCGATTTAAGATATCTGGAATATCTCAACAACGGTTTCGGGCAATTGGCTTTAAATTACGGAAACTATTTTAAGGACCATCCGGAAAGAATACAGGATTTGGATATAACGCTTCTTGTTCCAAAAGAATATATCGGCAAGTTCGGAAACAATATAAAATATCTTGAATATAAACGCAATTATAAGGTATACCCTTTCTTGTTACCGCATTACGATATATGGCACAGTATAACCCAGCAAGTAAAAACTATCTCGTTGCACAGCAATACGGTAAGGATAATCAGCGTACACGACTTGAACTTCCTGTACGAAAGGAGTGCGGCTAAGGCAAAAAGGAAACTGAAAAGGCAGCAGGCGATACTGGATATTGCCGATACTATCACAGCCATATCCCGTTTTACTATCAGCGAACTGGAACAGCATATTGATCTGAAAGGGAAAACAGTTCTATTGAACTATGTAGGGGAACGCAGTATTGCAGATGATGAAGGCCTTGAGTTGGAAAGTGTAGATTCGAGCCGGAAATTCTTCTTTACAATAGGACAGGTTTTAGAGAAGAAAAACTTTCATGTATTGTTAGATATGATGAAGCTCATGCCTGCGTATAATCTGTATATAAGTGGCGATAATACGTTCGGGTATGCAAAATATATTGAAACGCGTATAGCAGAAGAGAATATCGGTAACGTTTTTCTTACAGGTGTAATCAGTGCTGCAGAAAAGGTATGGATGTACCGAAATTGTGAAGCTTTTTTGTTTCCTTCGAAATTTGAAGGATTCGGTTATCCCGTTATTGAAGCTATGCTTTTTGGTAAACCCGTCTTTTCATCGTCGTGTACAAGCCTTCCTGAAATAGGAGATAAATATGCTTTTTTCTGGGATAATTTCGATGCCGTACATATGAAAGATATAATTGAGAGAAACCTTACCGGATTCTATGAGAATACTTCGTTTATAGAGCAGCAGACTGAATATGCGAATTCTTATACATTGGAACGGCATATGGGTTCATTTCTTGATTTGTACAGGACTGTTCCGCTCAAGAAAAGCAGGAATCCGTTCAATACGATTTATAATTATATCAAGTTTCTGAAAAGCTGAGTATAACTTCCGGTATAAAGAAAAAAGCCGCAGAATATATCTGTGGCTTTTCCTTTATCAGCAATTCTTACTTAGAAGTTCCATTTTAGTGGTTCGAAGTATGCCTGAGGATGTAAACATGCAGGGCAGGTCTTAGGAGCCATCTTGCTCTTGATAACGAATCCGCAATTACGGCATTGCCAGTCGATAGCCTCTTCACGTGTAAATACACCGTTGCTTTCCACTCGTGCAAGAAGCGCTTTGTAACGGTCTTCGTGGATATTCTCTACCTTGCCTATCATACGGTACATTACGGCGATTTCTTTGAAGCCTTCCTTTTCTGCTATTTCAGCAAAAGCAGGATAGTCGATAGCCCACTCTTCGTGTTCTCCGGCTGCAGCTTCTATCAGGTTTTCGGCGGTTGTTCCTATTTTTCCGGCAGGATACATCGCGGTGATTTCTACCATACCGCCTTCCAGGAATTTAAACATGCGTTTTGCATGTTCCTTTTCCTGATCTGCTGTTTCAAGAAATATAGCCGCAATTTGTTCCAGTCCTTCTTTTTTCGCCTGGCTGGCAAACATTGTGTAACGCATTCTAGCTTGAGATTCTCCCGCGAATGATTTTAACAGGCACTTTTCGGTCTCTGTACCTTTGATACTTTTTTCCATAACTTTTTGATAGTTTAAATTGATAGTTTCTACAAAATTAATAATTATTATCAATCAAAAGAAATGAAACCAAATCATTTTGTAACTTTGCGCTCTTAAAAATGTGCAATCAATAACCTGTTTTGAATAAGTAAATTAGACGCATTCTAAACTAGTTTGGTCTATATTTTGATAAATGGTTATTTATTAGTATCTTGTATATTTGCGAGCCGATTACTAATGTAAGTTAATAGTGTTTTTTGTTTTGATATGAAAAAAGATCTTCTCAAAGATTTCACGCCCCAGTTATTTATTTCACTGAAGACGTACGATAAAGGAAAATTCATAAACGACCTCATGGCAGGTCTTATTGTTGGTATTGTTGCCCTACCTCTGGCTTTGGCATTTGGTATTGCGTCGGGTGTAACTCCTGAACAGGGTATAATCACGGCTATTATTGCCGGGTTTGTCATCTCCTTTCTGGGAGGGAGCCGCGTGCAGATAGGAGGGCCGACGGGCGCTTTTATCGTGATTGTCTATGGAGTGGTACAAACGCACGGGATAAAGGGATTACTCATAGCTACTATTATCGCGGGAGTCATTCTGGTTTTACTGGGTATTTTCAAATTGGGGAAAATCATCAAGTTTATCCCGTATCCTATCATAGTCGGTTTTACCAGTGGTATTGCTGTCACCATTTTTACAACGCAGATTGCCGATATCTTCGGACTCAACTTCGGCGGAGAGAAAGTTCCTGGAGATTTTATCGGTAAATGGATAATATACATTAAGCATTTCGATACTATCAACTGGTGGAATACGATCGTAAGTATAGGCAGTATAATTATTATCGTACTTACGCCACGCATTGTAAAGAAAGTACCGGGGTCGCTTGTTGCCATTATCCTGGTTACAGCCATCGTTTATTTTATGAAAACATATTTCGGTATAAGTGCTATAGATACTATTGGCGACCGCTTCAGAATAAATGCTGAGTTACCCGATGCCGCTATTCCTGATATTAATATGGCGGCGATAACCGATTTGCTTCCTGTGGCAATAACGATTGCCTTGCTCGGCGCTATTGAGTCGTTATTGTCGGCTACAGTGGCCGACGGTGTAATAGGAGGGGAGAAACATAATTCCAATACGGAGCTTATAGCGCAAGGGGTGGCAAATATCATTACTCCTCTGTTTGGAGGTATTCCGGCTACCGGAGCCATTGCCCGCACCATGACAAATATCAATAATGGGGGACGGACACCGGTGGCGGGTATAATCCATGCCGTTGTCTTATTGCTTATTTTGCTTCTGTTGATGCCTTTGGCTCAATATATACCGATGGCCTGCCTCGCCGGAGTACTGGTTATTGTGTCATATAATATGAGTGAATGGCGTACATTCAAAGCTCTCCTGAGAAATCAGAAATCGGATGTCGCGGTATTGCTTATCACATTTTTCCTGACGGTAATATTCGACCTGACCATTGCTATCGAAGTGGGTTTATTACTGGCTGTAGTACTCTTTATGAGGCGGATCAACGAGGTAACGCATGTTTCTGTTATAAAGAACGAACTGGATTTAACAGATGAAAGCGAATTTACTCAGGATGAAGAGATACTCACCTTGCCCGACGGCGTAGAGGTCTATGAGATCGACGGTCCTTTCTTCTTCGGCATTGCCAACAAGTTTGAGGAAAGCATGCGTGTAATTGGAGATAAATCGAAGATACGTATTATACGGATGCGCAAAGTTCCGTTTATCGATTCCACAGGACTGCATAATCTGGAAAGCCTCTGCCAGAAGTCAATGAAGGACGGCATACAGGTTATTTTGTCGGGTGTAAGGCCGAAAGTACACGCCATGATAGAAACTTCAGGCATACCAGCTATGATAGGTGAAGTGAATATCTGCGATAATATTAATATTGCAATAGCCCGTGCAAATGTGATTCTCAGCGAGGCGGGGGAATAGGAATAGATAGATTCTATTACGAGAAGAAAGCCAATAAATACAAAGAGTAGATTTGTTCTACTCTTTGTATTTATAATAGGATTTTATATTTACTTCCCAAATTTATACCCTACCGAAAGCATTAGTAACAAGACTTTATTATCTATTACTGTTCTGGAAATCAAACCATATCGGATACGGGTAGAAAATATATAGCTATCCTGTTCATATCTGACACCACCGATTAATCCAATTTCAGCATGATGATCCTGAAATAATGGTTCTGAATAATTATATTCCGATGTATAACGAATTTTCTTATTTCCGAATAGCCCATAAGAGTAATAAACTCCAAAATCAAATCCTATCTTGCTTTTTTCATTTAATGGTATTTTATAAGAAAATGTAACAGGCAGGTTTATATAATAGCCATTTGTGGTTTCTTCTGCTCTTGGATATTTTACAGATGTCGGGTCATGAGAAAATAAAAGTTGAGGTTGCAGGTAAAAATTATTAAATAAACGAACCTCATAGAATCCACCGATGTGGGCTCCTAATCTAATATTGGCATTATTATCTGCATCACTTCTTAATGAGGATAGGTTTATTCCTCCTGTTACCCCAAATTGGGAATATCCGGCAATGCTGATAAATAGTAGTAAAAATGATGCTACTAATACTCTTTTCATGTTTTTAATATTTTAATTACTATTCAAACCATGTGTGAGATGAAGTCGAATAAGCCCATAATTCAGGTTTACTAAACGAGAAAAACCTGTTTCCATCCATACCCCTGTATGATACGGTAATTTGGGCTGAAAACCCCTTAAAGTAATACAATCTTATTGGATCATTACCTTTTGGTTGAACTTTATTATTATTATTTTCTACGTTTAAAATAAGATAATTAGATGTCGGTAAGATTTCCTTCCAAGGGCAGCTATACCAACCGTCATGGGACGATGCACCGCTTCCCCTGTGGCTGAAAGCCTGTGTTGCTCCATCGCTGTATGTAATATTTGCCATAAATACAGTTTCACTGGAATAATTATACCAGAAACCAAGAAAGCCTTTTTTTCTGAAACTGACTTCCGACTGCCAGCTGATTTTTGGTATATTGCCCCATCTTTGTTCTAGTACCCGCCTTAGTTCCACTTTTAATTTCTTGCCATCATTTACAACCATCCAACCCGAATCAAAAGCATATTCGCTTTTTCCTATTGTTAAATTGCTAAACCACCAAGAACCTAAAGCGTCCAATGAGTACGCACTAACCGTTTTTTTTCCGTCAGCTAGATAAGCAGGCTTGATAACATAATACGGATATTTGGGAGGATAATATGCCATCCCTGCATCCTGCAACTGGTCATAAGTTGTTATTTGGTCTGCTTGTATCACCTTGTCCCCTATCATGTACCGCCCGTTTTTATTGGCAATACTGGCAATGGCGGCATCCTTATATGGCAGATAAGCTCCGTAATCTTCCTGATATTCGGGGAAATACAGGTAGTCCCCGTATTTTTTCTTAAATGCAAAATACTGGCTATGGGTAAAATCCAGATTTGCCGCTTCCTCCATTGCCATACTATAAATCTCCGCAGCCGATAAATGATCGAACACTTTCGCCCATCCTATCTGTTCAGACTTGGATAAACTCTCCAATTCTTTATACGATTCACTGAATACGCATTCATCATCAAATCTCAAAACTTGTTCGGGGAGGGCTGCTTTTTTCGTCTTTCCTGTATCGGGCAATACAACGACCGAAATTCCTTTCTTTTTACCCGTCAAGACATCAGGTATGTTTTCACTCTGGTTTTGTTCCACTGCAATTTCTTCATTTCTGTCACAGGAATAAGGTAATGTAACCAATACACATACCGCAAAATACAATGCTATTTTTTCATAGTATTTTTATTAGCCCTTAGTTCCCAAAACAGGCGCTTGTAATGTTGTGAAAAGGAAGAGGCATGGGAACTGTATAACTTATCCTGTTTGGAGGCTCTGCAAAGCCCGCACAATGGATAAACAAACAGTCCCACGCCTCTTGTATAACAAAAAACGTGGAACATTTGTTATTATCCCATGTGCTAAAATTTTGCAGATTTCCAAACAAGGATAATATCATTATGTCTCTTAATTAATTCGATAAAATATAACCGGATTCCCAACGCTATGATACGGCCGATTACGGGGATAAAAATATAAATTATTTGTTAAAATAAAAAACATTTTTATTTTTTATTGTAGGCTTATATGTAGCTACCTGGATTTATTACTTGTTAAAACCTGACAAAGTTGACAACTTTTAGCTTGTTTTTCATTGTTATTTTTTAATCCACCTTTTAACTTTCTATATTCTCTTTTCAGTTTCAATTACAAAACTTGACAAACCTGACACTTTTTTTATTCTGTCAGTTTTTCCTCATAACCACTTTCTGTTACACTGAGTATCACCGGGCAGGGAAATAGGAACACTGAGAAAAAAGTAACAAAGGTGACAGGTTTCTCACATTTTCATTTTTTTAATTATTAAACCTTGAATCTTTAAATTCCTGTATCAATATATCAAAGAGCTATAAGCCAACAGCTAAAGGCTATCGGCTATATACATAGATAAAGTATTTCCAAAAAGATGAAATCAAAGAAAGAGGATATTTCCACCGGGAAATATCCTCTTTCATAAATAAGAATGTTATCAGATTGTTGTTACTCGATACCACCTCCAAGTGCTCTGTAAAGATTTACAGATGCCTGTAGTTGTTCAAGTTTATCGCTTACCTGTCCAAGTTGTGCCTGTAGCAAACTTTGCTCTGCCTGTAATACTTCTGTATAGTTAGCTTCACCGGCTTTCAGTAACTGTTGGGTATCACCTACAGCAAGGGAAAGAGCATCTACTTGTTTAGCACGGTCCTCATTCTTGCGGAGTGAAGTTTCGTATGTGAACATAATGTTCGATACTTCCTGACTTGCGGTCAATACTGTTTGTTCGAACGTAAGTAGTGCTTCTTCCTGTTGAGCCTTTGCTATCTTATACTGTCCTCTCAGCTGATTCCCTGCAAATATAGGCTGGGTAAGTCCACCTACGATATTAGCCAGAATATTTGTCGGTTTGAAGAACTGTGAAAGTGTATTAGATGCAAATCCAACAGAAGAAGAACTGCCTAATGTCAAAGACGGATACAGAGATCGCTGAGCTACATTCTTCATCTCGAATGCATATCTGAATCCCATCTCGGCTTGCAATACATCCGGGCGTTTTGCCAACATCTGTGCAGGGATACCTACTTGTAGCTCGGCTGGAACGGCCTGGTTGTCAATGGTTGTCCTTGAAATAGGTCCCGGTTTGCGTCCTAATAACAGACTAAGGGAATTCTCGAGCTGATTGATTTGCATTTGCAGATCCGGCACACTAACCTGAGTACTATAGAGCAAAGCCTCACTTTGCTTTACACCGGCACGATTGAGGAGTCCGGCCTGCATCATGGCCTGCATTGTTGCAGTACTTTCCTTTAATAATTCAATAGTCTCCAATGTAATCTTCAACTGCTCGTCGAGCGCCAGCAGCGAGTAATAGGTGGTAGCTATATTGGCAACCAGGGATGTCTGAATAAGATTACGGTAAGCATGTGTGCTAACGAGGTTAGCATACTGGGCTTTTGTCTTGCTATTCAGTTTACCCCAGATATCAGCTTCCCATTGTACTACAAAACCCAAAGCCCATTGGTCGCCGCCATTATATCCGAGTACCCTTTCTTTACCATTGCTGATACTTTTTTGAGTATGTGTAACCTGAGCACCTAAAGCAACAGTAGGGAAATATGCCGATTTGGCAATATATAGTCCGGCTTCGGCCTGTTGGATACGGTTATATGCCAGGCGCAGGTCATAGTTGTTTGTAAGGCCTTCATCTATCAATGCCTGAAGAACCGGGTCGCTGAAATATTCCCTCCAGGGGATATTTGCTATAGTAGTCGTATCCGTTGGATTTTCATCTCTGAACATCCCTGAAGCATCTACTTCCGGAGATTTATATTTGTTGGAATTCAAAACTCCGCAGGATGTGAATCCCATTGAGAGTATTACTCCCAACAGAACCGCACCTTTTATTTGTTTACTTATCATAATGTTATTGTCCTTGTTTGTTTATGAATTCGTCGTTCGAATTTATCATTCCCGATTTACTTACTTTATCCTGTAGAGACTGGAATATGATATACAGCGACGGTATAACCAATATTCCGATCATAGTACCGATAAACATACCTCCGATAGCACTGATACCGATAGAGCGGTTACCGATGGCACCTGCACCGGATGCAATAAACAGAGGGAATAGTCCCGCTATGAATGCAAACGATGTCATCAGAATAGGACGAAGACGTGCAACAGCTCCGTTTACAGCAGCTTCTATAATACTCATTCCCTGCTGACGGCGTTGCAATGCATATTCCACAATCAGAATGGCATTCTTCGCCAAGAGTCCGATAAGCATGATCATCGATATCTGGACGTAAATGTTATTCACAATACCCTGCGACACACCGAATATCATCAGGAAGATAAATACTCCGGCCAATCCGACAGGAAGTGAGAATAATACTGCCAATGGTATAATATAACTTTCGTAAAGGGCGCAAAGTAGCAAGTATACGAAAATGATACAGATACCAAATATGAGGACGGTCTGGCTACCGGCATTGGCTTCTTCACGGGTCATACCACCAAATTCGTATGTATAACCATCGGGGAAGATGCTTTTATCCTGAGACATTTCTTCTATCAGGTTCAATACATCCCCGGTACTTTTTCCGTCAAGCATATTAGGTATAATGGTCATATCTATAGATGTATACATATTGAAACGACTCAATGTAGGAGGGGCATCAATATCTTCTACATGAATAAACTCTGTGATAGGAGCCATATCCCCACTTCCGGTCTTGACGAATAAACCACTCAGGTCATCCAGCTTTCTTCTGTACTCAGGAGAAGCCTGCAATACAACCCTAAATTGCTTACCATATAAGTTGAATGTTGAGATATACGAACTACCGATATAAGCCTGCAATGTCCCCATTACTTCGCTGAGACTTAATCCTGCTGCCTTAATCTTAGGTAAGTCAGCTGATATTTCTTTCTGCGGGAAGGCAGGGTTGAAGTTTGTCATAGCCATGAGTATGACATCATTTCTGCTTTGTAGTTTTTGGAGGAAGTTTTGAGCTATTTCATTAAATTTGTTAATATCCCCCCCTGTACGGTCTTGCAACTGCATATCAACCCCTGCACTCAATCCAAATCCCTGAAGGGTAGGGGTAGCCACAAAGAAGAATGTCGCATCCTTGATATGGCTTGTCTTTTCTTTCAATATGGCAGACACTTCGTTGGTTGATAGTTTACGATCATTCCATGACTCCATTTTTACAATCAAGGTACCATAAGAACTGTTCATACCGGCGGTAAAGTTAACCCCCGAGATATTAGTCACACTCTTAACACCATCAATTTCCTGTGCCATATGAACAACCTGATTTACAATAGAGTCTGTTCTCTCCAAGGATGAACCCGGAGGTAAAGTCACGAAACCGATAACACCACCACTATCTTCATTCGGAACGAAGCCGGTAGGCAGCATTTTCATCAGGCCGAATAGTATAACAGACGAAACTACTATAATAGCTACCGTAATCCAGCGATGGCCTCTTCTTCCTAAGAACTGAAGGCTCTTTTTGTACTTCTGCGTTGCGCTATTGAACGTAATATTGAAATAATAATAGAACTTTTGCAGGAAACCTTTTTTCTGATGCTCTTCGTCGTGTGCTTTCAGGAACAAGGCACAAAGAGCCGGACTCAGAGTCAAGGCATTTACAGCCGAAATAAGAATGGCAATAGCCAGAGTCAGACCGAACTGCTTGAAGAATATACCGCTCGTACCACCGATAAAGCTGACCGGAATAAATACCGCCGACATAACCAGTGTGATAGATACAATAGCCGGTGCAATTTCCTTCATAGCAGTCATGGTCGCCTTTTTAGGATCTTTTTCTCCTGCGTCGAGCTGTGCATGGACAGCCTCGACGACGACTATGGCGTCATCGACCACAATACCAATAGCAAGTACCAATGCAAACAAAGTCAGTAAGTTGATAGAGAACCCAAACACCTGTAAGAAGAAAAATGTACCTACAATGGCCACCGGTACTGCTACCGCAGGAATGATTGTAGACCTGAAGTCCTGCAAGAATACGAATACTACGATAAATACAAGGACAAAGGCTTCCAGCAATGTATGGATAACTTTCTCAATAGATGCATCCAGAAACTCACTGGAGTCCATCATATAATTAAATTTAACACCTGTAGGCAATAATTTTTCCGCGTCATTCAGTACAGCTTTCACATTATTGATTACCTCCTGGGCATTTGATCCGGCTGTCTGGTTAATCATGATAAATACAGATTCATTTCTGTCGGTCTGAGAAATAACGCTATAGTTCAAAGAGCCTAATTTGATGTCCGCAATATCTTTCAGCCTTAGGATATGTCCGTCCTGAGAACGCAGGATAATATTACCGAACTGGTCTTCTGTACGAAGTTTTCCGGTATATCTCATTGTATACTGGAAGGACTGGTCGCTATTTTGTCCCAACTCGCCGGGGGCAGCTTCTATATTCTGATCTGCTAATGCTGCACTTACTTCCTGTACGGAAATTTTGTAGGCAGCCATCACATCCGGTTTAAGCCATACACGCATAGCATAGTCCCTTGCTCCAAAAACACTGGCATTACCAACACCATATACACGTTTTATCTGAGGGAGAATATTGATATTTGCATAGTTCTGAAGAAATTCTCCGTCATAGTCAGGATTGCTTGTACTGATTGTAAGCCCCAGCAATGTACTGTTCTGTTGTTTTGCAACAGTCACCCCCAATTGAGTCACCTCTTCCGGGAGCAGAGGATTTGCACGTGCCGCAAGATTTTGCACGTTTACAGCAGCAATATCAGGATTAACCCCTTGCTTGAAATAAACTCTGATCGTAGCAGATCCACTTGTCGCAGACGATGTCATATATGTCATCCCCTCTACACCATTGATTTGTTCTTCGAGTGGAACAACCACACTATTCATTACCACATCCGCATTTGCACCGGGATAGGTAGCTGACACCTGCACTGTCGGAGGAGCGATATCGGGATACTGCTCTACTGGCAAGGTTGCCAGGCCAATAATCCCCAGTACCACAATAATGACAGAAATAACCGTAGAGAGTACAGGTCTTTCTATAAATGTTTTTAACATTAGTTCTTTATTTTATTTATTAAATAAATTGTCTTATTTTTTCACAATGATTGTTGTACTATCAGACAGAGTGGCAACTCCACCTGTTACAATACGGTCACCGCTCGAAAGGCCGTTTGTTACAACATAGCTTTTCCCGTCAGGTGTCGCAGTAACATCGATTAGTATTTGTACAGCAACAGAATCGCTGACCACTTTATAAACCAAGCGCTTATTCTGTTTTGTAAATGTGGCTGCCTGAGGTATTACTATAGCCTCTTCTACATGCTGAGGAATAGACAGGTTTCCGCTGAATCCGCTTCTCAACACTCCGTGAGGATTTGGAAATTCGGCCCTGAAGTTTGCAGATCCGGTTGATACGCTTACCGATCCGGAAATTGTTTTTATCTTACCTTTCTCTTCATATACAGTACCATCAGCCATCTTCAGGGTAACAGCAGGCAGGTTATTTATTTTTTCAGCCTGAGTTTTGCCCGGCAGGTCTGCCAACAAAGTAACGAGGTCTTTCTCATTCAATGAGAAATACGCAAATACATTTCCTGTACTTGATACTGTAGTCAGAGCATTGCTATTATTAACCAAACTACCCTGACGATAATTGATTGTCCCTACAACGCCATCTACCGGACTGGAAACATTTGTCCAGTTCATCTGTGCCTGCGCACTCGCTAGCTGAGCCTCAGTCTGAGCCAAAGTTGCTTTTGATGTAAGCAATGTGTTCTGGTAAGTATCGAGTTGTACCTGGCTTACAATACCTTGTTCGGCCAAAGGTTTGAACCTGTCGACATTTAATTGGGCTGTGCTCACCTGCGCCTTGGCACTTTCAACGGCAGCCTGTGCTGTTCTCAAAGCTTGTTCGGCTGTAGGGGAATTGATTTTAAACAAAATCTGTCCCTTTTTCACTACTGCTCCTTCATCCACATAAACAGCATCTATAAAACCATCGATACGAGGCCTGATTTCAACATCTTCCTGTCCTTTTATAGTCACTGGATAAACAGTTTCCAGTTCTGTGTCCTGCATACTTAATACCTGTGTCGGATATTCCTGAGGAGTTTTATCTCCACCTCCGAAAGGATTGGAGCTCTTGTTCCCACAAGATACCATAACCAATAGAGCCATTGCTCCGATAACAATCTTTTTCACATTCATACCTATATTTATTTAATTGTTTGATTTACTTAATCTGTCCATCTCCTGTAAAAGGATGATTAATTGTGTCCTTAATACTTCTACGTCGATATTTTTAAATAGAAGTTCTTGCCCGCTTTTTACTTTGGTAATGGCCTTTTCGAAAAGTTCCTTTCCTGCTTCAGTTAGTTCTACAATGCGGGCCCTTGTATCGGTTACGCTTTCCCGTCTGCTTATTAATCCCTTTTTCTCAAGATTTCTTAATATTGTGGAAGTAGTCATAGGATCTATCTCTGTTTCCTGCGATAAAACGATTTGTGTGGCCTCTTTTTGTTGCCTCGACATATGATATATAGCACCTAATAATTCCATTTGTGATGATGTTAGCCCAAATTCATCTAATACCTTGTGTTTACCTCTTTGCCAGAATTTGGAAACACGCCATATTAGATATCCCACCTCCTCATTTGGATTCCCTAATTTGCAGTTTACTTCCATTTAATCTATTTTTTTAAATTCGGCACAAATATAGTAAGTGTACTTATAATAAGTTTATAGGATAGTAAGTAAAAATTACTTTCTTAACATTTTTTATATAAAAACATGTTGTAAAACATGTTTTGGCGAAATAAACAGAAGAGATTTTATAAAGCAGAGAGGATATGAGTCTTTTTTACAATCCTTTGCCAAAATATTTCAGTTTAATTGTTAATGTGTTATTAGTGTGAATCCTTTAGATATTTCATAACAATCTCGATTCAATATTGTTGTTTACAGAGAGCATTTATTTAGTAATTCCGCTTTAGAGGGATAAAATCGTTTGTTTGACATTATTTTCACAAATATATCAGGCAAAAAAGCCGGATGGTAATAATCCGGCTCTCTTAGTATTCTTTAGATTCCCAAATCTTTACAGACTTGTTCTATCTTTTTCTCTGTACTGGCATCTACGGCATCGTAATCAGCTCTGGATTTCAATTTTGCTTTAACTTCTATATAGAACTTAATTTTCGGTTCTGTACCGGAAGGACGGATGGATATTTTTGTTCCGTCTTCGGTGAAGTACTGCAATACGTTTGAAGTCGTTGGCATTTCCAATGTATATTCTTCATTGATGGCCAAATCCTGGGCTTTCAGAGTTACAAAGTCTTTGATGAGTGTCACCTTAGAGCCTGCAATCTGTTTGATTGGATTTTCCCTGAAGTTTTTCATCATAGCTTCTATTTCCTCTGCACCGCTACGTCCTTCTTTAGTTACCGAAATACCCTTTTCTTTCGAGAATCCGTATTCTACATAGATATCCTGAAGCATTTCGTACAATGTTTTTCCATTGTCCTTTGCCCATGCTGCGATTTCTCCGAAGAGCATAGCAGCCGATACGGAATCCTTATCGCGAACAAAGTCTTCGGCAAGGAAGCCATAGCTTTCTTCTCCTCCTCCTATATATTGACGCTTACCTTCAAGCTCGCGCATAATGGCAGCAATCCATTTGAATCCTGTATAGCACTCGAACATTTCCACACCGTTTTTCTCCGATACTACCTGGGTTAAGGCACTGGTTACAATTGTGCGTACAGTATATTCTTTTCCGGTAAGTTGCCCGAGTTCTCTTTTCCGGGTAATTATATAATAAATAAGGATAAGCATTGTCTGGTTTCCGTTCAGCAGGATAAACTCTCCTTTATCGTTACGGATACCTGCACCGAAGCGGTCAGCATCGGGGTCTGTCGCAAATACGAGCTCGGCATTTGTTTCCATTGCTTTTTTTACGGCAAGAGCCATCGCTGCGGGATCTTCAGGATTTGGAGATACAACAGTAGGAAAATCACCACTCAGTACGTCTTGTTCCGGGACATTGATAATGTTAGTAAATCCGGATGCTTTCAGAGCCTGAGGGATTACGGTAAATCCTGTTCCGTGCAACGGGGTATATACGATACCTATTCCGCTGTGACGTTTGATAGCATCAGGTGAGAGTAAAATGGTTTTCAACTCTTTTATATATGCTTCATCCATATTTTTACCTAATATTTCTATCAGGTTCTTGTTGCCTTTAAACTTGATATTCTCGACATTGACACGGTTTACTTCAGCAATGATATTCTTATCATGCGGAGGTATAACCTGTGCACCGTCTTCCCAGTAAGCCTTATATCCGTTATATGCTTTCGGGTTGTGCGATGCTGTTATCATAATACCGCTCTGGCAACCCAGTTTGCGAATGGCGTATGATACCTCCGGTGTAGGACGCAGGTCTTCGAACAGATATGCTTTGATTCCGTTAGCTGATAGTATGTCAGCCGATATTTCGGCGTATTTCCGGCTATTGTTACGGCAATCGTGTCCGATAACTACTTTTATCTGTTTTAGCGAAGAAAATTCTTTCAGCAGATAGTTCGTCAGGCCTTGCGTAGCTGCTCCTATAGTATATATATTAACTCTGTTGGTACCGACTCCCATAATACCGCGAAGACCTCCTGTCCCAAATTCAAGGTCTTTATAGAAAGCCTCTATCAACTCTGTTTTATCTTCTTTGTCTAATAATGCTTGCACTTCTTTTCTCGTCTCGTCATCGTATTTGTCTGATAGCCATGTTTTGGCTTTGGCTGTCACTTGCATTAGCAAATCATTACTTTCCATGCGTGTTTGTTTTATTATTTATAGTTCTATGTAATAATTAATACTACAAAAAGCAAAAGTAGCATTTTTTTGCTGTTCGGGGATAAGAAAAAGTAAGAAAATATAAGTAATTTTTTTATACAAAGTTATATCTTGTGATTTCCAAAGATTAATTATTTAAGCGGATCGGAAGTAGAAATTGATCGTTCTGTTACAAGTAGACGAGATACAAGATACGGGTAAACAAGTTATTCTTAATTCTTAATTCTTAATTCTTAATTCTTTGTTTTTTTTATTTTTATTATCTTTGGGCCAAACTCGAATAGATATGCTGCTCAGGGGTTTACTTGTTTTCTTTACTATGCTTCTTGTGCAATCCGGTGTTGTGCAGGCACAAACACATACCTATAGTACTATTATTTCCGATGAGGAGATTTACGGCTTCCTGAATTGGATGACCAATAATGATAAAAAATCCGAGATTAAATTCCTCAAGAATAACACAAAAGTATCCGTGAAAATATTGCCTTGGGATGCAGCTAACTTCATTAGTAAATATATAGGTGAGTACGATATCAGTCATCTGGAACCAGACAATAAATACCTGTTCAAAAAATCTTCCGGTCTGGATACGCTATTTACTCAGGCGGACAAAGATTATTTTTATGAACAGTTTATATCCATCAAGGATTCCGTCTGGCATAAAGGTATGTCAGGCAAAAAAATGCTCCCGGCCAAGAAAAAAGACTATACGGATGTGAATTATTATTCCGTTCCTTTGTTCTCGCGTAATAAGGAATATGTTATTATTTACAAAGTTTATACCTGCGGGTACGAATGCGCATATGGAAAATATTATCTGTATAAGTATGATATAGACAAGTGGAGGTTTCTGATGTCTGTGAATCCGTGGACTAGTTAGTTCTAAAATCATTTTCGTCCGAAATCGGCAGGGATTTCGCCCCATTCGTCCGTCTTCCATTTTATTATTTGAGTAGTATATGTATTGTCTCTGAGCCACTTCTCAGCACGTTCTATCATGTAGAATAGAGATTCATTTTCGGGCAGTCTTTCCAATTTCGTTTTGCATTTTTTCTCTTTTACCCACTTTATAGCATTAGCGCTGTCCGAATAGATAGGAATTTTAAATTTTTTCTGCTTCAGCAATGCCAGACCATGTACCAGAGCAAGGAATTCGCCTATATTATTTGTTCCTTTCTCAAACGGTCCCTGATGAAATACCTGCTCTCCGGTCTGCACGTATACGCCCCTGTATTCCAATAAACCCGGATTCCCGCTGCAAGCGGCATCCACAGACAAGCTGTTTTTTATGATTTCGGGTATGTTATGAATGGAGACTTTCTTCTTTTCTGCATTTTTTCCTATATATAGCCATGGATTATCATTATATGCTTTCTCGGCTTCCTCTTTGGTAGGGAAAGATTTATAAATAGCTCCCTCGTACCCTTCGATCTGAGCTTTTGCCTCATTCCATGACGAATACACCCCGGGAGTTACGCCATTCCATACTACATAAAAATTCTTCTTTGCCACTAATTTTGTTATTCTGGGTAAACAGCTATTGATTATAGATGCAAATTAACGAAGAAAGCCGGAAAATACGAAATAATAGGATGTTTAAAGAGTATCACAATTAATTTATTCGGATTCAGAACTAAACTTAATATCTCGTTAGAATGTTATTTCTAAGTATAGATACATATACTGTTATTAACAATCTAAATAAAACACTTATGGATACCGAAGAACTGTCAAAACGCTACATGGAAAAATATAACGAACTCGCAACGAAATTTGAAGAGTTGGAAATAAGCAATCTTGTAGATAAGCTGAATAATGCAATCTCCCGGTCGGATATGGCTAAAACAAACGAGCTCTATGATAAAGTATTGGAATGGAATGCAAAAGTAGAACAGCTTTCCGGAGCCAAAATAGCATTGGATATACAGTTTAGCTATCTCCGTTTACCTTCGCCAGCTCTATTTGGCGTAACATTCGACGGTGAAGAAAAAATCTGGAAGTTTAACACCTGATAGTAAAATAAATAATCTCTATCAATCAAATTTTTCTCGGAATAGTTGCTTTTTTGATGTGATTTAAAAATATTTTTTAACATTAAAAATAGTGTGCAATCAAATTTAATATCGCAATTTTGCATTGTGAACGATTGTTCACATATTTGAAATAGTTGATTAATGAAGTATAGCAGAGAATACATATTAAGACGGGCCTTCGACGTTTTCATGAACAAAGGTTATGACAGTGCATCAATATCCGTTCTGCAAGAGGAGCTGGGGATGTCTCGTGGAGCTATGTACCGGTATTTTAAAAATAAAGAAGAACTATTCTTTGCTGTTATCGACGAGTATTTTTTCAAGATATTCGACAAAATGCTTAATGGTATAAAAGGGGACATCACGGTACCCGAATTAATTGAAGCTATGCACAGGCGGCAGAAAATTGTAACCAATGCATTTATGAGAGCAGGCGTTACACATACGGTTTTCCTGAATTACACAGCTTTAATAATACAAGCCGCGAAGCATTATCCAGATTTTGTCAACCGCTTCAGATTTATCTACAGCCGTCTGCTCGGTCACTGGCGGAATGCTCTGCATAAGAGTATAGCAGTCAAGGAGGTGAGAGCCGATATTGATGTTGAAATAATGTGTATATTATTCAATAATACAGGTGTAAAGGAAACTTCAGACCAGGCTTGTGACGAATCCCATTTTGTGACAAATGTGGTAAAAGATATGGAAAGAAGAAAGGAAGTGATGGATTATTTATATTGTTTAATCAAAGCTTAATTTTTTTTATCCGGCAGTGAACTATCGTTCATTAATACAACAAAGACAAGCGTTTATTTTTTTATAACCAAATGAACAATTGTTCATAATTCAAACAACAATTTTATGAAAAAAATAATAGCTATCCTCACTCAAAAAGGAGCACTCAGCAAAGGAGTTCAAGAAAATACGACTGTAAACCTGTTTGAATTAGAAGATGACAATGTAAAAGGCGTTGAAAGTCTGAAACTGGAAAGTACCGGGAATAATTACTTTTCGTTACTGATGGCCATCAAAAAAGTCAGTCTGGTATATGCAGATACAATCAACTCCGACCTAAAAAAGATTCTGAATAAGATAGGAATCAAAACAAAATGCAAAGAAGATATACCAAACGATAGATTTATAAATCAATTTATTTTCGACTGACCAGGTAATTATCTTCAAATAATAGTAACGAATATTCAGTAAACTAAAAGTGAGGGATCATTTAGCTGATTTTTTATTTATGCGAAAAGTCTATTTATTTATTTTATTAGCAACAGTTTCTGCCTCTTTGTCAGCTCAGGATGATCTGCTGTATGCTAATGATAGCATCAGGGAACAATACAATGTAGCCATGCGGGACCCCAATATATTCAAACCCAGACATTTTGAAATATCGGAAAAAGAAGCTATAAGAATGGCCGACAGGATGCCTTCATTTGCAGTATATAAAGATACATACTTTGTAACAGGGATACCACTGAATGAAGAAATTACAAATACTTCGGCCGATGCCACATTTCAGATCAGTATCAGGCAGCGTCTGACTAAGAGTGTACTTCCGTTCAAAACATTCGCTTACCTGACATATACCCAGAGATCGTTTTGGGATATATATGCCGAATCCAGTCCTTTCAGGGATACGAACTATAACCCGGGTTTGGGCTTGGGTAAATATATATTTCACGATAAGAAGCTGGTGGGAGCAATGTTTGCTCAACTGAAGCATGAATCGAACGGACGCGATGGAGAAGATTCGCGTAGCTGGAATTATTTAAGCATTTCTATGAAATATTATTTCAACGCACGCTTCAATCTATCCGGCGAATTTTGGATACCTTATGTGGATGGGGGTAATAATAAAGATCTTATCGACTATAGGGGCTTGGGTTACCTGTCGATAAATTATATAAGCGATAAACACAAATGGTGGTTATCTGCAGATTTAAATCCCAAAAGAGGGTTTGGTAATATCAATACAACACTCACGGCAAGTTTCAGGATTTCGGAAAAAGCGAACCAGTATATTTTTGCCCGTTTCTTCCATGGATATGGTGAAAGTTTGCTGGATTATGATAAATATTCGATGAATATCCGGGTGGGGATATGTATTAAACCTGATTTTTACAGTCTTTTCTAGGTTTAGTGGCTATTGCATCTTTTGGAATATAACTATGGCTGATAGCCCTGATTTCGAGGCGCAGCATTAAAAACTTTTTTTACTAAACTAAACAGTAATGAAAACTTTTAAACTTCAGGCATGGCATTTCGGATTAATGTTTATCCTATTAAGCATAGTTACAAATATTATGGGTACCTGGGCTGTAAACAGTATTCCGAATAATGTGGAAGATAGCCGTTTTGTAGACCTGAATGATAAAACTTTTGATGAAGCTGTCAGTTCGGGCACCGGATTTGTCCTTTTTTATAAAGAAAACTCAGATTTGTGTGACAAAATGGAGTATAATCTCAACCAATTACCAGTGGATGATAAAGAAAAAATTAACTACTATAAAGTAAATATTGCCGAATTCAACGCTCTGGAAGCGGAATATCGTATATCAGGGGTTCCGAGTATACTGATATTTAAAGAGGGAAAAGAGAGAGAACGGATTTTGGGAGTTATTCCGGAGTCTAATTTAAAAATCATTTACAACAGAGCTACAAAATGAAACTATGTATCAATCCTAAATATAATGGACTTTCGGAATTTATATATTCTATCCCTGAGATTTTTTCTCGGGAAGGGGAGATGATATATAATGCACGCAATACAATTAAGTTGTTCCGGATAAACGGTTTTATGGTAAATGTAAAATCTTTTAAAAGACCCATACTTATCAATCGCTTTGTGTATAAATATATCAGAAAGTCTAAGGCCGAAAGATCTTTTAACAATGCGCTATACGTTCTGGATAAGGGAACCAATACGCCCGATCCTGTCGCATATATCGATATATGTAAAAACAGGTTATTGTCCGAGTCGTACTATATCTCCATACATGAGGAAGTACAGGGTACGATGAAAGAAGTATATAAACAAACAGAGGAAGAGAGCAAAGGTTTAATTCAGGCCTTTACAATGTTCACAGCCGAAATACATAAAAAGGGAATATTCCATAAAGATTATTCACCGGGAAATATCCTCTATAAAACAACCAAAGATGGCTATCAGTTTTATCTGGTGGACCTCAACCGGATGTCGTTCAGAAACATCAGTTTACTGGATAGTTGCAGAAGCTTCAAACGCATCAAAGCCAATGATAATACGCTGAATTACATTGGTGAAGAATATTCAAAAATCCGTAAATATGATGAAAAAATATGCCAAAAACTAATACATCTGTACAATCGTCGTTTTTGGAAAAAATATCTGCTGCGTCATCCCGAATGTGAAAACCAATATTGAGAATTTAAACATATAGAATATGTATATTAATGCAACCGGATATTATATCCCACCTACAAGGGTTACTAATGATTACTTCACAGAAGTGAATGGTCTTACCAGTGACTGGATTTTGCAAAGAACCGGTATACGCTCACGCTCCAGGGCTACCGAGAAAGAAACAATGAACTATATGTGTGCAGAAGCAGTAAGTAATGCTTTGCCCAAATTGCCGTACAATATCAATGACGTGGACTTGATTATATTTGCTTCATATACGCCGTCAGATACAATTGCCACAGCTGGGCATTACATACAACGGGAATACAATATATCCGAAGCCAAAGTATTTCATATTTCCTCGGCCTGTTCTTCTGCAATCAACGCCATGGAAATTATATACTCGTTTTTCTCTTCCGAAATAGCAAGTAAGGCCTTGTTGATCTGTGCCGACCGTAATTCGACATATTCGGATGATACGGATTGCATGTCGGGTCATCTGTGGGGAGATGGCGCAGTCGCATATTTCTTCTCCGACACGGCACAAACCGAAAAAGACCCTCATATTATTGATATTACAACTCAGGGATTGGGACATGTAGGCTTAGGGCCACAAGGTGTTTTCCTTACCCCTGATAATGGCGGGCTACAAATGCCACACGGAAAAGATGTATTTATGTTTGCATGTAACTATATATCACAAAATACGAAAGAAATAGTGGAGAATAGCGGATACTCTCTCGACAGGTTAACTTATTTCATAGGCCATCAGGCCAATATGAGAATATTGAAGAATGTGACCAGACAACTCGATTTGAGTGACGATGTAATATTATCCAATATAGAAGAATTAGGCAACACAGGCTCAGCCAGCGCCTTGTTGGTATATGCTCAGAATACTGACAGGTTCCGGTCGGGAGACTTGGTCTGTATATCGGTATTCGGTGGGGGATATTCTGCTGGCGCCTGCTTATTAACAATGCCTTAAGATACAAAAACAATAAAAAGATTTGTTATGGTTAATCAAAGAACTTTAAAAAATAGTTTTTCACTGAGTGGAAAAGGGTTGCACACCGGATTAAGTATCAACATCACGTTCAATCCTGCACCTGAAAACCATGGTTATAAAATCAGGCGTACCGATGTTTTGGGACAACCGGTAATAGATGCCTTGGCCGAAAACGTTTCGGCTACACAACGAGGTACGGTATTGTCGGCCAACGGAGTGCAGGTCAGCACTGTAGAACATGCACTAGCTGCCCTCTACGCATGCGAGATAGATAACTGCCTGATAGATGTGGATGCTCCCGAATTTCCCATCCTGGATGGAAGTTCTATTGCCTATGTAAGCAAGATAAAGGAAGTAGGTATACAACAGCAAGATGCTGTAAGAGAATATATTACATTCAAAAGAAAAAGAATCAAGGTAATGGATAAAGCCACCGGTTCTTCGATGCTCTTATTACCTGACGATTCGTTCAGTATCCAGTCGCATATTGCATTCAACTCGGCACTATTGAGACGACAGGATGCAAGCCTGAATGATCTGTCTGAATTTACAAAAGACTTTGCTTCTGCCCGAACATTTGTCTTTGTCCGTGAAATAGAACCTTTACTCCAGAACAATCTGGTTAAAGGCGGAGATTTGGACAATGCTATCGTGATATATGACAAGCCTATCGAACAAGATAGTTTCGACCATCTGGCCGATGTAATGGGAGTAAAAAGAAAGGACGCCAATAAATTAGGATATATCATGAATAAGCCGTTACTTTATCCTAATGAGCCGGCCAGACATAAACTACTTGATATAATAGGTGATATAGCATTGGTCGGTCATTTTATAAAAGGACGGATTATCGCAAATTGCCCGGGGCACAAAATCAATAATCTGTTTGCCAGAGCTATACGCGAAGCTATGAAAGAATCTAAACCAACGAAAGTTGCTATGCTTGCAGAACCGGTACACACCGGACAATTTTACTGGAATCGCCCTTAAAGAATTTTGATTATGAATAAGGTATTGGCTTTCATCACGAATAATAGTACCATATTGCTCGGCATACTAGCCGGAATAATTATAGGTTTTGTCTATTGGTTCTATTTTGCTTGTTATTGGGGTACTTATCCATTATCGGCCGAATGCTGGGTTAATTGCAGCTATGGCGCTTTATTAGGAGGATTTACTTCAAGTCTGATCGATAATAAAGAAATATGATTTATTTTATAAATTTAAACTGGTAAATTATGCTGAAAAATGACATTGGAATTAATGCAGGTATAATATGGAATTTACTGGCAGAAAAGGGTAAGTTAACCATAAGGGAAATCGGAGAATTATCCGATTTTAAAGATACTCTCATAAATATGGCACTAGGCTGGTTATCAAGAGAAAATAAGATCCGATTCTTTGATGAAAATGGTCATTTATATATTGAATTGAATCATTCTGTATCTGAAACATATTATTGATTAAATTTATTCATTATAGAAAAAGCGTTATTTATTTAAATAACGCTTTTCTTTTTTGCCATCATAGTTGAGATGCGGGAATACTAAAAAGTTCATTGGGGTGAATTTCTTTGCATTTTTACTTAAATTCCAAAAACAAATAAATAAGTTAACATGTTTATTTTAGGAAGACATACGGATATATAAATTCTATCACATCTGTGTACCATGTACCTTACCATTTTATTTTACAGGCTGCTTTTAATATAGAATAAAATAAAAGGAAAGGAAAATGAAGAAGAATATTATAATTTACTTATTGTCATTTATCGGACTATATGCATGTACCGACAATGGTGATATGGAAATGGCTCACTTCACAATCTCGGCAAGAGATATAGTAACAAATGAATTTATTGGAGGAGGAATATATAAGGTGCTCGATTACAATAATGAAGTTGTTGCCACATATACTCTCGATAAAGGTAAAACTGAGGTGACAGATCTGCCCGCAAAAAATTATACAGTAGTGGAAGTTACACCTCCCGGTGGTTATATAGGGGAAGAAAAAGAAAAGAAATATCTATACTTCAATAAAAATTCTGAAGATTTTGTTTTTCAGTATATCAATAAAAATACCAGAGCTTTACCCGAATCGATGAAGGTCAATTTTTACACTACGGAGGGTAGTCAGCTTCTTGGCGAATATAATGCTGTACGTGTGGGTGAATATTATTGGGTAGATCAGAATTTTTACCATACGGTGAAATGGGGTAATGATTTTGAAAATATCTATCCGATTACTCAAAATGTTCTGGACAGATATGTAGAACGTATCAGGATAGCACCATCTCAATTCCAGTTACAAAACATCAATGATTTTGAAAAGAGTTATGGTAGATACTACAGCTATCCAAGCATATTATATATGAATAAATATGGTGTAATGCGCGATCAGAACAATCAAAATATCAAAGGATGGAAGATACCTGCACCGGAAGATTACAGGCAACTATTTGCTATGTGTCCGTTCAATACTACATACGACAGTCCTCATACCCGGCTAAATGAACGGGATGTACGATTTACATTAGGAGCAAGGCCGGGAGACAATCCTTTAGCCTACGATATTGCAGATCCAGAAGGCGGATCATATAAAACATACTGGTTTGACCAAAAGAATACCACAAACAAGTATAAATTCAACCTGATGCCGGGAGGAGCCAGATTAAACGGTGATGGCCCGTGGTGTAACGGATTAGGTCCTACAAACGGTTGCTATACAGATGGCAAGAAAGGGGATATTTACCACTTGTTTTACTCTGCATATATGGCTGTACAGCTTTGGAACGATGAATTATCCGTGGGTGTGGTCATGTTACATGACTATGTGGATACCAAGGATGTCCTAAGCTATCATATGATGAATGTACGCTGGTGCAGAAGACTCAGTGATATTGAACTTGGTTACAAATTATATATAAACACAAATCAGACGGATATAAGGAAACTGGATTTGGATACACCTCCCCCAAGCGGGTATGAGGAGTTGCCTCACGGATATGTGAGGGGATTCTATGTGCAGTATATACTAAATAATCCAAATCCTACGATAACAGTAAGTAAAATAGTGGATTATGCAAGGAATGTTGAGGACAACTATGCATTTGAAAACAGAGCGAATTTAAGCGTCATCTTGTAAATAGAATTAAACACAGTTCTGATGACAGAGGCGGGTGGTCTATGATAAACCATCCGCTTTTTATTGTATCCACTGAACATAAATTACTGTGATCGTGTTTAGTATATATGTTTAATTAAATCTACTGTCAGTCATGAAAAAGAATGAAATAGTAAAGTCTCCACAGGATTTTGTAGCTTATGAAGAAGCCAGAAAAGATAAAAGCAACAGTTCTTATCCAACTATCATTAGCGAAAAAGAGGTAAAAGCAGCCCTTAATAAGATAAATCCGGATGAGGACAGTATGAAAAGCAGAGGTTAATACTAAGATTGTGCAACAAGACTCCCTGTATAGAACAAAAATGCAGGGAGTTTATTTATAAAATATATTTCAGATTTTATTATCCATTTATTATACGATTTATCAGTTAACTTATATATATTTGTTATATTCAAAAAGGCAAAAAAACTACTATGAGCAAATATAACATCTTAACGTCACTGCTATGCATCACTATTTTGTGTCTTACTACAATGGATGCATCAGCCCAAAAAAGAACTACAAACAAAAAAGAACCAGTTATAGCCAAGGTCGATTCTACCGAAATTATATTAACCCAGACCAAGGGCGCGCCCGTAGCACCTTTCATCGATACACTATTCCTTATACATGGTGGGGTAGGGTCTTTTACTGTCGATCAGAGAGCTTCAGCTATTGAAGATAAAATACGATCGCTGGAAGAGTATCCCCTTTTTGATCCGGATTCGCTAAAACTAGTTGAGTTTAGCGACCAGATAAATATAGTATATGACGACCAGAAATACCAAAACTCCAGAATCATAATCAGCATAGATACGTTACAGGCTCAGATATACGGCAGAACAAAACTGGAATTAGCCGCTTCGTATCGCAATATTATAATAAGTGCCATTGACAAGCAGCAGAGCGAAACCAGTTGGCAACGAATAGGAATGCAAGCCCTGTTCGTTATACTCATAATTGCCGGAGAATATTTCTTCCTGCGGGGATTCAGGTTCGGCTACCGGAGGCTGAAAATCTTCGTACGCAAACAGCGGCATAAGAAAGTCAAAGGACTATTTGGCATTATCGAGGCTGAGAAAGCGGAGCAAATCATATTTGCCTTGCTCAAGATTCTGCGCTTCGTCTTAATAGTCGCCTCTTTATTTGTATGTACCCTATTGTTCTTCAAGATATTCCCTCATACGACAGGCTTATCGGATCAACTTCTCAACTATGTTATATCACCGGTAAAAAAAGTTGCTGTCAGTATTAAGAATTATCTGCCAAATCTGTTCACAATAATAGTTATTGCCTTTATATTCAGGTTTGTAAAGAAATTTCTGCGCTCCATCACAGATAAAATATCAGATAATAAAATTACGTTCAAAGGTTTTTATCCCGATTGGGCGAAACCTACATACAATATTGTCATAGCCATACTGATGGTATTCACATTTATCCTGATATTTCCCTATCTCCCTAATTCGGACTCACAAATATTCCAGGGCGTATCTGTATTCCTGGGGCTAATGATATCACTGGGTTCCACATCCGTTATCGGGAATATCATTGCCGGGTTTGTGATCACATATATGAGGCCTTTCAAAATAGGAGACCGCGTGAAGATGGATGATACTGTGGGCAACGTGATAGAGAAAACGGCTTTGGTAACCCGTGTGAAAACAGCCAAAAATGAGGTAATCACTATACCAAATTCCAGTGTAATGAGCACAAAGACCGTCAATTATACTTTCTCCGCAAGCCAGTATGGATTGATACTCTATACAACGGTCACTATCGGCTATGATGTGCCATGGAGGCTGGTACATGAGTTATTGCTAAAAGTCGCATATAAGACTGACAACCTGAACCGGAAGCAAAAGCCTTTTATCATGCAAACAGCCTTCGAGGACTTCTATGTCGAATATCAGCTAAATGTATTCACGAAAGATGCCAATAGGATGAACGATATATATTCCGACCTTCGAAAGAATATACAGGATGTTTTCAAGGAAGCCGGTATAGAAATACTATCGCCTCATTACCGGGTTAACCGGGTTGTAAACATACATGAATTTAACGAAGACCCTCAAACTGAAGAAAAATCCGGAGAAAACTAAGTTACTTAAAAGATACAAATTTAAGACATACCGGCATATCCAGTTTTATATCTTTAAATGTATCTTCCAGTAAACCTGTATTTCCGTTTCTGAGGAATATCTGGATTATATCGCTGTCGCGGCTCGCAACAAGCAGATATTTACCGTTTGGCGTAATTGCGAAATTACGGGGATGCACTCCGGTTTCCTGATAGCCCGCCTTGGTCAATTTCCCGTCAGCCTGATTGATTGAAAATATCGCCAGCCCGTCACCTTTCAGGCGGTTGGATGCATACAGGAATTTGCCATCGGGAGATATATGTATATCTGCACTACCTTTAGCATTGAGTGTATCTGCCTGTACGGATTGTATTTCTGTAAGATTTCCTTTTGTCCCGTCATAACTAAAGGCAATTACAGCGCCGGACAACTCATTTATAAGATAGGCATACTTGCCATTCGGGTGAAATGCAAGATGGCGCGGACCAGATTCATCCGCAACCTTAAATGATGGAGGTGTTCCCTGTTTTAGATAATCGCCTGTAGCATTTGTGTTTACATCGAATTTATGTATCTTATCTGTACCCAAATCGTCAGCGAACAGATATTTTCCATCCGGAGAAAACATTACACAGTGTATATGTGGCTTTGCCTGACGTTCCGGGTCTGCACCTTTACCGCTAAAACTTATAACCTGCGATGCCGCATTAAGCGAGCCATCTTCTTTCACTCCAAACACGCTGAGGCTGCCTCCCGAATAGTTTGCCGTAACCACATGCTTACCCGTGGCATCCACTGAGATGTAGCAAGGATCGGCTCCTTTAGTCTGTTCTGTATTCAGGTGTTTCAATTCCCCTTTATTCTTGTCGAAAGAATAAGCATTAGCGGCAGCAGTATTATCTCCTGTTTCAGTCACAGCATAAATAAATTTCTCGTCCTTGCTAACAGTCAGGTAAGACGGGTTTGCAACTTTCACCATGCTTTTATATTGAGAATATCCCGATACCGTATCGAACTGATATACATATATTCCCTCACTCTCACCTGCCGTATAGGTGCCGACAAGAAGGTACATGCTGGTTTCGTCTGATATAGATTCCATATTTATAATGTCGGCTTGATTTTCTGTCGAATTATCTGAAGCACTTTTTTTATTATTACACGACAATAGAGAAAATGCAACAGCTGTTGATAATAAAATATATTTACACATGATTTCCATATTTACTTATTCAAAAACGTTTTTACAGAACAAAAGAAAGCAAAATTTATTATATTGGCATATATTTAGTAAATAAAATTAAAGAGGTAACGGATTCCTTAAAACTTGACAAACTTGACACATTTTACATTTTTAGTAGACAGGTAAGCAAAATATGATATATAAGTTTTTTTTACTTGGTTATTCATATCTCGCATCTCATGGTTATTGCTGTTTTCTTTTGATTTTATTAACTGTATTATGTTAAAACCTGACATATCTGACAGATTTTTCCTGTTTTTATTCTGCTATTTTTGCTTTTATTAACTATATATGGTTAAAAAGTAACAAATGTAACAACTTTTACAGTTAACAGTTAGCAGTCTTCAGTTAACAATATTTTTTTTTTTTTCTGTAACTGCCCGAAGGGCGCAGTAACTCGTAACTGTTCGCATATATAGATAAAATTCAAAAAGAAATATTCATATATTTATCCTAAATTTGAGGGAAATATTTTGTTTTAATAGGATAAAAGGCCTATCTTTGTCGGCTGAAAAAGAAGAAATAACTTAAACTACTATAAAATGAAGAAAGATATTCATCCAGAGAATTACCGTCCGGTGGCTTTCAAAGATATGTCAAACGATGAGGTATTTATCTCACGTTCAACAATCAATGCAAAGGAAACTATCGAAATAGACGGTGTTACTTATCCGCTGGTAAAGCTTGAAATTACCAGTTCGTCCCATCCATTCTACACAGGAAAACAAAAACTTGTGGATACTGCAGGACGTGTTGATAAGTTTATGAATCGTTATGCAAAACGTACTCAGCCTAAGAAATAAGAGTACAGCATCGGTCGAAATAATTTAAAAAGCTCTAAAGTAAAACTTTAGAGCTTTTCTATTTTATTCCGGTTAGTCACTCGCCTTGTGTTTGTTTTTCATTAAGTGGATAATAATTACGGAAATATAGCAATGAATGATATAAATCAGTAGTCGATTTTTAACGTTCTATTTTTTTAATCATATAAGCTTTGTAAAAGCTCTTATCTTTCAGTTCATGTCTGCCGCGCCCTCCCGGGCTTGTCCTCACTTTTGGCATTGCCCAAAAGTAAGCAAAAAGCTAGCGCTTCGTTCCTCGGCGACCCAAAACCGTTTTGACGGCTGAATCAAACATATGGGCTATCGCCCCGTTTGATTCTACGCCGCCTGCAACGGATTGGGTACCCCGCCTGCGTCACTAATGCGCAGGGGCGGACGCCAGAGTAAGGGCAAAGCCATCAACTAAAAATATACGCTGGCTCTATTGTGCGTCAGCCTGCGCCGTTAGCTTCATGGACGGGGTACCCGTAGGATGAAAAGACGAAAAAAACGAAAACGTGTTTGAGCTTATCTGCCAATTCATATTTTACAACTTTTAGAGCGAGTTTTTTCGTTACGTCTTTTTTTCCGTTACGGGTCGGCCTTTGAAGTGGGGCGCTAAAGCGTTTTTGGTTCCTTTTGCGGCTTTGGGCAAAAGGAACACAAGCAATCTTTGATTGCGCGTAGTTGAAAAAAATAGAACGTTAAAACTCAACTGCTGATTCGTATAAATACTTTATCCTACTTAAAACGCGATATTATTTCACTGCTTTTTTCAATCGGCTTATTATCTCATTACCCAATTTTGTTTTTGTGTCTATATGCGTCAATACTGCTTTTACAAAAGCGTTTTCTTCAAATACGCCACGTACTTGTTCAAAATCATCTTTCTGCTGGTTACGGTCGCCATCAAGACCGAAGCCTGTACGTGAGGACAAAGAAAATTCCTTTTTAGCATCCTCATATATCATCTTATCCAAGTCTACTACAACTGTTTTCCAACGCTCAACGATATTTATAATATCCTGCGCTGTAATTGTTTCCAAAGATAATCCGTAATATTGCTGTATCTTATCCCACGCCCACGTCCATTCCAGTGAATAATAATCTTTGTGAAGTTGGACAAAAATAGCATTTATCTCTACCACCTGTGTTATCTTTTCCGATTCTATATCCGATATCAGCTTGTCTATTTCGGAGCGGGGAGCAAGCATACCGCCTATATCGCTCCATACACACAGCCCTACATTCGTATCGGGTTTCAAATAACTCCTTATCTCTTCGTTGCTTGTACATGGACAATTACCCAGCCGGGATATGATAGAATTGCCCAAAAACTTATTTATAGCCATGTCATAAAGCTTTATACCTTTATTCAACGACGAGTTTTTAATCCGGCAACCTTTATATGAGTAAAAATCGCTGGCCTCACCACATGTGTCGAGCATTTCCCTTAATATAGATATTGCCTTGAACATTTTTTGTACCGTATAAGGGCTTAACAGGTTAAAATTAATCTGGTCCAGCTTCTCCGGGTCTTTGCGCTTATCACGCTTTGGAAATTTTTGCGCATCGCGGATAGTGCCTACACTTCGCAGATTAACTCCCGGTACTAAAACCGTTTCGTTCTTGTCTTCTATCAGATATGAAAATGGCATATTCGACGTGTCGGTATTGTGATAGTGGCGTCCCATTATCAGGGAAAACGCCCCGATACGGGATGGCCACAATATATACGAATCGCTGGTTGTTTTGCCTCCACGTTCTACAATCCCCTGATGTATCGGGCCCAACTTATACATATGATTACTCTGATTGGAACCCGAACCGGCATTCATAAATGAAAACATTCCGGCAATCAGTAGCGTCGATTTATGATGTGTAACTGTATACGGCCCTGCAAATAAGGCGCAGGCTTCTCCATTCTCACCCTGGCAATTACTGAAAAATAAAGAATCGCTGGCCGAATATGTATGGCCTAACTGGCATGCCTGGCCAATAAAACAACGGGTGAGCATGGTTCCGTCTTCTACTCGCGAACCCGAACATATGATGAAATCATTGGCCATTACACTATATCCGATATGCACAGGGTCGTGCTCATTACTGTTTATACTTCCATTTTCTAAATGGCGGGCACCTTCTATAACAGCACAGTCTCCTATACGGACATTTTTTATTGCGCCGGCATTTACAATTGTAACGTTATTACCGATGCTGCCTGTTGTTGAGGTATTTTCTCTGGCATATGCCATTATCATATCCTGCAACTTCCTGGTGAGTACCGGACGATGACGGTAGAACGAAAGGATATATGCAAAGTGTGCGCTTAGTTTATCATATATTAAAACTTCACGTCCTCCGGTCTCATTCAGTACACTTACTTCCACACCGTTACCAAAAGAAGTTTCTCCATCTACATATAAATGGTGTATATTCTGGATCAGTACATTATTCCCTATTCTGTAATTTGCAATATAATTCTGAATATTCTCTATGAGTACATTATTGCCCAGTTCACAATTGTGAAGACAGGCGTGATGAATACCTGAATGCTTTTTTAATCCTCCGGGCAGCGAGAATTTTTCCTCAAACACACCCATTTTTATTTTACCCGAAAAATTTACATGCTTTATATAATCCGGCGTAAAATTATCTGCAACCTCTATATTATCCCAATTATCGGCAATACAGTTTTGTGTTTTTAGCACATTTATTTCCTGAGGAGTCAGAGCTCTGTAATTCATATTGTTGATTATCAGTTTTATTGTTTGTTAGTCATTCGGCTAGCTAATGAATCGTAAAAATAACAAGAAAGAAAGAAAATGTAAGCATAAAATTCTAAAAACTAGCCGTTGTATTCCCGATGCCTCAATATTCCGGACAAAAAATAACCTCAACTATTTATAGCTGAGGTTATTTTTATTTTAAGTTTCCAATTACTTTATTCCTGATCCGGTAAGCTCACCGGAGGCATGTCTGCACTGCTATTCAATCGTTCCTGCAGATTATATTTGCGTATCAATCCTGCAATTTCCGGATCGAGCGGTGCGCGGTACGCTTTTGTCGGATCTAATTCACAAGCCTTTATTAAATGGTTGATTGCTTCATTGTCGTTACCTGAGCGAATAGAAAGTATTGCTCTCAGGTATTCGGTATTCCCTGTCTGTTGCAAATCGTTTAACAGATCCAGAGCCTTCGCGTTGTAGCCCATGCATACAAGGCATAATGCTGTATTGTAATCCGGATAGGCCTGTAATATATCGAGTGCTTTCCAGTATTCCCTGTCTTGTAAGAAACGGAGCGCCTGTGCATAATCAGGACGTACTTCGGTATTGACTGAAATTTCTTCTGTTATACCCGGACGGGTCATATTGAAGATAATATCCGCTTTATTTAACAATGGATATATTGAATCCTGAATAATTCTGAAGTCAGCCGGATAGTTTTTCTTTATATCCTGCTCACATTGGTCCGGATTTACGGCTTGTGTCAACATATCCAATATTTCAGATTTGTTAGGCATGTCTGTTCTTTTGACAATCAAACGTGCCATTGTATTCCAGTCTTCTCCACTGTAACGTGTTTTGAATATCATTGTCATATCGGCTTTGTTGCCTCCCAACGATTTGATGAAGTAATCTTTCAGTGCATTTGCACGTTTCATCGATAATTCTATATTATCGTCATATGGACCATCCAGGGCTGTAGATACCCGTATAACAACACTATCCATCAATAACTTACCCTCTCCGGTAAATGTGCGGTAAGTATTTAATACTTTATCTGCCTGTTCTTTGTTGTCCCTGTAATTTATATTGAATGAGGATTTACCTGTCGCGAATTTAGGATATACAACCATTGTATTATACACATCCCTGTGAATTGTTGTAGTCTTGGATATAAGCGTAGAATCTACCAACTGAGACAAGGATGAAATAAAATAAGACAATGTATCGGACAGAGGAGTAACAAAACTACTGCGATCTATTGCATCTATTTTTGTATTCATCGTCAAACGAAGCCTTCTCATTCCCGGAGTTACCGGATAATCCTGTTTGTATACAAAGAAGAAATCACGGTCGGTCTGTATTATAGTATCGAGGTGAGTATTCTCTTCGTATGGGAAAATAATTAACTCTCGTCTTTTCTCTTCCCGCCGTTCTTTTTTCATTTCGTTAAGGGCTATATCTTCAAACTTATACCGGCTTTGAGCTATTTCTATAGAGTCCTTAGCGGTCAGATATTGGTTGTTGATCTGATTCATTGCGCGGCCTTCCCTGTAAAGATCCCTGAATCTTTCCGGAATCCTGGTCAAGTCTTCAC
>X355_Hoffmanns_Two_toed_Sloth__coassemble_1915_pt1 | contig 39009 bp, 21 predicted proteins | sample X355_Hoffmanns_Two_toed_Sloth__metabat2_low_PE_021 | metagenome-assembled genome bin X355_Hoffmanns_Two_toed_Sloth | reverse complement strand
ATTTGAAAGTGAAAAACGAAAAGTGATAAGTGAAAAATATTTTTCGTTTTTCGTCCTTCACTTTTCGTTAAAAAATATCAGCACATTAGTATATTAAAAATTGGCATATTAAAGTTATGAATCTAGTAAATCTATTCAGAATAGCTCTCCGGGCACTGAGCGGTAATAAGTTCAGGGGATTCCTTACTATGCTTGGTATTATAATCGGTGTAGCGGCCGTTATTACTATGCTTGCAATAGGACAAGGCTCGAAGAAGAGTATACAGGACCAGATATCCACAATGGGTTCGAATATGATAAATATCCGGCCCGGAACAGGTCAGTTTGGCGGAGTACGACAGAGCGCATCGAGCATGCAGACACTGAAACTCGAAGATTATGAGGCTATTGTGGAGCAGGCCGAATATATTTCGGCAGCATCACCTGAAGTGCAATCATCGGGACAGGTGATTTATGGAGCTAACAACTCTCCTACTTCCATTTATGGTGTAAACCCGTCCTATCTCGATATCCGCAAATATACTATTGCCCAGGGCGAAATGTTTAGTGAAGGAGATGTTAAGACTTCTGCAAAAGTTTGCGTAATAGGACAGACTGTTGTAGATAATTTGTTTACAAACGGTGAAGACCCTGTTGGGCAGACTATTCGTTTCAACAAAATACCTTTTAAGGTAATAGGTGTGCTTACCTCCAAAGGTGATAATACAATGGGGATGGATCAGGACGACCTGATAATCGCCCCTTACACGACAGTTCAGAAGCGTATTCTGGCCATTACTTACATTCAGTCCATATCGGCTTCTGCCGTAACAGAGGATGCGACAGAGGATGCTATAACAAGTATAGAAAACATTTTACGGCAGCGTCATAAAATAGGTGCGAATGATGAAGATGATTTTAATGTACGTTCACAGAAAGAGCTGATTTCCATGATGAGTTCCACAACGGATATGATGACAATCCTTTTGGCATGTATTGCCGGTATATCGCTGTTGGTCGGTGGTATAGGCATTATGAATATCATGTATGTATCTGTAACTGAACGTACCCGTGAAATCGGGCTGCGTATGTCTATCGGAGCCAAAGGTGTGGATATATTGATGCAGTTCCTGATCGAAGCTATCCTGCTGAGCGTAACAGGAGGGGTTATCGGTGTGATACTCGGCGTCAGCAGTGCTTTTATGGTAAATTATCTGCTGGCATGGCCTATCAGCATCCAGGTATATACTATTGTATTGTCTTTCATTGTGTGTACTGCAACGGGAATTTTCTTCGGCTGGTATCCTGCAAAAAAAGCATCATACCTTGATCCGATCGAAGCTCTGAGATATGAATAAGGTTGAATTATCCCTAGAATTGTTTATCTATACGGTTGTGCTATAAGTACAGAGATATTTGATTTCGTTATTGGTTTTCGGAAAAAGTAACAGTAATAAAATGTGAATAATGTGTTACCTTTGTTACTTTTTAACAAGCAGTAAGTTGAAAATTATATGAGATACGAGATATAAGTTGTTAACTGATGACTGTTCACTGATAACTGAAAAAAACGTTACGTTTGTTACTTTTTAACGAAAAATGGTTAATAAATGTAAATTCGAGTTTAAGGTATCTAAAGTTAACTTATTGTATTTTAAAATGATATGAACATGAAAAACTTTATAAAAATATTTCCACACATCATTATATGGACGATTGCATTGCTGGTTCCGATATATTTGATTTCGCGTGAAGGAACATTCGATTATAAACCTTATTATAATTATGTTATCCGCATGGGGATATTTGCCATATTGTTTTATGCAAACTATTCTTATTTGATAGAAAAGTACTTGTTCAGCAGGAAGTTTGCTCTTTACGTTATTACAAATATAGCACTTATAGTCGTTCTGGTAATTCTTCAGACTTTTATATCAGAATCCATGCGACCTGATCCGCAGGTAATAGAGAGTATGGAACAAGGCATGCAGAAGAGACCTCTCCATATGGGCCGATTCCCGGAAGGCAAACATGGTGGACCACCAATTCTGATGCGTTTCGTATTCGATTATGTATCCATTATTTTTGTGATAGGGCTCGCTGTAGCAATAAAAACAACTATTCGCTGGTATCGGGATTCTATTAATTTTGAGAAGTCGAAAAGTGTTCAGTTAGAGGCCGATTTGCGTAACTTGAGAAGCCAGCTTAATCCTCACTTTCTTTTTAATACACTGAATAATATATATTCACTGATTGCTATCGATCAGAACAGGGCGCAGGATGCCGTCCATAGGCTCAGTAATCTTTTACGCTATGTGATGTACGATAATGATGAGAAATTTGTTCCTTTGGATAAGGAATTGACGTTTACTCAGAATTATATTGATTTAATGAAGCTCCGTCTTAGTGCTAACGTGAAACTGAATGTGCTGATAGACGGCAAAAGCAGCCATGATATGATTGCGTCATTAATGTTTATCACCCTGATAGAGAATGCTTTTAAACATGGGATAAATAATGGTGAAGAAAGTTTTATCGATGTTAGTATTTTGGTAGATCCGGGAAAAGGAGTGCTTTGTACAGTGGAGAACAGCCTTGTGGAAAGAGAAGAAAAAATGAATATGGAAGAGCATAATTCCGGTATTGGTTTGACTAACCTGTCCAAAAGGCTCGATCTTTTATATCCTAACAGGCATGAATTTATCGCAGAGAGACGGACAAATAGTTTCTTTACTTTATTAAGAATCGATTTTGGGAAAGAAAAGAATATATTATGAAACTGAAATGTGCAATAATAGACGATGAGCCTTTAGCAATAGATTTGTTGAAGACATATGTTGCCAAAACTCCCTTTTTGGAATTGACTGGGACTTTCAATAATGCTTTGTCTGCTATGGATACGATAAGCAACGGAAAAATAGACGTATTGTTTCTGGATATAAATATGCCTCAGATAACGGGTCTGGAATTTTCCAAGACCCTCCCTCCTACTACAAAGATTATATTTACAACTGCGTATGACCAGTATGCTATTGATGGTTTCCGGCTAAATGCACTGGACTATCTACTGAAACCAATTAATTATACAGAGTTTCTGCAAGCAGCAAATAAAGCATTGGAATGGTTTAAGTTGACAGCCGCTTCATCAAATGATAATGCAGTATCCTCTGCTACGAGTATATTCGTGAAATCGGGTTACAGAATGGAGAAAATAGAGTTTGACGATATTCTCTATATAGAAAACCAGAAGGATTATGTAAAGTTCCATCTGGAAAATCAGAAGGAGCCGGTTAGTTCGTTGATGAGTATGCAGTCGCTGGAAGAAAGGCTACCTGCGAAACAGTTTATGCGGGTGCATCGCTCTTTTATAGTTAATCTGGATAAGATAAAAACAATAGAAAGAAACTGTATTGTGTTCGGAAAAGAATATATTCCTGTGTCAGAATCATATAAGGCAAAATTCATGGATTTCCTCAACAAGCATTTCTTCTGATGATACAGATTTATTGTAAAAAAGGCCATTATTTATTTTGGAATTAGAAAAAAGTACATATCTTTGCATCGCTTTTGAGGAAAAGCACAGTGTTAGGATAAACACTGGAGAGATGGCAGAGTGGTCGATTGCGGCGGTCTTGAAAACCGTTGAACTGCGAGGTTCCGGGGGTTCGAATCCCTCTCTCTCCGCCAAGATAAGATGAAAAATGAAGTAAAATCCTGAAATTCAATGAGTTTCAGGGTTTTTTATTTTCTGTAGAGTGACAAAAAATGGCAAATTCGGGGATAGTTCACTGACAAATTCGGGGACAGTGGTAAAACCGAAAAATTGTCCCCGATTTAGATTATTTCAGTTCTGCGAGTTGGCTTGTTCAACTGTTAAAGCTTTTGAGTGACATTTATTTATTAGGAGTATTCCATTTATACGTTTTGTTGCATGTGATATTAACTGTCTGATTACCAATTTGCATACGGAAATCACCCTGTTCCAGAATCCATTTTCCATCGGCACCGACAAAAGCCAAATCACTGCCTTTGATAAGCATCGTGACTGTCTTGGTCTCCCCGGGTTGCAATTCAACCTTCTTGAATGCTCGCAATCGGCGACTTTCCGGAGTAAGTGATGCCACTAAATCGCGGCTGAACAACATAACAACCTCTTTTCCGGCACGTGCTCCGCTATTGGTAACATCTATAGAGAAGTGGAGTTCATTTTCTGCAGTAAAAGAAGTCACATTTGTCTGGAAATTGCTGTATTCAAACGTCGTATAGCTAAGACCATATCCAAAAGGCCATTGTACAGAGATAACTGCATCGTAGTCGTATGCGCCTTCCATCTTGTCCATCTCTTCACTTACTCTGTAGTCATAGGTGGTAAGTTCTGCTTGGTTGCGCGGATATGTGTATGGCATCTTGGCACTAGGATTGACATCACCCGCCAGAATATTAGCTAGTGCGTCGCCACCATAGTTTCCTGGTAACAGAATATTTATGATACCGCTTGCCAGCGGTTCTAGGTCATTGATGATACGAGGTCTACCCTCATTGAGTATCAGTATAATGGGCTTTCTTGTAGTGGCCAGTGCTTTTACAAGATTACTTTGGTTAGCTGAGATAACGAGATCTGAAAGGTTCCCTGGTGTTTCACAATACGAGTTTTCACCGATACAGGCAATGATGATATCTACATTGCGCGCGGCAGCGACTGCTTTTTCAATCTCCGGTTCATTCTCTTCCGTGTAACCGCCTTCAGGCTTATAGGTTACTCCTTGCTCCAGACGGACATTGTCTACGCCAAATTTGTTGGAAAGCGCCTCGTAAATGGTGTTATACTTGCCGGCAAACCTGTCGGCTAAATGTCCTTGCCACGAATAGCTCCATCCTCCGTTCAAACACCGCATTGAATTGGCATTAGGACCGGTTACGAGAAACTTTTTACCTTTTACAAGTGGTAGTATGTTATCCTTGTTTTTAAGCAAAATTTGCGATTCTTCAGCCGAGCGAAGTGCTAGTTCGGCATGTTCGCTACTGCCGAAAAGCGGATAATCTTCAGATAAAGTATTGGGGCATTCAAACAGGTTTAAACGAAACTTGAGCCTGAGAATACGACGAACGGCGTCATCAATGCGGCTCATCTGCACTTTGTCCTCTTGTACCAATTCTTTCAGCAAAGTACAGAAACTAAGGTCGTAAGGTTCCATTGCCATGTCTATACCTGCATTAATGGCTATTTGGATAGCCTCTTTCTTATCTGTCGCAATATGTTCGCGTGTATACAGATTGTTGATATCAGCCCAGTCGGTTATCAACATACCGTCCCAATTAAGGTCTTCTTTTAGCCACTTTGTTAGCAGTTCATAGTCGGCATGTACCGGTACTCCGTTAATAGAGCCGCTGTTGACCATGATAGTCAAAGCTCCGGCTTCAACACATTCCTTGAAAGGAGCAAAACACTTTTCTCGCAGGTCTGAAACAGATATGTAAGCCGGCGTGCGGTCTTTTCCGGTGCGCGACATGCTGTATCCCATATAGTGCTTTACAGATGTGGCGACACGGTCGGCCGGAATATGATTGGGGTCGTCGCCCTGATAACCACGAACAGCAGAACTGCCCATTATCGAATTGACCAGACAATCTTCGCCAAAGTTTTCCCAAACTCGTGACCACCGCGGGTCACGCGCCATATCTACTGTGGGAGAATAAGTCCACGGACAATTGGCTGCACGGGTTTCATAAGCAGTGACACGTGCTGCCTCGTACGCCAGTTCAGGATTGAATGAAGCAGCTATATTAATGTTCTGTGGAAAAAGAGTTCCATCTAATGTATAGGTAGTACCATGAGTCTGATCCAGCCCATAAATACATGGAATACCGATCTCTTTCATCGATATAGCTTGTATTTTACCGATAATTTCCTGCCATTTCTCCCTGTTTTGTGCAACAGGTCCCGGAGCATTGAGAAATGAACCCACCTTGAACTCCGCAATAGCCTTGTTGAGTTTGCTATCGTCGAGTTTGAACTCACCATCCTCGAAATCCCCCAATACATCAATGGCAAGTTCTGTCATTTGACCTATTTTTTCGTCTAATGTCATGTTTGAGAGGACTTCATCTACTTGTTGCTCTATCTGGGAATCCTTAGGAATGGCAGGAGGAGCTACCTGCGTAGAGCAGGCAGCCATTGCCATTATAGTTGAGATTAATAGTATCTTTTTTAGTATCATATCAGAAAATATCATTCTTTTAGCAATTATTATTGTACAGTTATCATATCCACATAGTAGCCATGGCCTATACAAAGGAATCCGTCTTCTGCCTGAATTTTATCCAGTACTGCCTGTGTGAGTAATACCGTCTTCACGCCGCCTTCCGAGAATTCGATAACAGAAGTGCCCGGTAAATCATCCCACCATCCACTGGTTGTACGCAACTGATGATATACATCTTCGGAGGCTACTGAATAGTGGATACTCAAGGTAGCTCCAGCCTTTATGGTGGCAAATACATCTTTGCCGATCAGGTTGAACATTTTATTAGGGTCACCATCAGGACGGTCCCATGATACATAGTGATGCCCTTGCCAAAGCACAGTTTCAGAAGATACAGTGACTGTTTGTTCTGTAGTAATGCCCTTGGTACTATAGAATTGGACATTTTCTCCGTTTTTTGTTTTTCCTGTCAGTTTATATTCTCCATCTGCAAGAGACGGGCAGATAATTGTAATTTCTATAGCAGTCTGTTGTGTGAACTCAGAGATAGCTTGTCCGCCAAACGTCAATGAAGCGATCTGGTCGAGGTTGATACCAGTCATTACCCATTCTCTGTTGGCGTTGGTACGGTCGGCTCCAGATGTAATAAGTGCAGCATTGGAAACTTTAACAATGTTTCCGCCAAACTCACTATCGCCTGTATCTACAAGAACCACGCGATGTTCGCCTTCTGCCAGATCGTTTGGCACGTTATATTCTATATAACTTCCGCTCTCGGACTCAATATAGCTAATGTCAGTGATGGTTTTTCCGCCAATAACAATGCTTTTCACCTTGTTGAAGTTATCACCATAGAGGCGAGCCGTTGTGCCCGGAGCAATGATACGTTCAAATCCGACTTCCGTTGCCCACGGATCATCAGACAGAGGATTAACTTGTATGATACCCTCGCGATAGGTTGACTTACCGACCTCGGTTGAGGCTACTACCTTAAATTGATATGTACCGGCTTTAAGGTTGATATCGAGCATTGTTCCGGTCTGCACTTCATAACCATCAATTTGCCATGATATGTTGGTATGATCTGCCGGAGTAACTGTCAATTTCATTGTAAGATTCGCATCGCGGCTAATATTGGCGATAACGGGCAAATTACCGCTTTCACGGTCGGGAAAGATGGGATCGAGTATTCGCGGTTCATCATCGGCAGTAGCTGTCGAAAACGGATCTTCGTCACTGCAAGCTGTGAAGGTAAAGCCCATAGCCAGCAAGGTAAGCAGTATATAATATATCTTTTTCATATTTAACTTTTATTTTTTTATAATTACTTCGTAATATCCCACCATACTTGTGTGTTCCAACTATCGGCACCACCCATGCGGTTCAAAGCCTCATTATAACTTGCTTTGTTGTAAGACGATTCAAGTACAGGGTAGCAAAGACGTGCGGGAATTTCAGAACCGCCAGTAAGGAATTGGCCGAAGCCATAATCTGCCGGTGATTTCAGTTTTGGATAGCCTGAGCGGCGAATATTAGCCCAAGATTCGGCAGGATTAGTGAAGTGAAGAATCCATGCTTGTGTGTTAATGGCTTCCTTTTTCTGCTCATTGGTATAGCCTATACCAATGTTCGGGAAAAACGTTTCGAAATCATCATTAGAAACGACCTCACAATCATAATTATCGGAAAGGAAGTTCATTGCTGCACGTACACCCTGTTTGTAAAGATCGTTAACTGAAGCATTTCCAACATTCCATCCTTTCAAACTGGCCTCTGCCAATAAGAATTTCACTTCTGCCGAAGTCATCACTACACCCGGATTATCACCTTTGAGGAAGTTATTGGCGAGTTTTGGTTCAGTTTCACGAGCTACACTGGCAGAAATCGAAGGATTATTCTCGGCCAGTTCTTTCAATATATCGCTATCGTAGCCCGACGGCCATGGTTCCCAAGAGTAAGCTCCCGGATCACGTGGCTGGAATTTGATGTTTTTGGCAATCATCTCATCGGTCAAATCAATACGATTATCAGGACTAGTGGCACCCATCAGACCGTCGTAATAGCAACGAGCAATTTTAAAAGTACGAGGGTCGCCGGTATTATAGAGTTGATTGAAGAATGTAGAGCATAGGTAGCTTGGATTATTGGCAGGGTCGTTACCGAAAAGTAGCTGTGACAAAGCATTACCACGATAATCGGTATATGCTTCCTGTCCGAAGCTGAATGATATATTCATATATTTGATAAGCGCATCGTCTGCTGCACTTTCAAAAACGCCTCCATCAGCCTGCAGCGCGTTCTCAAATTCTTCCTGACCTTTTTGTGGAGCGGCATCGGAGATTCGCATGGCAAAGCGCAAGCGAAGCGAATTGGCCAGTTTTTTCCATTTTGCCACATTACCATTGAAAATCACATCACCCGTGATCTTATCCTTACTTGCGTCAAGATTTGCAGCGGCAGCACTCAATTCAAGGAAGAATTCGTTGTATATTTCCTCCTGTTTATCATAATGAGGAGTGTATTTTCCTTCAAGCAAACCCTTACCAGCCTCACTGTAAGGAACGTCTCCATAGATGTCGGTAATGATTGAGATGAGATAAACTTTGTATATGCGTAGAGCAGAATTGATATTTACTTTGTTGGGATCATCGGTAGTGCGATATTCGGCATCGGTGATGTTTTTGATGGCATTAGCATAGAAGAATGTCCATATGCGGCTCATCTCTGAGTTATCTTGTGTATGACGACCTCCATAGTTTGTGGTATTCCAGCATCCCATAAGGTGCTGATTAAATGCATAGAGGTAATTGCGGTAAATTTCTACCATATCGAGGCTGCCATAAGTCTGTAACTGCGCAGTAGTGAGCTGTGCATTAGGGTCAATAGAAGCTGCCTTTGATGGGTCGGTATTCATGTTTTCCATATACTCATCACTACATGCAGTAAAGAGTATGGTGCACGCCATCAGTATTATTGTAATATATTTATTGTATTTCATTGTATATATTCTTTATAAATGAATTGAATTTGATACCCTTTTAGAATTTTACATTGACGTTGAAGCCATAACTCTTGCGCGATGGCAACGAACCATACTCAAGCCCCATTCCTGTAGTATTATTATAATTGGAATCCGGGTCAATATTAGGGATATTCTTCCATACGATGAATGGGTTGCGTGCAACAAATGAAAGAGTGAGACCTTTCACAACATTCTTCAACCATGGTTTTGGCACATTGTAACTCATTGTAATTTCACGGCATTTCACATACGAGTTGTCATAGATAAACATCGATGGAGCATTTCTGCTGACGCTCATCCAGTACTCTTCAGGATTGATGTAGATATCGTTTGCACGATAAGTACCATCACCATTGTCAATCACGCCGGGAGCTATAAAACCACCTGTCGGGTTCCATGCAGAAGAACCTTTGGCGATACCGGCGGCCTGGCGCTGTTCTTCTGACTTGTACCATCCCTCACGTCCTTCAAGCGTTTCTTTACTCTTACCCGACTCGTAGGTAGCCCGGGCTGACATAGAGTAGAGATCGGCACCCACTTTTACATCGAAGACGGCTGAGAGTGATAGATTCTTATAAGTGAAGGTAGTGACGAGACCACCCGTCCAATCCCACGAAGCATTACCCAGAACATGATTACTTTTGTCATACTGAGGTAAACCTGTCTGTGGATCGATGAGAATGTCGCCATTTTCGTTACGCTTGAAGTCAGGGCCAATAATAGATCCAAAGTTTTCACCCACTTTGGCCGCTACCTGCACATCTAGCCATGCGGCTTTTTCTAATTCAAACATATCCATATCGTCAACAAGTTTTTTCACTTTGTTGCTATTCTTTGAAAAATTCAGGTTCAAATCCCAAGAGAAGTCTTTAACTTGAACAGGACGTGTATTGAGCCCAATCTCTATGCCTCTATTCTCTATTTCGCCTGCATTGATCAGGCGGCTGGTGTAACCTGTTGTCCATGAACTGGCCATACCCAGAATCTGGTTTCTACTGTTTTGTGTATAGTAGGTGAAGTCAAGGCCAACACGATTTTTCAGGAATTTCATTTCCAAACCTATTTCAAAGGAATTGGTCTTTGTCGGTTTCAGTTTCTGATTAGGAATCGTGTTATTGTTGATATAGCCAATGGTGTAACCGGGGTAAGTGAATTTTGATTTTGTATACACCAGACCTAACTGATAAGGGTCAGTATCACTACCTACCTGTGCCCAGGACATACGAAGTTTACCATAAGGCATAATATTGTCCAACTTGGCCAGTTCGGAGAATACGAAGCTGCCTGAGAATGACGGATAAACATACACGTTATTTCCTATAGGCAGGGTTGATGATTGGTCACCACGCAGGGTAGCATCAAGGTAGAGCATGTGTTTCCATCCCATATTGACTGCTCCATAAACAGAGTTGATTTGCTTGCGGTAGCTATTCGGCTCAACACTTATTTCATTGAAGCTCATAAGAGTCACTACATCGCGGATCTGCATATCTTGTGCTGTAGTTATAGTAGTCAGGTTATTTACTTTATAAATGTTGCCGCCAAGTGTAGCATTGAGGTCAAAATCGCCCCACCTGTTGTTGTAAAGAGCGAGCACTTCAAAATTGTACATGCGGTTTCGGAAGTTACTAATTTGAAGACGTCCGGCTTCAAACCCTGGCGTGGTAGGGGCTTTGTAGTCCTCGAAAGCAAACCAGTTAAGTTCGGCTCCTACCGTTCCCTGCAATTTCAGACGTTTGCTGATATTCCAGAGGGCTTTGCCATTGAAACGGAACTGGTCTTTTTTAGAACTATTGGAATTCTTATATACGTCCCAATATGGATTTACGTTGTAAGGGTCCATACCGTTCCAATTAGAATATTCTCCATTTTCGTCCTGATAGGTTTTCAGCCATTTCTGGTCATAAGAGGTAGCCAGAGTCATCAGGTTTTTACCGATATTTGACTTACTGTCGCCTAATGCAGGGCGGTTCTTCACATCTTCACGCGTATAGTTGGCGCTGAAGTCGAGATCTACTTTGGATAGAGTAGTGTTGGTACGCAGGTTGAAGATGTCGCGGCTCATGTGAGTCTTTGGTACGATATCTTTGTTACGCATATCGGTATAGGTAAAGCGCACACCCGTATTGCCACTATTTGTATTGACAATGGCGGTATTAGTGGCTGTGAGTCCTGTACGGAAAAAATCCGAAGTATTGTCAGGTATGATGAGGTAGGGGCGCTCTACTCCGTCAAAATATTTTAGCATGTTACTTCCGTCTGCTTTAGGACCCCAGCTTTTGTTAGTGTTGGATACAGCATCGATGCTATAGGTTCCGTTACTGCCCATGCCATATGTTTGCTGTATATCATTCCATTTGGCTAACTGTGTATCGAAAGTCAATGTCCCGTTATATTCTACACTGTATTTGTCTTTTTCGTTAGCCTTCTTGGTGGTGATAAGGATGACACCGTGACTGGCGCGGCTACCGTACAGCGCAGAGGCGGCTGGGCCTTTTAATACAGACATATTCTCAATATCATCGGCATTAATGCTTGAGATACCATCTCCAAGGTCAAAACCTCCGGATGTTCCGGCACTGCCATAATTGGTGTTGTCGAGGGGTACACCATCAATAACATACAAAGGCTGATTGTTACCTGTCATTTCAGTGCTACCGCGCAGGATGACTCGGGTGGAACCGGATGGTCCGCCTGCAGTCTGGCTGACTACCAACCCTGCCACACGGCCAGCCATAGAATTGATAACATTGGTTTCTTTTGCCTTTGTTAAGGCATCACCTTTTATTTCATCCACGCCATAGCCCAACGCCTTACGCTCCCTCTTAATACCCAGTGCCGTAACTACTACATCATCAAGCATTTTGCTGTCTTCTTCTAAAATAATATTTAGCGGCTCACGACCGGTTTTCACCTCCTGAGTCTTATAGCCTATGTAGCTGATGACAAGAGTGGTGCCAGGCTGAACATTCAAGCTAAACTTACCATCTGTATCAGTCATTATTCCGTTAGTGGTACCTTTTTCTACAACAGATGCTCCGATGATAGGTCCAAGATTATCTTTTACTGTTCCTGTGACTTTATTGTCTTTTTGTTCAATTGCAGACTGATCCGGTTTTGCTGCTTTCATTTGTAGAACGCTTCCCAACAGGCAGAGAAACAATGTTCCACAGAACAATGCATACTTACAATTTCTTACTTTCATAGAATATATAATTAAGATTAATAGACTTTTACCCAATCGATATACATATGTACTTTTTCTCCGTCTTTCAGCGCTGTGATATCGTTTATGTTGTGGATTCCGGGAAAATCACCCCCTACAGCAAGATTGAATAAGATATAGAAGTTGTCTTGGAAATATTCATAGCGTCCACTGATTTTGCTGATGTCAAAAGAGCGGAATTTGATGTTGTCAATAGTTATTGTGAGGCTATTTTCGTCCCAATCTAATGTATAGGTATGATATTTTCCGTCTTGCAAATTGTTAACGACATTTGCCGCATGATATTCTTGCCGGTGGGTTTCGACATTCTCCCCATAATGAATAGCTGTGTTTACAAATGTCTCAGAAGTGCCCGAAGCTATTCCGTTACGCTCACCCATTTCCATGATGTCAATTTCTCCGCATTGTGGCCAATGCTTATCATTATCTCCCATCATCCAGAAGGCTGGCCATAAGCCGTTGCCAGTTCTGGGTAGTTTTATGCTTGCCTCTATTCTTCCATACTTGAAACTCTTTTTTCCTTGAGAATTTACCCGTCCGGAGAAAATCTTGTTTCCTTTCCGTTCAGCTGTCAGAATCAGAACTGATTTACCATCGTCCATACCAACTGATACATATGCCGGATCGTAGGCTTGCAACTCATTATTGACCCATCCAGGTTCATGGACCTCTTTCGTCCATACATTTTCATTGAAGGAGTTAAAATCGTCTTTGAAAAGAAATTTTTCCGGTTCTTCTGGTTCTGTATATCCATCGTTGGAGGAGCAGGCTTGCTGCATTGAACACATTGATAATAGTATTAAAATTATTACCTTTCTCATATTACAGATAGTTTAAGGTTAAACTTATTTTTCATAGCTGTTTGGGATAATAGCCCGTAATAAAATGTCTCTTTCATATTGGGACATTTATTTTACTGCTTTTTCCTTAAAGCCTGATACAAAGATGATAATAGTAAATAATAACAATGGGCAGATTGCTGACATATAAGGTTTGATAGCTGACAATTTTTATGCTCAGCCTTGTATTACGTAGACGAGTAAATACAAATTAATATGATCTGTGTTTTCTGTGTCCGGATTTTATTCTGAGTATTTGCTAGGCTGGACACCAAATTGTTTTTTAAATAATGAACTAAAGTATTTTGTGTTTACAAACCCCGTATCGGCAGCAACTTCAGTTACGTTTCTACCTTCTTTTAATAGTTCGGCTGCTTTTTGGAGTCGTATGATGCGGATGAATTCTTGCGGCCCTTTCCCTGTCAACGATTTGAGGCGACTGAAAAAAAGTGTTCGGCTCATGGCCATTTCACGACATAGGATATTGATGTTAAAATCAATGCTACTCATGTTTTCGATTATAAGTTGAGTCGTTCGTATGATAAACTGACGATCTCCTTCCGACATGATGTTCAGAGATGATTCGTCAACTTTACTCTCATGAACTTCCTGATTTTCTGCTATCTCTTCACTTTCTTTATTGTCTGTGTGCCTCTTGTTCGACTCAACCTGTTCAATGGCTTGTCTCATGAAGAAATCCCTTTGCCTATTCCTGTTTTCAATTAGTCCTTTTACCTTCAACTTCAGAATTTCAGTACTGAAAGGTTTGGGAATATAGTCATCCGCACCTTTTTTTAATCCTTCAACTGTGGCATCATGGTTGACTTTTGCTGTTAGTAGAATGAATGGGATGCCTGATGTATTGGGGTTGTCTTTGACTAACCTGCAAAGTTCGTCTCCTTGTATTCCCGGCATCATAACGTCGGACAGTATTAAATCAGGGTACTCGTTTGAAAGATAGGATAGGGCTGCTTGTCCGTCAGATACATCAATCACCCGGTAATCATGTTCAAAAGTTTTACGTAAGTAATAGCGGAGAGCTTCATGATCCTCTACTATAAGCAGAATATCTCTGGTTAGCTGCCTGCTTGTATCTTTGATTTCTTTGTTTCCATATTTTGCAAAGTCTATAGTCTCAGTAAGTAAAACTTTCTTTGAGGTATTAGTTTGTTTTGGTGTTGGTACAGTAGAGGCATCGGTCCTTCTTAATGTTACAGTAAAGATACTTCCTTTATTTTCTTCAGACTGAAACGTAATCTTTCCATGCAGCATCTTCACAATACGATGCACTTGTAAGAGCCCAAAACCTGCTCCATCCTCCTGAGATCCCCGTGCATTTTCCGCCCTGTATACATCCGAAAACAAATGTTTCCATTCTTTCTTTGGAATACCAATGCCGCTGTCTTTAACTTCTATAATTGCTTTTCGTTTGGTACAACTTAAACTTAAACAGACATCGCCCTGCGGCATAGTATATTTGCAGGCATTGGAAATAAGATTGTCAAGTAACATCTCTATGATGTGCCTGTCAGCCATAATACGAATATCTTCATCAGGTAAAGACAGGGTTAAGTTTAATTGTTTTTTATCGCAAAGCGGCTGAAAACTAGCAGCTTCTTCTGCAAGAATATCATTAAGGCTCAATGGGTTTAATACAAGCTGTTGCTTATAGGTATCAACTTTCTCAAATTCGAGTAGTTGTGTGATGAGCGTATAGAGTTTTTGAGTATTGTTGCGTGCCAGTTCCAGAAAATAGAGAGATTTGCCGGAGAGTCCCTCCTCTTTTCTCAGATCTTCCAGTGGTGCCATGATAAGTGTCACTGGTGTCCTGATGTCATGCGCAGTATCAATGAAGAATCGTATTTTGTCTTCATCATATTTTTTCTGAAGTCGATTGCTATTATATCGTAAGATGAAGTAAAAAATAGTACCTGCAATACAAATATAAAACAGCCATGCCCACCATGAATTCCACCAAGGTTGCGACACATTCAATATAAGCGTTCTTTCGGATATTATTTCTCCATTACTTTGGCGTAAGCTGCGCACCTTAAGAATATAAGAACCCGGAGATACATTTGTGTATCGCACCATACCATTGGAGGACATACTACTCCATGATTTTTCGTATCCATCCAGAATGTATTGATAGGCAATATCACGTTGAAATCGATAATTGATCGACTCAAATGTAATTGCAAATGAGTTGTGAATGTAATCAAGTTGGACTGTACCATTAGTCAACATGTCATAAATGACAGGGCGTAAACGTTCTTCTTCATCAGTACTCAGATATTCTATCGTTAGTCCGGTAAATCTTAATGGAGCCTGATAGTTTGTTGCAGCAATGGCATTAGGTGTGACGCAGACAACACCATTTGTGCTACCATAGATAAATCTTCCGTCTGCAAGTCGAGTAAATGAGGATTTGTTATATTCTTTGTTTATATCACCCAGGTAATTAAGATTCGACACCTTGAAGTTTTCTACTAATGCAAGTCCTTTTCCTGTGCTTACCCATAAACGTCCCCTGGAATCTCGCTGCAGACTATATACATCATCAGATGGAAGTCCCTCTTGTGTTGTGAGCATCCTCAATTCCCGAGTACGCATATCATACAGGTTTAGTCCACCTCCTTCGGTACCAAGCCAAACAGTGCCATCGCCATTGAAAAGCATAGAAATGATATATGCACTGGTATTTTGATTCTGAAATTCCTGGAATGTAGCATAGCGTTGTATATTCCCGCTATGTTTGTTCACCAGGCAGAAACCATTAACAGTGGCTACTGCTATCTGGTTATGCTCTACCACTTCTATGGAGTGAATCCATTTTATATCGTATGATTGTATATATCGTCCCTCTTTATCCATCATCAGTAGATCTCCGTCCAGACCTCCCACCCAAAAATCTCCATCCATATCCTGCTTTATGGAAAATATGTAATTTGTTGTAAGCACTCCCTGCTGTTTGGTGAGATGTCGTATAATTTGTCCCCTGCTGTTCAGAAGATAGATGCCATCCCCATAAGTCCCTGCCCATACTGCCCCCCCTTCACCTTTACACAAAGTGACTATTACATTGCCTTTTAAGCAATGACTCCAGGTGTGGGAAGATGTATCCAGTATGCTGATTCCATCATCGGTAGCAAACCAAAGGTCTCCATTGATATTCTCTTCTATATCATCAACGTTATTATTGGCTAATGATTGTGAATTCCCTCTTTCATGTGCTAATACTGTAACAGGGTATCTCGACAGGATGGCGACGGATACGCCTCCAGAATAGCTTCCTATCCAGATATTTCCCTGACGGTCTTTGGTGATGGCATATATACCGTTGCCTAATAAAAAAATATCGGTACTGTCTTCTGTACTCATTAACCGATGAGCTTTTTTCGAATCTCTATCTACTGTATACACACCTCCACCATCTACCCCTACCAATACTGTATGGGAGTCATAACTTGTAATAGCTCGTATTGGGTTGAGAAAACTGAAATTTTGCTCTTTCAGAGGAAGCAGAGAGGAAGTATTCAGGTTCATTACCCATAAGCCATTATTGACTGTCCCTATCCAGAGTTCATTTTTAACGACGTCGCAAAATAATGTCTGTATGTCCTTTCCGTTTGCCAGCCAGCGTGTCTCGCTTAACTTGGAATGCAAGAGCTGTAATACTCCCATAGAAGTGCCGACAAAAAGAAATTCACCTGTAGAAACAATATCATTTACATATTGTTTCGGAACAATAGAAGTAATACGACCATCTGCCTCTTTCCTATATAGTCCACTGCTTAGTCCGAACCAGAATGTCCCTTTATGGTCTAGGCATAGCTTATTAAGTATGATTTCTCCACTGATGTATTCTCCCAAATATAAGTCTTGTTCAAAACAGTCATTTTGAATGGAATAACGGTATATCCTTCCGGTATGGTCGTATGCCCACAGCCCGCCATAACGTTCATTGTACAGCAAACGAAGTCTGCGCCCAGCCATATCGCCATAATGAAAGTCACCCGGCAAGGTATAGCTTTTTATGGTTTGACCGTTATAGCGGTCTATTCCTACTTTTGTTGCAATCCATATTACGCCATGATTATCTTCAACAATAGAAAACACACGTTGACTACTAAGGCCTTCGGAGTAACCGATATGCCTGATATCAAACATACTGTTGGTTAATTCAGCTTTGGCTGTTATGCCGATTATCCATAATATTATAGTAATAGCATATTTCAAGAATAACCTCATAGCTCGAATAAACATATAATAGATGAATAAAAACGAATAACCTACCTCCCATTTAAGAAATTACCTAAAAAGGATGTATGGTTAATATTATTATACTTGACAATAAGAACATTTATAAAAATGCGTCATTATGCTAACCAAGATAAAGTTATAGAAATTTATTGTATCGCAGGCGATTCTTTTAAGGAATTACACAGCAAATCAAGAAAGTCGAATGGTACTAAACTTGTTGTGCCCTTTACAAACAGAAAGAAGCATAGGGCTGAAATCTATTTATATCAGAGGCTTTGGAAAGCCCGTATTCGTATACTAAAATAAAAAAACTTATGCCTCAAATTATTATTTATTTTCTGAAATATAGTATTGTTTTTCTGTTTCTTACCGATTGATTTTTATTCGCTGTTATTGACGAATAAAACTACAAAATATTTCCTGTTATCATAAATCCGGTTCCAAAATCGTCCGTTTTACGGAACTGTTTTTTTGAGTGAAATATAGGTCAGAATTCAGTTCTTTTTTCCGTCGTATTTATTAGTTTTATAAATAATGATTTAATATGACTAATATGGTCGTTGGTTATACGCGGGTATCCACTCGGGAACAGGGCTGAATCTGCCACTCCCCGCCTATTCTTCCAAATTATTGCTTTTCCTGAAATTCTTCGGGGTATCCTGATATAATTCTTTGAAACATTTGATAAAATAATGAGCCTGACTAAAACCTGTAAGATAAGCAATTTCCGAAATGGATAAATCTGTCTCTTTTAGCATATTTGCAGCTTTTCTCAGACGAATATTTCGGATAAATATATTGGGGGGTTCGCCTATCATCAGTTTAAACTTGCGATGTAAAACAGTCTTACTCAGATGCATTTCTGCCGCGAATTCATCTATTTTGAAATTCTCATCCATCAGATGTTCCTCTATTATACGGATTGCTCTTTGTAAAAAATCATCCTTGGGTTGAATTCCGGCATTATCGCTCTGAGGCGATAGCAGATCTGTAATAATTTGCTTTCTGCGTTGCTGACGTGTTGCATACACATTCACCATCTGTTTGATAAGTATTTCGGGGTCGAACGGTTTTTTTACATAAAAATCCGCACCTGATTTATAGCCCTGCATTTCATCTTCAGATGAAGATTTTGCCGATAGCAAGATTACAAATATATCTGAATACATCGGCGCATTCTTTATCGTAGAGCAAAGTGTCAGTCCATCCATTTCAGGCATCATAACATCCGATATCACTATTTCGGGAAGATTATTTTTGATAAAATCTAATGCCTCTATCCCATTCGATGCCACAGCCACATCGAAATGTACCGCCAATTTCTTCCTTAGATAGTCACGTAACTGATTGTTATCTTCAACTAATAAGATAGTGAAAAGATTATCTCCGTCGGTATATTCTTTCTCTTCCTGTAAAGGCTCTGACTCTTCTATTTTTTTCGCAGGCAAATTGATCGTTATAGTTGTTCCCCGGAGAGGTGCCGATTTTATTTCGATGCCACCTCCCATCATGTGTATAAATTTACGGGTAGTATATAGACCAAGTCCCAATCCCTGAGAATTATTATCTTTCTCTTCCTGATAAAATTTCTCAAACACTTTATCCTGATTCTGAGCATCTATTCCGATTCCTGTATCACACACTTTCAGATAGAAGATATCTGATAATCCATCATAGTTGAGTAACACATCTATATCCCCTTCCTCTTTTGTAAATTTGAGAGCGTTGCTAATCAGGTTGTACAGAATTCGTTCAAGCTTGATGGTATCAATAGAGACAAACAACCGCGAAATATCCGGCTTGTAAGATAATTTTACGCCATTTGACTTCGCCAGATAATCAAAAGCATTGACTATAATCTGGATAAAGGAAACCAGTTCTACATTCTTTTCTTTTATCTCGGTATCGATAAGTTCTGCCCGTTTGAAGTCGAGTATAGTACTAAATATATCGGACAAGAATGTTGCGTTTTTAGAGATTATCTCCAATTTCTCTCGCTGATCTTCATTCATTCCTTTATCTCTCACCAGGTCACTGATGGGCGCTATTATCAGAGAGAACGGAGTTAACAGATCGTGGGACAGACCTGCAAAGAAGCTTTCTTTCTCCTGTAATAGTTCTTCCTTCTTCTTTTTTTCTATTTCTTCCAGTTTTTGCAATTGCCGCTTTTTATAATAGTTTTTTATGGTGAAGAACAATGATAATAATGACAAGAATATAACCGACGACAAAATCATATAAAACAGGTTTGTTCTCCACCAAGGTGGGGTAATCTCAATATGCAGACTCCATAGCGGTTCATTATCTTGAGTCAGAGATGCATTGTTTAGTCGGATAAGCAATGTATAATCTCCCGGAGGCAATTGAGAAAATGTGATTGGCTTCGAAATATCCAAATACTGCCAATCTTCGCTAAAGCCCTTGATCTGATATTGATAGCTATTGTGATAGTTGTCCCATCCTACTTCTGTAAACGAAAGACCGATCCATTTGCAGAGATAAGACAAGGTAATGGAATTGATATACTCTGTATCTTCGTTTAACACTACTTTGCCATATACTTCCTGCCCTACATCCACTATCTGGTGGTCTATCTGCAACTCTGTCAATAGAATTTTTGTATGATTGGGCTGACTTAATACAGCTTTGGGATCGATAAGAAGCAGATTTTCTGTTCCCCCAAACACAATGTATTGTTTACCGTCAGTTTCACAGCGGGATGTTGAGAATAACACTTGATTATTAGCAATTCCGGGGTTAATCTCTTTTAATTCGCTACGTCCGTCAACATAGCAGAATATTCGATTCGAGACGGAAAACCATAAATTGTTGTCAATATCAAGTATAACATCACGTATTGCCCCTTCGGGCAGCATTTCTGGAGAGACAGGATTTTTCAAACTGTCGTTGTCTGAATAATCCAATTTTCTCAGACCTCCAGATGTACCTAGCCACAAGCAATTATTTTTAGTATCTTCCGCCAGACTATAAACCATTTCGGAACTATCTTTCCCATATTTCTGCGCTTTGTTCGTCTGCGGATTGAATAAATAAATTCCACTATGTGACGATATCCATATCTGGCCGTCAACAGCTTCGGCAAAGCCTGTTATTTCATCCATCCCGAAAGAATCGTAATGAATGTAATTGGTAAATGTTTCTTTCGCCGCATCGTAATTCATTGATACTAATCCAAATTGTTTCGTTCCTATCCAAAATCGGTTCTTACTATCCTTGAACATCGACGTCACTTTACCAAATCCGTTGTCTACACGGAATGTTTTTAGTGAAAAATAGTGAGTCTTTTTTTTTAAAGAAGTATATAAAATTCCAATATTATCGGTACCAACTATAAGAAGGTCGTCGTCTTTATAGAGTGATAGAATATACTTATGAAAAAGATTCCCTGAGCTTTTAGTTTCTTTTGGAAGTAATGCCTTGTTTCTCAGATCATATAAATACAAACCATCCCCCAATGTGCCTACAAGCAAATGATCGTTATCAAAATAACGTAATGCATAAGCTGCCGAAAACCCATTTCGATTGATCGGAGCAAGGGCTGTTATTCCCCGATTTTCATCATTAAGCCGAAAAAGGCCAGCTCCGTATGTTCCTATCCATAATTTGTTGAAACGGTCGCGAAAAAATGACATGATAACAGGAGCATCCGTTTTTACGGTACTTGCAGGCATTCCTGATTGCAAGTTCAAAGTCTTCACTCCACTGCCCCATGTTCCGAGATAAAACTGATTATTACCGATAGAATAGATACGATAAATATCGCCGGTATTGTTATTTATGTTCTTATCGGCTACAGAAAAAGTATTCTCATCCCATTCCAGCCTATGCAAACCACTTGTCCATGCAGAAAACCACAAACTATTTTTCTCTCCTGTATCAAGAAACTGTGTTATAGCAAAATAGTTATCTTTAAGCTTTATATCTTTTCTTTTTTCCAGATCGTATAGAAAATAGCCGTAGTATGTTCCTATCCACAATTTCCCTTCTGGTTTTTCAATAATGCTGGATACTACATTCTGAGGATAATGTTTAGACACTTGAAACGACAAATCACCCATTCCTGTAGGCTCTAATTGATACAAACCGTCTTCCCAACTTCCCAGCCATATATTCTTTCGGGAATCTTCATAGATTGTGACTACACGCTGAGGATAATCCTTTACAATATCTCTGAGATGTATAAACTTATTCTTGCGAGGATTAAATATATCCACTCCCCCAGTCTTAAACCCAATCCAGAGTAAGCCCTGAGAGTCGAACATAAGAGTTTCAATATTATTCTCGGTCAAACTATTTTCCGAGTTATCATTTCTATATACTTTAAATTCCCGCCCGTCGAATCGGTTAAGACCATCGTTCGTCGCTATCCAAAGAAAGTTCTCGTTTTCGCAAATTGCCGTTACATCAGTACCTGACAGCCCGTCGGCTGTTGTGTAATGATTGAATACCTGTGAATATGATAGCACAGATATTGCAAGTACAAACAAAGTGAGAATGGCGCGTTTCATTGGTAAAAGATCATTAATGCTTAGTCGGGTAAAGTATAATACAAATTAAGCATCCTTTTTCTTAATTTCAATCCTAATAGTGTTAATTATTGGCAAGCACCGACGATTGTCGGACCTACATTTTTCTGATTAAAATCTTTGCCTCCAGTATCTATTCCTAAAAGCTCACTCAGGTTCAGACCATTTGTTCTTAAAGGAGAATTATCCGGTAAGAAATAAGCATCATAAGATGATAACTGCTTTGGGTCTGTCAGATTCGTTTTTCCTGCATTTCTAAATTCAGGTGAAATATTTTGCCCTACCAATTTACCATCCTGATATTCTTTTTGATATTGTTTCGCCCAGTTTTCCAGATTATTCATATTCTTCATTTTAAACCCGCCGGAGCTAAGACTATACCAATTATTGGCTAAGAATGTACTATTATGTTCTTTACCTGTTATCAGGTCATTTTCGGCTACAAAAATATTGTTATAGAAATAGAAATTTTGGTGAGCACTATTCGCTTCATAACTAATCGCTGCTCCCTTTTCGTTGTAAATGGTATTATTATAGAAATAACAATCCTTTAATAGCGTCGAATCTCCGGTCGCATTCCAGACAAAGACACCCGAACGCGAAGCAGAAACAAGCCCGTCATTTTCGCTGATGCAGTAACGCACCGTATTATTATACCACGGACTTGCGCTATTGTATTGAAACAGGCCATAACCGCTTCCTTCATTTTCATATGATAAGCAATATTGTATAATTGAGTTTGTTACACCACCATCTAAATCGAAACCTCCGCCATCGGCTGCCCCTTTCTGAGTCTTGTTTCGGTAAGCTATGCAATATTGAATCAAAACATTATCGGCTTCATAAGCCCAAATACCGACAGGACCATTTCCCACTCGCGGCATATCCCAACCATTGTTGGTGGCAGTACAGTATTCTATTGTTACATTGGAGCAATTACCTACCAGTATACCATTTCCACTGTGATTGGTCAGATTGGTAGGATCTCCGGGATTATTATCAGCTTTACTATTTCTTATTACTATGTTTTGTGATGCATCTTTTCGATCTGCTTTTCCACTAACAAATATTCCTGCAAATCCATTATCATGGGCATTAATACCATCAGCGATAACATTAGAGGAAGAAGATATATGTAGTCCCGATTTTTGATAACCTTCGGCCTCTATTTCCGAAACATATATACCTTCGCATTCATAGACAAGCAATCCATCTTTTGTGTTCCCATCTTTTCGCCCGCTACCAATCAGATGCAGACGTTCAATTTTCAGGTTCTTAGAATTTCGGATATGCATTCCGACACTATTTCCCGAAGCCACTTTTGCTTTTCCGCTACCAGAAGAAGTGATTATTATCGGCTTTTCTTTGGTTCCTACTGTCAGGGAATCTATAGCAATGCTTTTAAATAATCCGTCACTCATCAGGCAAATAGTATCTCCAGCCTTCAATAGAGAATAATCCACATCACAAAACGATCCCCAAGGATTAAGTTTCGAGCCGTCAGTATGTTCCTTATTATTATTCCCTACATAGTAAGCCTTGTTACTCTGCCCTTTATCACAAGATGAGAGTATAATTACGAAGATAACAGATAGTGCAGCTAATATTACTTTTTTCATATGTATATTTTTAATATAAGATGTTTATCTCCTCCCCTTTCATATCCCCGGATAATTACACCGGGGATAGACAGGAAAAAATGGTTCACAAAAACTACTTATTAAATAAAGGCTATAAACTATTTATTTTGTTTTATAAAATGTTGCAGAAATAGGTTTTATACTATTTTCAATTTAAATCATATCCTATAATTTCCAATATTGGGGTTTCCCTTCCATTCAGAAAGACGCTCTTATCTTTCACAAACTCTATGAGTTTATTCCAGTTTTCATCTTTGGAGTCGTACCACATCGCTTTATCAAATTTATCGCCATACTTCTTAAAGCCGCTTCCGGTATATTTCAATGGACCCACATACAGATTGTTTTCTATGAAGTTATTTGTCGATTTTGTTGCATCAAACGCAAGATTTGGTTCTTCCACAAAAATATAATTGTTACAGAAGAATGTACTATCAGCATACCCGCGCCAATCATCGGAATGAACTATGCGTCTATCCATCTTCGGCAGTTCTTTTTTGCATACATAGAAAATATTTTTCTCTATCCTGCTATTGCGTGCAGGCCCTGTGATATGTATCACCGGTGAGTAATGCTCAGTTTTCTTTTCCATTACAATATGTTTTCTTATCCCGTCATTAATACTGATATTGTATTCAACCACAGTTCCATTATTCCCTGCACTCCAATCTTCAGGCCATCCTCCTGAATTACAAAGCAACAAAAATCCTCCTTCACTATTGCAACTCAGGTTGTAACGAAACTGCGAATTATTAGAATTGTAATCAGAATCGTACCCATAACCATCCGTCTGTGACTTATGACCATCCACAACATTATATTGTACAATCGTGTTGTCGCTAGAGAAAGGCCAGATACCATCGCAAGCCTCTGAGGCTGGCAAGGTACGAGGGCAGTTTTTCATTACATTGTATTCTACAATTGCGCCGTCACATGCCGTAGGAACTATTCCATCGCCGGGCACACCATCAATTACATTGTTACGGATTACCACATTCAAACTCGGGAGCCATTGTTTCCTTATCCAGTTGCCCCACATAATAATACCATTGCGTTGCGAATCCTTTATAAGGCAATTTTGCACAAGCAACCCGTCGAAATACGATGGAATAGAATCCGTATCATCGTCTTTGAAATTCCGCAACATCATAGCTTGTCCTCCTCCTGCATCCTCATGTTCATGCCCCTCGCCCTTAATGAGAGAACCATAAACGTCATGGATAAAAAGATTATCTATAATTATATTCTCTGCTCTTCCATAGTTTTGAAGTTCTACGAGTAACCCGCTCAGATATGGCCGAATTTTCTCTCCTTTATTGGAGATTTCTATATCTCTGACTACAATGTGCTCACAGTTGAAGATATGTATCATTTCCAGACTGGAGGCATCCCCTTTTATATGCGGCATTGACTCTCCTCCATACTTACCTATTACAATAGGTTTACCCGCTTCGCCCTTACCGCTGAAATATAATTTTTCAGTAAATACAGAACCTGATTTTAATAATATACTATCGCCGGGTTTAACATTTATATCTCCCAATTTAGCTAAACTTCTTAACGGCTTGGAAGGATTTGTTCCCGCATTGGAATCATTACCGTCAACAGCATCGAAGTAATAGTTTGTCGTTTTAGGCTGAGTACATGCTACCAGCAAAATGGTTAGTAACAAAATCGCAGCTTTTAATATATTTTCCATAACAATATATATTTTTCTATTTATCCATTCTTTGTGTTTATTCCCAATCATCTGTCCTGAATGATGAAACGGGAAGACCTCCTGTCCCAAATAATTCGGCCTGCACATAATCTTTAAATGCATAACGTACTGCTTTCGGTTCCTTTACTAAATAGCTGGACACAACAACTGTACCTTTTTCTCCATCTATATGTGCTTTGGCTTTGACAAAGACCTTATTATCTCCTGCTATTTCAAATAGATTCAACTCTTTTCCGTAACTGGTAAGACCCATAAATTGTTTAGAAAAGTGAATAATCGCTTTATCTCCCTCTATCTCCATACGTTCATATTCAGGACTCTCGAATTCAAATCCTTTGGCTCCATATGTATTTGCGAGTGCGAGAAGAGCCAGACGTTGCCCTACTTCTTTTTTTTGCGAGGGATGAATCTGATATTCTTCTCCTACGTCCAGCAACACAGCCATTTTACTATTAGGTATAAGTGATTGCGATTTCATCTGCGCCTCTCGCTGATAAGCGGATATCTCAGGCCATTGCGGTGTAAAGAAGTTCCATTCTTTATAATCATAGGGTGCTATCTGTGCAAAATAGAATGGAAAATCTCCTACACTCCATATTTTTCGCCAATCCTTTACCATAGCAGCTACAGACGGTGCATAGCGAGGCACATTAAAGATATTGGATTCGCCCTGATACCATATCATACCTTTGATGTTATAACCAACTATGGGATGTATCATACCATTGTATAGCAAAGTAGGGACATTACCTATCCATTGAGATTTTTCTTCGCTTTTCTCCGGTACTTGAATACCGGGAAACTCGCGACATGCAACATCAGTCATCCAAGCCTCTACGTTAGAACCGCCATAACTAGCATTGATAATACCCACAGGTATATCCAGTTGCTGGTTTAGCAGATCTGCAAAGAACCAACATACAGCACTACAATCGCCTGTTGTGGAAAGAGAAGATGTTTCCCATTTAGCATTTTCAAATTCTTCTTGGACCCTGTATGCTGCCATTGCAGGAATATTGATAAAATGGATTTTCCGCCCTTTCGATTTAAGAATAGCTTCTGTAGAATGCATCACTGGTTGGTTTTCATACCCTTTTAGTAGCATACTCATGTTCGATTGGCCGCTAGCTAACCACACCTCACCAATATATACGTTTTTCAGTTCAATAATATTCGAACCTTTTACTGTAATCGTATATGGTCCACCTGCTACGGGGGTTGTTACCAGAATTTTCCATTTACCGTTTTTATCGGTTGTAACATCATATGATATCCCATCCCACGACGTAGTCATACTGATTTTAGAATTTTCCTTCGCCCATCCCCATACAGGTGTCTGAGATTGCTGTTGCAACACCATATTATCCGTAAAGACAGAGCCAAGTTTTAAGTCTTGCGCAAATAGGGACATATGGCATATCAGACCCAATAATATAATGATCTTTAAGGTCTTCATATCGTTATTTTATTTTGACAGAATATTCCCGTTTGGTTTCGAAACTCTTTATTTCAGCCTTGTTATAATCTCCGGCTGAAGGCTTCACATCGAAATACATCTTTGTCTTTTCGGATAGAGGATAAACTACCAGTCTTAATTTCTGTCCCTCAACTTTAGGAATAATCCTTTGTAAACCTATTTGCCACGGAGTATTGTCATTGAAACTATCAGCTGAAAGAATATGTCCGTTATACAATTCGGCACGATCACCGGCATATCTAATATGTGTATATAGTGCACTCAATTTTTCGAACGAACCCCAGGGAATATTTATATCCCATTCGCTGAAAATAGGGTAATTCAACGTTTTAGCATAAACCGGTTCATCTACAATTACAGGCTCTAGAGGACGATCGTGTGCTCGTGTCGACGACGGATTTGTATACATATCGGCAGCTAGCCACGATTTATCTGTAGAGAATTCTATACGGTCATAGTTACTATATTCAACAATTACTCTTGCTGCAAACTTGGCATTTCCCTCAATATAAGGAAAATCCACAAACATCATATTCTCCCCTTTAGTTACATATCCAGTAATATCAATAGCATTAATCTGACCCGGCTTAACATCTTGTCTTATCCATTTATCATTCATATGCAATTTACAATCAGATTCGGGATAAATATAAAGTGTAGCTTTACGAAAAGCAGATGGATTATCGAGACTGAACTCCTTGATGAAGAAGCGATGGTGACGTACCTGATAGGCTGGTATATTTTTGAAATTTGCTGTTTCTAGCCATTTTGCATCTGCAAACAAAGGATGAGCTGTCAATTTTATTTCACCTTGTGCACCTGCTTGATAATTATGTTCAGTGAAACCATCCTGCTTCATTTCATATACTTTTATATCCTTACCTGAGGTAAATGCATATACAGAATCTAATTTCACATACATATTCGATTCAGATATATAGAATTCTTTTTTACCGCTACGCTCAAGTACCCACGAATTTGTAGCATCCTCTTCATTTAGAACCAAAATCCGGAGTTTACTTCCGTTCTTTGAAACAACATCAATAAAGCAATCTTTGCCCGGTTGAATATCCGTAATCATCATTAAATTGCCTTTTTTATTAACTGTGGCCTTTACCGACTGTACATCGTTGACTGTAGAGGCATCGAACGCAAACTCAGGGCGGACAGTTTTATTCTGAAAAAAGATATATGTATTTTCTATTTTCGACAATGGTTGTGCAGTCGCATATTTTAGTAAAGCGTCATCCATTTTCAGATTCACAGGCCAAATAAAAACTGTACTGTCCGGAATATCTACGCCCGTTTGCGGAAACTGCAAAGTTTCTCCTTTAAATTTAACGCTGAACTGTACGTTTTTTCTTACAGGCTTTGGTACATAACGAGTATAATTAATCCCGAAAAGGAAAGCAGATTCGCCATCGGAACGTACTGCATATTGTAAATCGTCTTCTTTTGTACGAGCAAGAGTAGGAATCATCGGCGCAAGATTTTCTTCAAAACTATTCACGAAATAATGAAGCTTTTTCACCTGATTATATGATGGGTCCAGTTCGCCCGACTCTCTTATTGCCGCTCTGAAATCGTAAGACTTAGCCGGAGTACGGCTCCAATATCCGGTTTCCTCCTGCTCTTCTTCAGTTGAATGTAGTTCGCCTCGTGGATTAGTCCCTCCGGCAAACATATAATATCCAAGAAGGTTGCTCCCCGAACCTAGCTTTGCCAATATCATACCCAAGCCGTCGATAGGCGAAAGTACAATCCGGCGATGATACATCATCGGAATACCAACACCCATCTCGCATGTAAAATACGGGTAACGCTCATAAGTCATATACTCTTCTTTACGGTCTATCTGATCGTTGCCGATATGTTTGCTATCGCGAAACGAATCGAACTGAAAATAGAATGGTAATACATGTTTCTCTACGCTTTCTATCCAAGGCTCGTCGGCATATCCACCCCATAACGGAATAACTTCATACGGAGGAACCGAGCCTCCGCCCCATCCCGTAACGGTATATAATGGCACATCTATACCACATGCCCGGGCTGCATCTTTCAACCACTGAATATGTGGTTCTCCATCTTTTGCATACCAATATTCGTTTTCTAGTTGAATACCAATTATATTACCGCCATCTTTGTAATACAGTCCTTTCATTTGATTGGCAACTTCTCCAAAATAACGAACTACATAATTCTGATAAACCGGATCATTCGAGCGGTCTTTAAGAAATTTCTTCCGCAATATCCAATCCGGAGTACCTCCGTTACGCGCTTCACCATGCGACCATGGCCCGATACGCGGATAAACAGACATACCATGTTTCTGACAGAGTTGTATAAATGCCCTGAGATCCTTATCCCCTGTCCAGGTAAACTGACCTTCTGTTTCTTCATGGTGATTCCAAAAAAGATAAGTAGCAATAATATTGATGCCGCAAGCCTTCATTTTCAGAATACAATCTTCCCATTGTTCGGGTTTCAAACGTGCATAATGCAGTTCTCCCATAATGGGTATAACAGGCTTTTTACCGATAGTCAGATATTGATTGTTTACTTCAATAGGTTTATCTGCCGGACCGGGATTCCCCATTTTGAAATACCCCGATTCGAGACGTAAATTTGCCTTTGATACGTCTATCGTATACTTCTGCTGTGCTGTTATCTGTACAATAGATAATGTAAAAAACAGAAGTGGTAATATTATCAGTCTTTTCATTCTCTTTTTTCTTTTAATTGATACTATATATTTCAATCTTAAAATTTTCACTTTCTCCTTCTTTCGACCAACATGTGATTGTAAGCGGCAATTTCGGATTAATATTTTCTTTAGTGATTTGGCCAGTTCTGCTTATGCCATGTCCGATACCCTCCTTCTACATCGAACCAGAAAGCATCCATCAGATAACAATCTATCTGAACGCCTTGTGTTTTCAGTCGGATAGCCTCTATTTTCATTACGGCACCTTATTCTAACGTCCATTTGTCTTTCCACTCTATCACGGGCTTATTATCTTTAAAAGTAAGAGGAAGCCAGACATAGCGTGAATCTATGAGGTTTGTTTTATTCCAACGGTCGAACATTGCAATATATGTATCCTTCTTTCCAACAATAGGTAATACAAATGTGCTTTGTGCATAGAAAGTACTGTCTGCATCCTTTCCAACACATGGATTCCCCATAGCTTTCCATTCTCCAAATATAGAATCGGCAACCGCATATTCTGCAACATTAGGATCCCATCCTGTGCAACCGGAACTCAATATATAATATTTGCCTTGATGCTTGAACATAGCCGGAGCCTCACGCGACATGTCTATAAAGTTACGGGTAAACTTGCCCGTATGTTGAGTATATTCATCGTTTAACAACCCAATATATAGGGTTTTATTCCATTCCGAAGAATAGATGTGATAGGCACGACCGTCGTCATCCTTAAAGATAGTTTGATCGCGACTATCTCCCCCGTTCGGTTTGAACGAACCCTGATAAGTAAATTTTCCCGTAGGCGAGTCACTTACGGCAACCCCCGCATGAGCCTTTTCATAATTGGGACTCTCGATATGCATCCACATAACAAATTTTTTCGTCTTATCATTATAAATCACTTTCGGACGTTCTATTACTTGCGATGGGTGTAGATCGGACGTGATATCTTCGGGTGTGCAGGGCAATACAACACCTTCAAATTTCCATGTTACAAGGTCTTTGGATGAGTAGCAAGACACACCTCCGGCATCAGCTCGCCAGCATTCCCATGTTGTTACCCAATCGAGGCGATAAGTAGAATCACCTTTGTGTTCTCCATACCAATAATATGTGCCATCGTGATACATTATTCCTCCGCCATGCGCATTGATCGGATTGCCTTCCGTATCATTCCACACTATTCCCGGAATGATTTCCTGTCTGTTTTTCTGAGACTGTGTACAAGCATATATGTAAAATGCAAATAAGCAAATGACAGAGCAATAAAACAGTTGTTTTTTCTTGTTCATAATTATATTAGGTTTAGTTTGTTTCTTAAGTTTTTATCTTATTGTGTATTAATTGAAAGGGATTGTTCTCCATATTCCTGTGTTTTTACATTCAGGATAATCTGTCCTTTTTCGCTGTTAGGCTGTATAATCGCCAGTGCTTTTCCTTTATATGTTTTAGGTGTTAGCGATCTAAAGCTATCCATATCTGTCGGACAGGCATTCCCTGCGGCCAGTATCTTTCCATTGCCGGATATACTCAGTTCCAGTTTTGTGTCACTATCAGGAACAATATTCCCATCCTTGTCTATCAACTCTATTTGCACATAAGAGAGGTCATTCTTTGAATTTTTCAGATCAGAGCGATCTGGTTTCAGTCTTATTTTTAGAGGTATTCCCGTTGTAACAAGAACCGCAGATTCTTTTTCCCCGTCTATACCTATACCGGCTGCCTTAAGCGTACCGGGTTCATACTTCACCTTAAAATGAGCTGAATATTTATTAATCCGATCCTGAGCAGTTGCTTTCTCTTCCAATTGCTTGCCATTCAGATATAACCGTACCGATGGATATCGTGCATACACTTTCACATCCATCATTTTATCTTCATATCCTTTCCAGTTCCAACTTGCATCTTCGTCAGGCCAGCCCCAATAACTGATCTTCTCTTGCCATCCTGCAGGTATTGGATTATGTACCAGTATTTCTATTTTACTTTCATTCCATAATACGTCGCGCAATGCAGACTGAGGTTTCTTATATCCGCAAATGTCAATATCTCCGCACCAAGCATTAAACCAAGGCCAATCAAGAAATTGCGGAGGATCTTTCTCGCCTTCTTTTATATTAATCGCATGGCCTATGCCCGACTCACCCAGATAGTCAATAGCCGTCCAGATGAAGTCACCGATTATACTCGGATATTTTTCTACTAAATCCCAGTTAACAGCACGCTCCATTGCAGTAGTCTCGCTTCCATATATTATTCTTTCGGGATATAACTTTGTGTCATGCTCGTATTCCCTCCACATATAGTTATAGCCGCCAACATCAAGAGGCCCGAAAGCCGCCGGTGACGCAGTCTCCCATTTCTGATTCGGATTGTCCCAATAATCATTTATCGCAGCAGTTACCGGACGAGTTTTATCATACTTTCGCACAATTTCTTTCAATCGCTGAGCTATAATAACACCCGACGTATCGGAACGTTCCTGTATTTCATTTCCTATACTCCACATGATGACAGATGGATGATTCCGGTCGCGAAGAACCATTGATGCTAAATCTTTTTCGTGCCATTCGTCAAAAAAACGGTGATAATCACCCGGATTCTTCTGCTTCTGCCACTGATCGAAGGCTTCATCTATGACAAGAATACCTAAGCGGTCGCATGCTTCAAGAAATTTTTCAGAAGGTGGATTATGTGCACAACGCACTGCATTAAAGCCATTGGCTTTCAACAACTCCACTTTCTTCTCTTCGGCTCGGTCTATGGCAACAGCGCCCAGCAATCCGTTATCGTGGTGAACACAACCTCCTTTCAACTTGAGTGATTTACCATTCAATAGGAAACCGTCCTTTGCCGAAAAAGAAATACTACGTATCCCGAAAGGGATAGAAATCATATCTTTCAATTTTCCACCCGACTCCAAAAGGATTGTTGCTGTATAAAGGGTCGGAGAATCGACAGACCACAAATCAGGCTTTGATATTTCGATAGATTGGCTTACGGTTTTGGTTTCTGACATATTTAGGTCAAAATCTACTTTTTGCTTTTGTACAAGATTGTTCCGGATATCTTTGATAATTACGGTAACAGCACTAGCTACCGCTTTGTCTGTTTTGTTGAAAACATCGATAGACAGATTGACATTTGCTTTTTCGTCTGAAATATTATCTGTAGTAATAGAAGTAGCCCATTCGTCAAGATGTAATTTATCGGTAGTTATTAACCATACATGACGGTAGATTCCCGATCCAGCATACCAACGGCTATTTCTACCTTCGTTTTTCACCTTTACAGCTACTGTATTTTCACGTCCCACAGGATTACAAAGCTCTGTTATGTCACAAAAAAAGGATGTATAGCCATATGGATGAAAAGAAACCTGCCTACCATTTACCCAAACTTCCGATTCCATATATACCCCTTCGAAATAGAGAAGCTGACGTTTATCTAATCCTGATTCGGGTATCACAAATATTTTCCGATACCAAGCCGTGCCACCCTGCGTTTGCCCTATAGCAATGCCTCCCTCACTTTTAGCAAAAGGCATCTCCACACTCCAATCGTGAGGTAAGTCTACAGCCGTCCATCCGGCTACATACAGATCGGCGACCTGCCCATTTGGTATATCACCATAATGAAAGAGCCAGTTTTCGTCAAACAATCGTGCTCGTTGGCTTTCTTCATGCTTTTGGCAACTTACGATAACAAATGAGATAATGAAAAACAATATGAAGTAATTTCTTTTCATGTCCTAATTATTTAGCTGGTATAAAGCACATCTCAGCCCCAACTATAAAAGCAGGTTCAGTTAACAGAGTAACCTGTAGTGCAACAGGTTACTCTAATAGCATAACTCTTAATTTTATTTACCGCCCCATTCCGGAGCTTGCACTAACGCCCTGTTATTATCTAATTCAGTTTGTGATATAGGCCAAACATAGCCCTTCTTAGAATCGAAAATATGGGAACCACCATAGCCTTCCGCCCTACATTTTGCATAAGCATCTTCCATGCCTTTCCACCTCAGCAAATCGAAGTACCGGAATCCTTCAAATGCAAATTCAACCCTTCTCTCGTGTTTGATAACATCAAGCAATTGTTCATAAGATAGATTACTTCCTTCAGCATCCTCTACCTTCGGCATTTTTACATCTGCACGCTGACGTACCTCGTCAATCAAACCCATAATTTCAGTCTTCTCCTGAGATAGATTTGCCAAAGCTTCGGCACGCATCAGTAATATATCTGCATACCTGATGATGTAGAAATCCTGATTATCTGGTTTCCAATCCGTACTACCATACTGGTATTTTCTTACATACAATTCGGACGGACTATTGTACCTCCACCATGCATCTCTCGCAGACTCTTTCCCCCAAGCTCCATTCCATGTAGAATTTGGAGTAACAATAGAATATGTCAGACGGGGATCTCGGTTCGAATCATCATCCGGATCATAGAGATTTGAATCGGTTATAGACTTTCCATCTTTACAATAGAAATCATTCGCCAAATTTTTATATGGTGTTATCCATTCCATCGGATATCCATAGTTATATGCAAGAAATCCACCTTCGCCTTGACTTTGGTCTGTATTTTTAAAGCGTACGGCAAATAAAATTTCCTTACTGGTATTACCGGCTTCTGTAAACAGTGTACTATAATTCGGATCTATTATATATTCGTTAAGTTTGATAACCTGTTCTGCTGCATCAGCTGCTTCTTCATACATTTCATTGTATAAATAAACCCGGCACAATAGGCCTAATGCCGCACCTCTGGTAGCACGTCCCCGATCTGTTGTCAACGGAAGCATATCTTCTCCTGAAATATCCTTCAAATCTTTTATTATCTGTGCCACCACTTCTGCCTTCGGTGACTTAGGCACCTGGCTTGTAGCTACTGTTAGAACATCTAAGGTAAGAGGCACATCACGGTATAAACTTGTCAGATGATTGTAGTACAAAGCTCTGAGAAACTTAGCCTCGCATACTATCTGGTTTGCTTTTTCTTTGCTAATCTGATCTTCAGTCATTAATGGAACATTTTTAATAACTGCATTACATCTGGCAATGCCTGTATATGAGGCTTTCCATGCTGCTTGCACCAGGCCCGATGTAGGGCTCAGGGTATTATTAGTCAGCACATCGGGAGCTACCCAAGGAATCCACAGAAAGAAGCCATTGTCGGTAGCAAATTCCAATTCTCTCAGACTGCAAGTACTAGCTCCCGGCCACACGAAAGCTATTCCACCTTCCATTTGCAAAGCATCATAACAACCTACTAATGCTTTAGTTGCATCCCCTTCGCTGCTCCAAAATGTTTCATTAGACAATTCCGATAAAGAATTTCTATCAAGAAAGTCTGAGCAAGAAAAGAATAATGTACTCAATAAAAATATTGATATGATAATTTTTTTCATGGTCTTCAAGTAATTAAATTATAAAGTAATATTTAAACCTACCGAAAATGTTTTTGCATTAGGATACGCATGTCCTCTTGTATCACTTCCGATTTTTTCAGGGTCATAATCTTTTATTTTAGAGAATGTAAGTGCATTCTGTGCAGAAACATAAACTCTCAGACGTTGTAACCTGATCTTATTTATCAATTTAGGAGTAAAGGAATATCCTAATTCTATATTTTTCAATCTGAGATATGAAGCATCTTTCAGCCAGAACGAAGACGGTTGTGAATTATAGTCACCATTACCGAGTCTAGGAAAATTCCCATTCGGATTAGAGGTTTCGGAATAACGATCCCACATGCGTGTAGAAACATTACCTGAAACTGTAGGAAAGTCCATCACAATGCGGTCTACACCTGCTATACCTTGAAAGAATGCTGAAAAATCGAAATTCTTATAGCCTGCATTCAGATTAAAGCCATACGTGAAATCTGGAAAAGGATTACCAATTACCGTTCTGTCATATGTATCGACAATACCGTCAGGTTTACCTTCCGGCCCGCTAATATCTTTGTAGCGGACATCTCCCAGTTTAAGGTTTCCTCCTCCAATTACATTATTTTGGTTTGCTTCGTCTACTTCACTCTGATTTTTGTACAATCCATCGGACATATAACCATAGTATGCACTAATAGGATGCCCCTCCAGATTTATCGACCAGCCGGAATTTCCAATCCAAGATTCTTTTCCGTGAAGGTCTACAATTTCATTCTTTACTTTACTAAAGTTTACTCTCGCGCCGAATGTCCAATCATTCCATTTATCATTATATCCTAAATCTATTTCCCATCCGCGGTTTCTTACAGTAGCGGCATTTACATAAGGCACTTCGTCTACACCCAGCATATCCGGTATCGGAAGCTGCAACAAAATATCTGACGTTTTCTTATTGTAATAATCGGCAGTAAGCGTTATTTTATTTTTCAAGAAAGCCGCATCGATTCCGATGTCGGTAGTGGTAGTGGTCTCCCATTTGATATCTGGATTAGCCAGTGATGTAATGGCGACACCCGAAACCTTATCATCTCCCCACACATAGTTATGTCCTACACCAATATATTGAGCAAAAGGATAATAACCAATTTCCTGATTACCTAATTTACCCCAGCTAGCTCTCAGCTTAAGAGCACTGATCTCTGTAATCCCCTTGAAAAATGTTTCTTCAGAAATATTCCATCCTGCCGAAACCGAAGGGAAGTAACCGACACGGTTCTTTTTAGGGATTCGTGACGATTCATCGCGACGAATATTGAATTCTGCCAAATAGCGACTTTTGAAGATATAATTAAGCCTTCCAAAGAAGGATCTAAGGGTAGCCTCGGCTGCATCACCCCTTGCAGAGGTAGTGAGAGCCGCTCCTAATACGTGAAGATTATTGTTAGGAAAATCCTCACCCGAACCTATTGTCTGGCGATAACTATTGAACTGAGAAGATTGCCCCAATAAGAAGCTGAAATTATTTTCCGAAACATTTAGATTATATGTAATAGTATTCTCATTAATCCATTGTGTTCCTGTATAGATATTTTCTCCTAATGTGGTCTTTCCTCCAACGCCGGCAGGATTACCATCTGCATCTTGAGGTTTATAGTCAGGAGAGAAATTCACATTTGACCAATTATCATACTGATAAGCAAAACTGGTTTTTATATGCAGATTTTTTATCGGTTCAACACCTAAAAATGCTTTTCCATCAAAACGATTATATTTAGTCTTTTGAGGTATAGTAGTAGCATGAACAGGGTTCTTTATTATTTGCATGAGCGGGTTTCCATCCGAATATCCCCATTCTCCGTTCTGATACTTAACTGGTACTGATGGGCGCGTATGCCATTTCAGGTTTTCGAATACGTAATAGCTGCCTATTGTAGGTTCTGTCACCTCTTCGTGATTACCTGCGATATTCATTCCCAATGTAATCATATTGATAAATTTCGTATCTGCATTCAAGCGGAAATTTATCCTGTCGGTACTTGTTCCTTTCAATATCCCATCTTGCCCTACATAGCCGATAGAACCCATATAATTAGAAGTTGCATTCCCCCCAGACATGGAGAGGTGATGGGTCTGTATCGGAGCTGCATGAAACAATTCGTCCGCCCAATTTGTATTGGCAAATTTATTCGGATCACTTCCATTTTTCAGCTTATCCAGCATTTCCGGTGTATAATTGGAATTCGTATCTCCTAAGGCCTCATTTTGCTCATTAAATAATGTAGCCCATTGCCAAGAATTGATATACTTGGGTAAGATTGTAGCTTTCTGAACACCATAAGATGCATTATACGACAGCCGTGTTTCTCCCGACACTCCACGCTTTGTTGTAATCAGAATTACCCCATTAGCGGCACGAACTCCATATATTGCAGCGGAAGAAGCATCTTTCAACACCGAGATATTCTCAATATCGTTAGGAGCTACACTGCTAAGGCTACCTTCAACACCGTCTATCAATATCATCGGATTATTGTTATTGAACGTATTGATGCCCCGGATACGAATCTCTACGTCATCTTTGATTCCCGGCTGTGCAGAAAATGTGCTGACTGTGACCCCACTCATACGCCCCTGCAATAGGCTTGACGTATTCGATGCCGGAATATCCTTTATATCATTTACACGTATCGAAGATACTGCTCCTGTAAGGTTTGCTTTCTTCTGCACACCATAAGCAACAACTACGACTTCTTCCAAATCTTTAGATATGTCTTCCATCTCAATATTATACCGAGTCTGACCTGGCACCATATTTACCTCTACTGTTCTGAATCCGATGTAAGTAAAAACCAAGGTCTGCTGATTTGATTGAGAAATATCAAGAGTATACAATCCATTGGTGTCTGTAGTAGTTCCAATTGTAGTCCCTTTTAGTACGACGCTTACTCCTGCAAGTGTTTCCCCGCCTGTTTCAGTAACTCTACCTTCAATTTTGAGAGACTGAGCCATCATAGGAAGGACCCCAAACAAAAGAAGAATAAGAGAAAAACTTATCTCCTTCCATAATGTTTTTTTCATTTTCATAGCATTACATTGTATTAAATTGTGGTTTATTGAACCCGTTAGGTTTTACTTCCGCAAAGATGTATCTTTTTATGTAGGAGTAATAACACAAAACTGCCAAATTATAACAAACAAAATAAGATGCTGGTTTTAAACGATATAACCAACATCTTATTCTAGGTATAAATTAATATATTATGAATAGCGGAGACTGCTATTAAGCCTTTTCCTTAAATACAGCATAACTATCGACTAAGCCGACTTTATATGCATCTGCCAATTTCCGTATTTGCCTGCTATGCTGTTCCAGCAGGGATTTATCATCCGGGAATGGGAGTTAATCATAGGATGTATCTTTTGTCATCTTTGCATCCAGCCAGTCACAAAAAACCTCTTTTGTGGTATTCGAATATTTTATCTTCAATCTTAGTCCATTCCCTCTTGCAAAGTTTTTCAAGTAATGGAAACCAGTTGGGATGCCTGACCGGGTTATTGGAATATCGAAATACTTCATTCCCGTTTTTATCACAACAGACAAATTCGATAGAAGGATTTACCGGATAACAGGGTTCGCAATACCCGTATTGGGCATCCGAAAGGTAATACCATAAATGATGTCCGTAAGTGTATCTTTTCTTCATCAAAAAGAATTAGATTAAAAAGTCAGGGCTATACTACAGGAACAAAAGAGAGTCCTGAACATCTTTTATTTCCTCTTCGAAGCAATCAGAATACCAACGTATCTGAAGGAAATAGCTGATATCTGCCAGATAAGGAAGAAGATTTCTTTCCATGTGACAAGACATTCATTTGCCTAAACAATGGAATTTCACTAATTTCATGTCGGAAAATAAATGCGGAAATGGAGAAGATGAAAAACAATTTAGATAAGGGTGCTTAAACACTTTAATAA
>X355_Hoffmanns_Two_toed_Sloth__coassemble_1904_pt1 | contig 41608 bp, 27 predicted proteins | sample X355_Hoffmanns_Two_toed_Sloth__metabat2_low_PE_021 | metagenome-assembled genome bin X355_Hoffmanns_Two_toed_Sloth | reverse complement strand
ATAAATATCTGTAATCACTGACAATACAAAAGATAATGAGAAAAAAATTCGTATTCATTTTAATTTTATTCTGTTCTGTTTCTTTTTCTTTCGGGCAAAACAGGGAGAAGATCGACATTAATGATGGTTGGCGTTTCTTTCGTTATGAAAATAATCCCGACAGTTTGATTTATGATGAGCGGCCGGCTGTTTTTGACAAAAACGACGTTAAGGATGCCGATACTCGCGCCACTTTGCAAAATCATGGAAACACTTCGAATAAATCATTGAAAATGTATATCTTGCCAACAGCAAACGAATTTATAAAAGACAAAAATAAACATTATGAGCGTCCCGACGGCAATCCGGGCAAAGATTTTGCATTCGTTAAAAACGATTTTAATGATAGTGACTGGCAATATATCGATTTGCCACACGATTGGGCAATTGACAAACCTTTTTACACCGAAGAAAATGCTATTGTCGGTGGTGGAATGGGAAGATTACCGGTTCAGGGTGTCGCTTGGTATCGACGGAAAATCGACATTCCGAAAAGTGATTCAGGCAAGGAGATTTACCTCGACATTGACGGAGCGATGTCTTACGCAATGGTTTGGCTCAATGGGAATCTGGTTGGAGGCTGGCCTTACGGTTACAATTCTTTTCGCCTTAATCTTACACCTTTTGTGAATTTTGAAGGAGATAATCAGTTGGCCATCCGGCTGGATAATCCTACAAATTCTTCACGCTGGTATCCGGGTGCAGGCATCTATCGCAATGTTTGGCTCGTGAAGACAAGCCCTGTTCATGTAGCACATTGGGGAACATTCATCAAGACCGAAAATATTTCGGAGAAATTCGCTACAATAACTATTTCCATTGATATAGACAATAACTCAACAAAAAATCAAGACGTCGAAATCCTGACCGACATTTATCGGTTGGACAATAACTTAAAAATATCAGGAAATAAAGTTGCAACTTTTCCGAAGCAAAATATCGTTATCGAGGCAAGAGAAAAATCGAAAATCAGAAATACCGTAAATATCAAGAATCCTTTGCTTTGGGGGGTATATCCACAACAGGAGCAAAATATGTATCTGGCTGTAAACCGATTATTCATAAACAATAAATTAATTGATACATACGAAACAAGATTCGGCATCCGGGATATTAAGTTCGATGCAAAAGAAGGGCTTTTGATAAATGGTGAAAAGATTCGCATTCAAGGTGTAAATCAGCACCACGATTTGGGTGCTTTAGGCGCAGCGTTCAATCTTCGGGCAGCTGAACGACAGTTGGAAATGTTACGCGAATTAGGATGTAATGCTATTCGTTTGGCCCATAATCCTCCTGCACCTGAATTACTTGAACTAACTGATAGAATGGGGTTTCTGGTAATTGACGAAATTTTCGATTGTTGGGAAAAAGGTAAAAATCCACTTGACTTCCACCTTATTTTCCCCGACTGGTATGAAGCGGACATCCGCGCTTTTATTCGCAGAGATAAAAATCACCCTTCCATTATTGCATGGAGTTTTGGCAATGAAGTGGGCGAACAGTACACAGACGAATCGGGTGCGGCTGTCGCATGGAAATTAGCGGCTCTTGTAAAAGACGAAGATAGTACACGACCAACAACCGCTTCGATGAATTTTGCCAAACCTGATATGCCTTTCCCGCAAACGATGGATATTATTTCACTTAACTATCAAGGCGAAGGAATACGAGATGCGGCGGCATATTCTCATCTGAAGGGGATAAGAACACCACCGCTTTATCCTGCTTTTCATCAGAAATTTCCCGACAAAATGATTGTCAGTAGTGAAACAGCCTCGGCACTCAGTTCGCGCGGTACATATTTTTTCCCGGTATTCGCAGGAAATAGTGCGCCTGTAAGCGAAGGTTCGGGTGGAAATGATACACTGAGGCAAGTAAGTGCTTATGAACTTTATACCTCTCCTTTTGGTTCGTCAGCCGACAAGGTTTTTGCTATGCAAGACAGTCATCCGTTTGTAGCAGGCGAGTTTGTCTGGACAGGTTGGGACCATTTAGGTGAACCAACACCTTATTATTCATCACGTAGCTCCTATTGCGGAATAATTGATTTGGCAGGTTTTAAAAAAGATAGATTTTATCTCTATCAATCGCGTTGGCGTCCCGAGTTACCGACAGTTCACATTTTACCGCATTGGAATTGGGAAAGCAGGACAGGGCAGATAACACCTGTTCATATTTTCACCTCGGGCGACGAAGCCGAACTTTTTCTGAACGGAAAATCGCTGGGAAAGAAGAAAAAAGATAAGTTTGAATACCGATTACGTTGGGATAGTGTTGTTTATGAGCCTGGCATATTGAAAGCTGTCGCTTACAAAGACGGCAAGCAATGGGCTATTCATGAAGTGAAAACCACAGGTATACCTGTAAAAATAGCACTTTCTGCAGACAGAAATGTAATTGATGCCGATGGTAAAGATATTTCGTTTGTTACGGTAAGAATTTTAGACAGCGACGGAAATCTTGTTCCAAACGCTGACAATAAAATATGGTTTGAAATTTCGGGAACCGGAGAAATTGTTGCTACCGACAATGGAAATCCTGCTGATATGATTTCATTCGCGTCAAAAGAGCGTAGTGCTTTTGGGGGGCTTGCACTGGTAATTATACGAGGAAAAAAAGGGAAAGAAGGTGAGATGAAATTAACAGCAAGGAGCGAAAGGCTTGATAGTGGTTCTGTAATTATAAGCAGCCGGTAGGCCGGAAAATAAAACATGAAACAGCACCTTCAGAGCCAGGAAACCGGTATAAACAAAAGCGGCATATTCGTCCCGATGCTTGACAATTTTAGCGCCTTTCATGTAGAACTGTAAATTATAAGTAATGTAATTTAGATATGAGAACAAAAGACTTGTACACCTGTTTGGCAATGTTAATACTGATAATAGCCTTTCCCCGCACCGGAAATAGCCAGACAGCAGATTTTCACTATTTTCAATACAAGGGACAGGATGCCTGTTTCGCACAGGCTATAAACGACCGGAACCAGTATTTCAATCCGGTTCTCAGCGGTTTTTATCCCGATCCGAGTATCTGTCGCAAGGGTTCGGATTACTATCTGGTAACCTCAACGTTTTCATACTATCCGGGTATCCCGATATTTCACAGTACCGACCTGGTAAACTGGGTGCAGATCGGCAATGTGCTGAATCGTCCTTCGCAGTTGCAACTTAAAGCCGGAATCCGGCTCAGTGGAGGAATCTATGCTCCTACAATCCGCTACAATAAATACAATGATACTTTTTATCTCATTACTACCTGTACTGACGGAATCGGCAATTTTATCGTGAAAACCAAGAATCCGAAAGAAAATAACTGGAGTGAACCTGTTCCCCTGCATTTTGGCGGTATCGATCCCGATATTTTTTTCGATGAAGACGGAAAGGCTTATATCGTCCATAACGACGAACCGGACGGGAAACCCGAATGGGACGGGCACAGGTCTATTTGGCTGCGGCAGTTTAGTGTTGAGGGCGACTCTATTTTCGGTGAGAAGAAAATGATTGTAGACGGAGGTACGGATAAGGCCAAACATCCGGTGTGGATAGAAGCGCCGCATTTATACAAAATCAATGGTTATTATTATCTCCTATGTGCCGAAGGAGGTACCAGTGTTCAGCATTCAGAGGTCGTTTTCCGCTCCGAAAGTATTTTTGGTCCTTATATCCCTTGGAAAAACAATCCGATTCTCACCCAGCGCGACTTACCGGAAAACCGTAAGAATCCGGTGACTTCCGCCGGGCATGCCGACCTTATACAAACAGCAGAAGGCGACTGGTACGCTGTTTTTCTTGCCTGCCGCCCATACGAAGGCAATTATTACAATACAGGTAGAGAAACATTTATGCTGCCTGTGACATGGGTTGACGGATATCCGGTGATTTTGAAAGCGAACGAGGAAATTCCTTACATTGTAAACAAGGCGAATCTCGAGCCGAATGCAGAAAGTTATAAAGGTAATTTTACATGGAAAGACGATTTCGACGACGAAAAGCTCGATGACCGCTATTTGATGCTGCGTACTCCACCTGAAGATAAATGGTGGAAAATCGCTAACGGAATGCTTACACTCAGTTCTACCGGAAGCACGATCTATGAACCGAATCAACCGGCTTTTACAGGTATCCGCCAACAGCATTTAACTTTTTCGGTGCAGATAAAAATGGATTATTTACCGGATAATGAAGGAGATATTGCAGGCCTGGTTTGTTATCAGCGGGAAAAACATAATTTTGTTTTCGGAAAAACCATTGACGGGAACGGCAAGTATTATCTTGTATTGAAACGTGCTGAGGGGGATGTGACAACCATAGCGCAAACTGAAATTCCAGGCGGTACAGACAAAAAAGCGGTTACCTTGAAGGTAGAAGGCAAAAAAGATAAATATTCGTTCCTCTATTCATTCGATGATGGAGAAAGTTGGGAAACGATAGCAGAAAATGTTGACGCGAAAAATCTCAGTACACAGTCGGCAGGCGGATTTACAGGTACAATAATCGGTTGTTATGTTTATAATGACACGACTCCTGCGCATGATAGAAAATTGCCGGCAAAGGATATTGCGAACCCTTTCGGTGTAGAAAGATTTGTGTTTCCTTCTGCCGGGCAAGAATATCTTTCTCTGGTCGAAAACGGCAAGCCTGTCCAGATAATTTCTGATGTTAACGACTATGCGGGTGTGATCCGCGCGGTCGGCGACCTGAAAGATGATTTCAGGAAAGTTTCCGGGAATCTCCCATCTGTTTCCGGCAAAACGGCGATTATTGTCGGAACGGCAGGAAAATCGGCCATCATCGACAAACTGCTCAGAGACGGCAAGATAGATAAGAACGAACTGGCCGGAAAAAATGAAAAGTATGTGATACAAACTATCGATAATCCGACCGGAGATATACAAAAAGCACTGATTATTGCCGGAAGTGATAAGCGGGGAACAATCTACGGTATTTATGAACTTTCAGCACAAATCGGCGTATCGCCCTGGTATTGGTGGGCGGACGTCCCTGTCGAACACCAGACAAATCTGTATATAAAGCCGGGAAAATATACCGACGGCGAACCGGCCGTAAAATACCGGGGTATTTTCATCAATGACGAAGCGCCCGCATTTCAGGGTTGGTGCATCGAGAAATTCGGCGGTGTCAACTCGAAGATGTATAAACACATGTTCGAATTAATTTTACGCCTTAAAGGGAACTTTCTCTGGCCGGCTATGTGGGGAAATGCGTTTTTCGATGATGACCCTCTCAACGGACAATTGGCGGACGAATATGGCATCGTGATAAGTACATCGCATCACGAACCGATGGGACGCGCCCACTCTGAATGGAAACGTTACGGGCAAGGTGCATGGAACTATAATAAGAACCCGAAGGCCCTACAGAACTTCTGGAAAGGAGGAATGGAACGCATGAAAAACTACGAAACGGTAGTAACCGTAGGCATGCGTGGCGATGGGGATGAACCGATGAGCGAGGAGAGCGATATCGCATTACTGCAAAAAATCGTAAAAGACCAGCGCAAGATAATATCAGAAGTTACAGGTAAAAAGGCAGAGGAAACCCCTCAGGTATGGGCTTTGTATAAAGAGGTTCAGGATTATTATGACAAGGGGATGCGTGTACCTGACGACATTACATTGCTACTTTGTGACGACAATTGGGGCAATGTCCGCAAACTTCCCGACCTTAACGCAAAACTACGCAAAGGAGGATACGGAATGTATTACCATTTCGACTATGTAGGAGGCCCGCGTAATTACAAATGGATAAATGTCAGTCAGGTACAACGCATTTGGGAACAGATGAACCTCACATACCAATACGGAGTGGATAAAATATGGGTGGTGAATGTCGGCGACCTGAAACCGATGGAGTACCCCATCTCTTTTTTCCTCGATATGGCTTGGAATCCCGATAGATTTAATGCGGACAACCTCCTGCTTCATACCGAAGAATGGTGCACCCGGCAATTCGGGGAAAAATATGCAAAAGAGTCTGCCCGCCTGATAAACCTTTATACGAAATACAACCGCAGGGTTACACCCGAACTACTGAATGAGAATACATACAGTCTCGAAAATTACAATGAATTCGAAACTGTAATGAATGATTATCGCAATCTTACAATAGACGCCATGCGCCTCTATTATCTGATCCCGGACAAATATAAGGATGCCTTCGACCAGTTGGTTTTGTTCCCGGTAAACGCTTGCTCCAATCTGTACGAAATGTACTATGCAGTGGCCCGAAACAGACACTATGCCGCTAAAAGGGATATACGGGCAAACTATTGGGCTGATAAAGCAAAAGAGTGTTTCGCAAGGGATTCTATACTTACAATGCACTATAATAATGACATAGCCGGAGGAAAATGGTCGCATATGATGGACCAGATACGCATCGGTTATACCAGTTGGCAGCAACCTGAAAAGAGTGTGATGCCAAAAGTAGAATACATTGTACAAACAATGATACATAAAGAAAAGATATTCGCCGAAGCAGACGGCTATGTATCGATCGAAGCCGAAAACCACACAACGGCCAACAACGGGGCTAAAGTGTCATGGATTATTATTCCCGATTTAGGAAAAACCGTATCGGGTGTAACAACTACACCTGTTACCGAAAACCCCGATAAAGACGTTTATCTGGAATATAAAGCCGATCTGAAAACAAAAGGAAAAGCCAGATTGATAGTCCTTACATCCCCGACATTGAATTTCAATGCCAATAAAGGATTACGCTATGCAGTGTCCTTGAATGGCGGGGAGGAACAAATAGTAAATATCAACGGACATTATAAAGGCGAACTGGGACAATGGCAGGCCGAACAGATCATAGAAACTTCTACTATCCATAATATTGATAAAGAAGGTATTCACACGATCCGTATCCGCCCTCTTGAACCGGGTATCGTTTTTCAAAAAATAATGCTGGATACGGGCGGTCTGAAACCGAGTTATTTAGGCGCGCCACAAAGCGATTTAAAATAAAGATATTACAAAAATGAGATCTATTAATACATCATTATACAGGACGATATTCCTATTGATATTAGCAGTATCGGTATCAGCCGTCCAATCCGCAGTAAAACTGCCGCGTCTGATAAGCGACGGGATGATTTTGCAGCGGGATACTCCCCTGCAACTATGGGGATGGGCCTCTCCGAAAGAATCTGTGACTATAAAATTCATGGATGAAACATACCGGACAAAAGCCGATAAAAAAGGTGACTGGAGAATTGTATTACCTGCACAAACTGCCGGAGGACCATATACGATAAATATCAATGAAATTACAATAAAAGATATTCTGATAGGTGATGTATGGCTCTGTTCGGGACAGTCGAACATGGAATTGCCTATACGCCGCACTCTCGATTTGTATGCAGGTGAAGTAAAAGAAGCAAGTAACTCTCATATAAGACAATTCAGGGTACCGATGCGATATAATTTCCAGAAGGAAGAATCGGACTTACAGGGTGGAGAGTGGAAATCGGTAACTCCTTCAAATATACTTGATTTCTCCGCTGTCGCTTACTTTTTTGCAAAGGACTTATATGATAAGTACAAAGTCCCTGTAGGAATAATCAATACAGGTATCGGCGGCTCTCCCGCCGAAGCATGGATCAGTACAGCCGGATTGAAGAATTATCCGCATTATCTGCAAGCAGCCCGCATCTGTGCAGATCCGGCTTATATCGACAGCATACGCGAACTGGAATCAGAAAAAAACAGCGAATGGCATACAAGCCTCAGCCTGAAAGACATAGGGATAAACAGATGGAACAAAGACAATACTGATATTTCGGACTGGTCTTCTATATCCCTGCCGGGTTATTGGGCGGATAAAGGGGTGGGACAAATCAATGGTTCCCTATGGCTCCGCAAGGAGTTCGATGCTCCTGCGTCTATGGCCGACAAAACAGGCATATTACGTTTAGGTTGTATTGTGGGCGCCGACTCAGCATTTGTCAACGGTACATTTGTCGGTACAATTTCCTATCAGTATCCTCCACGCATCTACACTATTCCGGCGGGAGTGCTGCGGGAAGGAAAGAATAACATTGCAGTGCGGGTGATAAGCAATGCCGGAAGAGGTGGCTTTGTGGAGGAAAAGCCTTATAAAATAATTGCGGGCAACACTGAAATAGACCTCGCCGGAGACTGGAAATACCGGATAGGCGCGGAAATGCCGCCCGCGGGTTCACAAACTTTCTTCCAATACAAACCGATGGGATTATACAACGGAATGATAGCCCCGCTCACAAACTACAGGATAAAAGGTTTTGTCTGGTATCAGGGCGAAGCAAATACAAACCGGGCGGAAGAATATAAGACATTACTCCCCGATTTGATAAACGACTGGCGGAGCAAATGGGACAATCCTCAACTGCCGTTTATCTACGCACAGCTCCCTAACTTTATGAAAGCCCGTAAACAACCGTCCGAAAGCGGATGGGCAGAACTAAGGGAAGCTCAACGACAGACTTTAACCGTACCACATACAGGGATGGCGGTAACCATCGATGCCGGAGAGTGGAACGACATTCACCCGCTAAACAAAAAAACAGTGGGTCACCGTCTGGCACTGGAAGCACAACGGGTAGCATATAGCGAAGATATAGTAAGTTCCGGGCCGGTATATGAAGGAATGACAGTGGAAGGAAACAGTATCGTACTTACTTTTTCGTCTGTCGGCTCAGGATTGTATACCAATCTGGATCTCCAGGGATTCGCAATAGCGGGAGAAGACCGCAAATATGCGTGGGCGAATGCAGTCGTATTGTCCGGCAACAAAGTAAAAGTATGGAGTAATCAGATACAAAATCCCGTATCGGTAAGATATGCATGGGCTGATAATCCCGAAGGAGCGAACCTCAGAAATAAAGAAGGGTTACCGGCATCTCCGTTTACAGCAGCACAACCAAATATTATTTCCCGTACAGGGGAATTTAACGGAGATTTAAAGAAAACGGTGATAGTTCCTGACACCATTATGACAGATAATAAAGCCGGAATACACGATGGGTTCGATTACGAGCTCTGGTATGACAGAGGCAACGTCAACATGACTCTGAAGGAAGGCGGTACATTCGAGTGTAGCTGGAACAATATCAACAATGTCCTGTTCCGCACAGGCAAGAAGTTCGACTGCACAAAAACGCAGGGAAAATTTGACTGCACGAAAACTCACGATGAAATCGGCGATATTTCCCTTAACTATGGCTGCGATTATCAGCCGATCGGCAATTCATACCTATGCGTTTACGGTTGGTCAGTAGATCCGCTTGTGGAGTTTTATATTGTCGAAGCCTGGGGTAGCTGGCGTCCGCCCGGATCGCTATCGAAAGGGACTGTCGAAATCGACGGCGGCACGTATGATATCTACGAAACTACGCGCGTTGAGCAACCCTCCATCAATGGCGACACTACTTTCCAACAATACTGGAGTGTCCGTACCGATAAGAAAACCAGCGGTACTGTGTCCATCAGTGAGCACTTCAAAGCATGGGAAAAGATGGGTCTGAACCTTGGAAAGATATATGAGGTTGCACTATGTGTCGAAGGCTATCAGAGCAGCGGTACAGCCAATGTGTACAGGCATACGCTGACCGTTGGCGACACCACGATAGGTACCGGCCCGGAAAATAATGAAAAACTATCCGTATCGCCGCCGGATACGGCCAGGGATTTCGCAGAATAAATCTAACAATATCAATATAAAACAAATAATTATGAACGTGAATATAAGTGAGACTAAAGGTTTTTACAAGTTGTCGTGGCTGCAACGAATAGGTTTCGGTAGCGGAGATTTTGCACAGAATCTGGTATTCCAGACGGTGATGCAATATGTTTCCATTTTTTATACTACTGTTGTCGGATTACGTCCGGAAACCGTGGCGGTAATGGTGTTTATACCGCCTGTTATAAATATATTCGGATCTATGGCGTTGGGCGCATTTGTAGATAAACATAATCCCAAATGGGGAAAATACCGTTCTTATCTGATTATTGGCGGCGTTCCGCTCATGGCATTTGCCGTCCTCTGTTTTTGGAACGGTTTTCCCGGATCGACAGTGTATGCTTTTGTCACTTATATAGGGCTATGCCTGCTCTACACGGTGGTCAGCCTGCCTTACGGAGCACTGTTCGCTTCGCTTACCCGTGACGGGGATGAAATGACCAAGCTTACCTCTACCCGCATGGTGCTTGCCAACCTGGGCGGATTTACTGTGGCTTTCGGTATCCCGACAATCGTGCAATCGCTCTCTCCTACCCGGACATACAATACCTCAGGCGATGCCCATGCATGGTTTATCACCATGACTATTCTGGCGTTAATCGGTTTGGTTTTATTGATTTTCTGTTTCACCCAAAGCAAAGAACGTATAGTAATGGAAGCCGATAAAACATCGGAAGTAAAAATCTCCGATCTATGGATGGAATTTATTAGAAACAGCCAGTTGCGCATTGTGGCATTATTTGTTTTTACGGCTTTTGCCTTGATGTCAATCTACAATGCAGCAGGGGCTTATTACATGACATACAATGTACAGGCTTCTGACTACACGGGTTGGTTTCAGGGAATAGGCTTTTTGCCGGCATTCATCTTTATGCCATTGGTCCCAGCCATTAAAAAAGCGATTGGTAAAAAGCAAATGTTTTATGTATTTCTGTCTGTTGCTATTCTCGGAATGGCTTTGCTCTATGTTGTATCGATAGTTCCCGCGCTTCGCTCGCAAATTTGGATTATAATGGTAGCGCAATTTATTAAATCTACAGGTATCATTGTCGCTACAGGCTATATGTGGGCGCTGGTTCCCGAAGTAATCACTTATGGAGAATATACTACAGGCCGGCGTATTTCGGGTACGGTAAATGCTATTATCGGAATTGTTTTTCAACTAGGGATGGCTATCGGCCTCTTTATTCCCAATATAGTACTGGGATTCGTCGGTTTTGACAAAGATAACGCCGTATCGCAATCTGCTCTTGCCCAACAGGGAATTTTATGGCTGGTTGCCGTAATACCTGCGATGCTGCTCATTCTGGCGATGTTTATTATTTCAAGATATAAACTGGAAGACAACGTGATTGACAAAATAAATATGGAAATTGAAGAAAAGCATTTAAATAAGAAATAAATAAAATATCGTTTAAATAAAAACAAAAGAAATCATGAAAGTACTGACACCCGTTCTCTCTCTTTGCATTGCGTTCGCTATTGTAAGCTGTTCGCCACACAGGAAAGAGAATGAAGTAAAAGAGCCCTCTCTAAGAGAGGCGGTCAAAGACAAATTCCTGATCGGGACCGCCCTTAATACAAACCAGATCTGGGGAAAAGACACTGCTGCCGTAAAGATTGTAAAGGAGCAGTTCAACTCCATCGTTGCCGAAAACTGTATGAAGAGTATGTACATACAGCCGGTAGAAGGGGAATTTAACTTCAAAGATGCCGATAAATTCGTTGAATTCGGCGAACAGAATAATATGTTTATCACCGGACACACACTAATATGGCATTCCCAGGCGCCGGACTGGTTCTTTAGGGACGATAAGGGAAAAGATGTATCGAAAGAAGTGCTCATAGAACGGATGAGAAACCATATAACAACTGTTGTAAGCCGCTATAAAGGACGTGTCAAAGGCTGGGATGTAGTGAACGAGGCGATCCTGGACGATGGTTCATGGCGCGACAGCAAATTCTATAAAATCATAGGTGAGGATTTTATACCTCTCGCCTTCGAATTTGCCCATGCAGCCGATCCCGAGGCCGAACTCTATTACAATGATTACAACGAATGGCATGCCGGAAAGCGTGACGCGATTGTCAAACTAGTAAACTCACTAAAAGAAAAAGGCCTTCGGATAGATGGTGTGGGGATGCAGGGACATTTGGGTATAGACCATCCTTCTTTGGATGAATACCGGGCAGCTATCGACGCTTACTCTTCGGCAGGGGTGGAAGTTCTCATTACGGAGTTGGATGTAAGCGCATTGCCTTCTCCCCGTCGGGACATAGGGGCCAATATAGCAGATACCGAAGCCTACCGCCAGGAGATGAACCCCTATACCACCGGCTTACCTGACTCTATATCCTTTGCCTGGAATAAACGGATGGGAGACCTTTTCACTCTGTTTATAGATAATAGTGATAAAATCGGACGTGTCACATTGTGGGGCGTTACAGATGGAGATTCATGGAAGAACGATTTCCCAATGCCGGGACGAACAGATTATCCATTACTATTCGACCGCCGATACAAGGCAAAACCGATTGTGAAAGAAATAATTAATAAACTAAAAATGAAAAGTGAAAAGTGAAAAATGGTATAACTTGTAATTCGTCTACTAATAATTTAAAAAATCAACAACAATGAAAAAAGCAAAATATTTATTTCCGCAGGACTATATGGCAGACCCGTCTGCACATGTATTCGAAGGTAAAATCTATATATACCCCTCCCATGACTGGGAAAGCGGCATTCCCGAAAATGATAACGGCGACCATTTCAATATGAAAGATTATCATGTATTCTCACTCGACGAAGTGGACGGGCCTATAACAGATCATGGCGTGGTACTGGCGGCAGAAAATATACCGTGGTCGGGACGCCAGTTGTGGGACAGCGATGTCGCATTCAAAGACGGTAAATATTATCTGTACTTTTCACTGAAAGACCAAAATGATATTTTCCGTCTGGGAGTAGCGATCAGCGACAAGCCATATGGGCCGTTCATTCCTCAGGAAAATCCGATTAAAGGAAGCTATAGCATCGACCCGTGTGTATTTGAAGAGAACGGGGAATATTACATCTACTTCGGCGGCATCTGGGGCGGACAGCTTCAACGATATCGTAATAATAAAGCGTTGGAATCCGCTGCTTTCCCGGCAGATAATGAACCAGCCCTTTGTGGAAAAGTAGCCCGGCTGAGAGATGATATGCTCGAGTTTGCAGAAGAACCCCGCGATGTGGTTATTCTGGACGAAAACGGACGGCCAATAACACAGGGGGATACAAACCGTCGCTTCTTTGAGGCTTCATGGATGCATAAATACAATGGAAAATATTATTTCTCATATTCTACAGGCGACACTCATTTCCTTTGCTATGCCATCGGTGACAACCCTTATGGGCCGTTCACTTACAAAGGGGTAATCCTCACTCCCGTTATCGGGTGGACTACTCACCATAGTATCGTAGAATACAAGGGTAAGTGGTATTTATTCCATCACGATTCTGTACCATCGGGAGGTAAGACATGGCTCCGCAGTATGAAAGTCATAGAGCTGGAATATAATCCGGACGGAACCATAAAAACAATTGAAGGATTGGAGAAATGATTTATCTATAGAGTATGGCTAATAGCTTTTGGCCTATAGCCAGCTCTTTGATATTTTGTATTCATATTTAATAATTCAATGTTTAAAAATTAAAAGATTGATAGAAAAAGTAACAGATGAAAAGTAACAAATATGTGTAACCTTTGTTACCTTTTAACAAATATATAACCTAGCGACTATACAGACATGAAATATACCGTTTATCTATTTTTACTTTTACTGTTACCTTTGTTACTTTTTGCAGAGGACGGCAGCCGGCTATGGCTGAGATACAAGCCTCTTACAGAAGTGCAAAAAGAAAAAGGTAACACGTTCAGTTCTATTGTCAAAGATGAAAAATCAGCCACGCTCGATATTGCGTCCCGTGAATTATCTTCAGCCTGGAAAGAGATTGCAGGAAAGGATATATCTTCGGCAACATTACAGGATGGCTCTATTGTCCTAGGAACTACTAACAGTAAAAACGTCAGGTCATTGTTAACGGGAAAAGAATTGAAAGACCTCACCGACGACGGTTTTATAATACGTTCCGTAAAAAAAGGTAACAGGAATTATACTGTAATTACTTCTGCAGAAGAAAGAGGAATATTGTACGGAGTCTTTCATTTTTTACGCCTTGTTCAGACCGATAGCTTCAGTGACAACCTGAATATTGTAGAAAACCCGAAATATAAAGTACGCATATTGAATCATTGGGACAATCTCGACCGTACCATAGAACGTGGCTATGCAGGGTATTCACTATGGAAGTGGGACGAACTGCCCAATACGCTGTCGCCACGATACGACGCTTATGCACGGGCGAATGCTTCGATAGGTATTAACGCCACTGTCTTAAATAACGTGAATGCTACGCCGGAAATACTGACGGGTGCTTATCTGGCAAAAGTAAAAGCATTAGCCGATGTATTCTGTCCCTACGGGCTTAAAGTGTATCTTGCCGTGAATTTTTCATCTCCAAAAGAACTCGGAGGCTTATCTGATTCCGATCCGCTTAATCCGGCAGTAAGTAAATGGTGGAACAATAAAGTAAAGGATATTTACAAACTGATACCTGACTTTGGCGGTTTCCTCGTCAAAGCCAATTCCGAAGGGCTTCCCGGCCCGCAGGATTACGGCCGCACCCACGCCGACGGGGCGAATATGCTGGCTGACGCCCTGAAGCCTTATGGCGGTATTGTCATGTGGCGAGCGTTCGTCTACAATCCCAGCAATGAAGATAGAGCAAAACAGGCATATTCGGAGTTTACACCACTGGACGGACAATTCCGGGATAATGTAATAATACAGATCAAAAACGGGCCTGTCGATTTTCAGCCACGCGAACCGTTCAGTCCTCTGTTCGGAGCATTACGCGACACACAGGAAATGGTTGAGTTCCAGATAACACAGGAGTACCTCGGATTCTCCAATCATCTGGTATATCTTTCGCCAATGTTTAAAGAAACGCTCGACAGCGATACCTATTCAGATGGGGAAGGCTCTACCATTGCAAAGATAACAGACGGAACATTACGTTCCGGTAAAGTAACAGCGATATCTGCCATAGCAAATATAGGAGAAGATACAAACTGGTGCGGGCATCATTTTGCACAGGCCAACTGGTACGCCTTCGGACGTCTGGCATGGAATCACCAATTGACTTCGGAACAAATAGCAGACGAATGGATAAAAATGACCTTTTCAAATAATAAGGACTTTATGAATCCGGTGAAAGACATGATGCTGTCATCGAGAGAAACTACCGTAGACTACATGATGCCGCTGGGGCTGCACCATATATTTGCGTTCGGCCACCACTATGGGCCTGAACCTTGGGGAGATGTACCCGGCGCCCGTCCCGACTGGATGCCTTGGTATTATCATAATGCAGATAGTACAGGACTAGGTTTTGACCGTACAACAAGCGGAAGCAATGCCGTATCACAATACTTCCCGCCATTGAATAATATCTATAATGATATCGCGCTTTGCCCCGAAAATCTCCTGCTATGGTTCCACCATGTGCCATGGGATTACAGGATGAAGAACGGGAAAACGCTGTGGGACGAGCTTTGTTATAAATACAATTCGGGAGTACAGCAGGTAAGAGCTTATCAGAAGTTATGGGACAGGATGGAAGAATATGTTGATGAGCAACGTTTCAGGGAAATACAATCGAAATTGAGGATACAAGCCCGGGATGCTGTATGGTGGAAAGATGCCTGCCTGCTTTATTTCCAGACCTTCTCTAAACGGCAGATACCTTACGATATCGAACGGCCGGTACACGAACTGGAAGACCTGAAGAAGATTAAACTGGATATGAAGCATCATAATTAAAGTGAAAAATGAAGAGTGAAAAGTAAAGAATTAATCTTGAAACATGAATTAAAAATCGACGGAGTCAAATTTTGAAATCTTGAAATTCAAATTATATGGAAAAGACCTGGAGATGGTTTGGTAAAAAAGATAAGATAACCCTGTCTATGCTCAGACAGATAGGAGTTGAAGGTATTGTAACAGCCCTGCACGATATTCCAAACGGAGAGGTGTGGCAATTGGAAGCAATAAACGATTTGAAGAATTACATTAAGGACGCAGGCCTCCGCTGGTCGGTAGTGGAAAGCCTGCCTGTAAGCGAAGCCATAAAGTACGGAGGAAGTGAATCCGACCAATTGATCGCCAATTATATAGAAAGTCTGGCTAATCTGGGAGAAGCAGGTATAAATACGGTATGCTACAATTTCATGCCCGTTATCGACTGGATACGCACCGATCTTCAATACCCATGGGCGGACGGTACTTCTTCACTGTATTTCAATAAAATACACTTTGCTTACTTCGACTGTTTCATCCTTAACCGGGAGGGAGCTGTAAAAGACTATTCTGCCGGGGAGATGGAGAAAGTATATGCATTGGATAAGACAATTACCAAAGCAGAAAAGGAACAATTGATAGATACCATAATTGTAAAGACACAAGGCTTCATAAACGGGAATATCAAAGAAGGAGACAGAGATCCTGTCGCGATATTTAAGAAGCTGCTATCGCTCTATAAAAACATAGACAGAAATGCATTGAGAGAAAATCTGAAGTATTTTCTTTCACAGTTGATGCCTGTTTGCGAAGAGTATAATATAAACATGTGCGTTCATCCTGACGACCCTCCTTTCCAAATGTTGGGGCTTCCCCGCATTGTAACAGGCATGGAGGATATAGAATGGATTCTCAATGCAGTAGACAATCCCTATAACGGACTTACATTCTGTGCGGGTTCGCTTAGTGCAGGTATACATAACAATGTTCCTGAGTTGGCGCGTAAATTTGCATCACGTACACGTTTCATCCATCTGCGCAGCACAGATGTTTTCCAGAATGGAGACTTTATAGAAGCCCCGCATCTTGAAGGCCGTGGCCATTTGATAGAACTGGTGCGTATCTTCGAAAAAGAAAACCCTGCTCTGCCTATGCGTGTAGATCACGGACGACTGATGCTCGGCGACGGAGATAAAGGCTACAATCCCGGCTATTCATTCTATGGACGTATGTACACCCTTGCCCAGATGGACGGAGTGATAGCTACAATACAGGATGAGATAAGAAGAGGAATAAACAATGACGATAAATATACGCTGGAATATGAACGAACTTTTTAGTGTTAAAGATAAGATAACAATCGTAACGGGCGGATACGGAGTACTGGGTTCAAGTATTGCAAAATACATGGCTTCGCAAGGAGCTGTCATAATCATATTAGGCCGCTCAGAAGAAAAAGGGAATGCCTTGGCTGACGAAATAAAAGCCGCCGGAGGTGAGGCTGTATTTTTGGTTTCGGATGTACTCGACCTTGCCATACTGGAAAGAAGCAAGGAAAGTATTCTATCCATGTATGGAAGAATTGACATTCTGATAAACGTTGCAGGAGGAAATGTACCCGGTGCTACCCTGACCCCCGAACAACCTTTCTTCGATATGAAAATAGCCGACTGGGAAAAGGTTACCAACCTGAATCTGAATGGGACTGTTTACCCGTCTTATGTATTCGGAGAAGCTATGGCCGGACAGAAAAGCGGGAATATTATCAACATCACATCAATGGCTGCCTATTCTGCCATCACACGCGTGCCGGGCTACTCTGTGGCAAAAACAGGCATCAGTAATTTCACACAGTGGCTTGCAACAGAAATGGCTCTAAAATATGGAGATAAGGTGAGAGTCAATGCTATTGCCCCCGGCTTTTTCATTGGAAATCAAAATCGTGCAGTACTCATCAACCCCGATGGTTCACTGACCGAAAGAAGCGAAAAAGTACTGGCTAAAACCCCGATGAAACGCTTTGGAGATATAACGGAACTTAACGGGGCTGTACAGTTTCTGTGTAGTGATGCTGCCAGTTTCATTACCGGAGCAATATTACCTGTAGACGGGGGCTTCAGTGCATTTAGCGGAGTGTAAACAGCTTTATATTATAAAAAGCATGTTTTATAGGCAATTGCCTCTTTTTGCAGAGAATAAGTATTTGACGGATAAAATATCAGTTATATCGAAAAAGCTATTGTTATAACTGGAAAAAATTCCTACATTTGCTCTATTGATAATATGCGAAATTTAAAATCTAAAACATACTGATAATATGAAATTTGTTGTTTCCAGCACTGCTTTATTAAGTCACTTGCAAGCGATAAGCAAGGTGATCAACTCAAAAAACACGTTGCCTATTCTCGATTGTTTCTTGTTGGAACTGGAAGGTTCTACTCTTACTCTTACTGCAGCCGATGCCGAAACCCGTCTGGTTACTTCCCTCGAAGTAAACGAAGCCGATGGTAACGGAAAGTTTGCCGTAAATGCGAAGAACCTGTTGGACCCGCTGAAAGAACTACCTGAGCAACCTCTTACATTTGAGATAAACAATGACAATCTGGAAACATTCATTTTCTTCCACAACGGTAAGTACAATTTCATTGGACAAAGCGGAGATGATTATCCGCAACCTAAAGAGTTGAAAGACACTGCGGTTAGCCTGACTATTGAGCCACAGGTACTGTTTGCCGGGATCAACCGGACACTGTTTGCCAGTGCCGACGATGAACTTCGCCCTGTGATGAACGGTGTGTTCTTCGATATTACTCCTGAAGATCTGACTTTCGTAGCATCCGACGGTCACAAACTGGTTCGGTGCAAAACGTTATCAGCAAAGGGGGCCGAAAGAGCATCTTTCATTCTGCCAAAGAAACCGGCCAACTTACTGAAGGCCATCCTACCGAAAGAAGCTGAAACAGTAGAGATCAAGTTTGACGAAAATAATGCATATATAAAGATGTCGAGCTATACAATGACTTGCCGCTTTATAGAAGGACGTTATCCAAACTATAATTCTGTTATCCCGCAGAATAATACAAACAAGGTTATACTGGACCGGCAGGCTTTCCTGAATGCACTGAAACGCGTATCTGTATTCTCTAATCAGGCAAGTAATCTTATTAAACTTCAGCTGACTGATAGAAATATCATAGTAACAGCTCAGGACATCGACTTCTCTACAGCTGCCGAAGAGACTATCGCCTGCGAATATACAGGTTCTCCTATGAACATCGGATTCAAATCGAGCTTCCTGATTGAAATATTGAATAATATCCCGTCAACTGATATATCACTCGAATTATCCGACCCTTCACGCGCAGGATTGATTATTCCTACCGAGAATGAGGAGAATGAAGACCTTCTGATGTTGCTCATGCCAATGATGCTAAACGACTAAAGACAGAATTTTAAATACAAAATATATAGACTTTATCATTCTTCTGATTCTAAAAAATGGGGAATGATAAAGTTTTTTCTTGAAAGCTTATGGAACTAAACCTCAAAAACCCGCTTGTATTCTTTGACCTCGAAACCACAGGTACCGATACAGTAAAAGACCGGATAGTGGAGATATCGTATCTGAAAGTATACCCTAACGGAAAGCAGGAAGTAAAGACCAAAAGACTCAACCCCGAAATGCCTATACCTCCGGGGGCAACTGCTGTACACGGCATATCGGATGAAGATGTAAAAGACTGTCCGACTTTCAAACAGATTGCAAAATCACTTGCCGACCAAATGGAAGGATGTGACTTGGCAGGATTCAACTCGAGCCGTTTCGATATCCCGCTTTTAGCAGAAGAATTCTTACGCGCCGGAGTGGATATAGACTTCAGCAAACGGAAAATGATAGATGTACAAATCATCTTCCATAAGAAAGAACAACGCACCCTTGAAGCCGCTTACAAATTCTATTGTGACAAGGAACTTACTGATGCGCATTCTGCTGAAGCCGATACATTAGCCACATTCGAAGTACTGAAAGCTCAACTGGACAAATATCCGGATCTGGCAAACGATATGGAAAAACTGGCCGAGGAGTTTTCATTCTTCAACAACAATGTTGACCTGGCGGGACGAATCATTAAAGACGAGAACGGGATAGAAGTCTTCAACTTTGGTAAACATAAAGGAAAACCGGTAGCCGAAGTTTTGAAAAAAGAGCCGAGTTTCTATGCATGGATGATGGACGCAGACTTTCCTCTAAATACCAAACAGGTTCTGACCAAAATAAAGTTGAGAGAGATGCAGAGATAAACACTGCAAAGACAGACAGCGATGGAATGGGGAAAGAATATCGTCAATTCGTTGAAATGGTCGGATACCATTATCAATAAAGAAGGAAAAGAGAAGGTTGCAAAGGAAATCGCAGCTAAAATGAAAGATGGACAGATAATCGGAGTGGGCTCAGGTTCTACCGTTTATCTGGCTCTGATCGCCATTGCCGAAAGAATAAGAAAAGACAACTTACACATACAGGTCATTCCCTCTTCTCTGGAAATATCCATGACCTGCATCCAATTGGGAATTCCTCAAACTACACTTTTAGACAAAAAACCTGACTGGACTTTCGACGGGGCAGATGAAGTCGACCCTGAGCGAAACCTCATAAAAGGGCGAGGGGGAGCCATGTTTAAGGAAAAACTATTAATCCGCAACAGCACCGAAACTTATATTATTGTAGATGAATCTAAATTTGTCACACAATTAGGTTCGAAATTCCCGGTTCCTGTCGAAGTATTTCCAACCTCCCTGTTATATGCGGAAAAAGAACTTAGAGCATTAGGCGCCCGCGATATATCACTAAGGATGGCAAAAGGGAAAGACGGGCCTGTTATTACAGAAAATGGAAACTTTATCCTCGATGCATGGTTCGACTCAATAGAAAGTTCTTTGGAACGTGATATTAAGTCAATAACGGGAGTTATTGAGAGCGGATTGTTCATAGGATATGATGTGGAGATAATAAGTATCTAGAATTTTGTCATTATCTTCTGAATATTCATTCTATATTCAGACGGGGTTTGCCCTTTTTTCCTTTTGAATATACGGTTGAAATTAGAGATGTTATTGAAGCCTGACGAATAGCATACTTCTGCTATCGTATGAGTCGTTTCGTATAAGACCTTTGCTGCATGACCTATCCTGATATCATTCAGGTAGTCGATAAAACTCCGGTTGGTCCTTTTCCTGAAAAAGTGGCTGAATGCCGATTCCGACATGCCCACACTTTCCGCAACAGCCGAAAGCGTAATATCCTCCTGAAAATGCTCCTGAATATATGTTATCACTTTATTGATCCTTCGGCTTTTCGATTCCCTGATGGCAAAGTCCATCTTACTACTACCTTCTAACAGGAATTTCTGGTTGGAAGAAACAGATAAAAGATAGAGTATCCTGAAGAATTCCAGAGCGGACTCTACACCCTGCTTATGTGACAGGTTGAGCAAAGTGTCTTTCATTGCCACTTTGGTCTCATCAGAGAATTCAATTCCGTAAAATGAATTGGTGAACAACTCTTTTACCGGGTGAAATATCTTCTTGTTTATAATGGGATATTCCAGCGTCTCCTTATGGAACTGGATAGTCACCACATGAGCATTCCCGTTATCGTCTTCACTTACCCAGCGATGGGGAATATTCGGACCTACCATTACCAGATCAAGATCCCGGTACTCGGCTACACAATCGCCCACAATTCTTTTCCCCCTGCTGTTCAGCACAAGGTTAATTTCATAATCGGAATGAAAATGAGCTGCATAATCGAACCTTGCATGAGGATGATTCAAGACAATAAATAAGTCCTCATCATTGATTGGCGTAATCTCTCTTTGTATGTATTCCATGGTAGTAGTTTTTTACAAATATAGAAATATAATTCAAAAAAGTATAATCAATTATAAAAATAATATACACATATAAACGATTGATAATCAGAACAAATATTTCATTTTAAGAATTTTCTTTCAAAAAAGTACAATGGTTTGACAGTATTATATTACAATTTATATAAATACTATTCTATGTTTGCGGTAGCTAAGTTTCAAATGTCCTAGGTATATTTAAAAATTACAAAAGCTAACCGATTTAATAAATCTGATTATTTTATGAAAAAGAACAAAATCTTATTAATCTTGTTTTTATTGGTCTTTCCGGTTGCACAAATACTTGCCCAAGAAATAGGGCTAAAAGGTAATGTAACCTCATCGGACGGTGAGAGCCTTATAGGCGTGACAATCACGGTAAAAGGCCAAAATAGAGGAATCACAACCGATATAAATGGTAATTATACCATAACGGTGAAGAAAGGCGATATTCTCGTTTTTTCTTATATTGGTTTCACTACTATCGAACGCGCCGTAACAACGAACATCCTCGACGTAGTGATGGAACCTTCTTCCGAAATGCTGGCAGAGGTGGTAACTGTAGGTTACGGAGTACAGAAAAAAGTGGATATGACAGGTTCGGTCTCCACTGTAAAGGGTGATGTATTGCTCAAAGCCCCGACCCCGAACCTGGCAAACGCTTTGACAGGGAAAATGACAGGGGTAATAACTACCCAGCAAACAGGAAAACCCGGCTTGGATGATCCTGCTTTCTTTATCAGGGGAAAAAGTACATTCGGAGACAATGGCACATTATTGCTTGTTGACGGAATAGAGCGCTCTATCAGTAAGCTCGATCCCAATGAAATAGAAAGTATTACAGTACTCAAAGACGCAGCCTCGGCAGCCGTATATGGGGCACGGGCAGCAAACGGAGTTATAATCGTCACTACCAAGCGCGGTAGCGAAGGTAAGACCAAGATTAATTATTCGGGAACATTCGGATTTCAAACCCCTACTGTCATCCCCGAGATGATGAATGCCTACGAATATGCGAAATATCTGAATCTGGCATTGGATAACTTCAATAACAATGCTCCGCGTTTTACCGAATCTGAGATTCAGGCGTACAAAAATGGTGTATTGCCTTCAACAGACTGGTGGAAAGAAACCCTGAAAAAGAGAGCGGGAATCCAACAGCACAGCCTGACTGTAAACGGAGGTAGTAAAACAACTAAGTTTTTCACATCGTTGGGTTATCTCGATCAGGACGGGCTTTATGATCTGTCAGGATTCAAGAGATATACGGTCCGTTCTAACATAGACACTCAAATAACGAACGATTTCAGTATATCACTCGATTTAGCCGGCCGATATGAAAAAATAAGCCAGTCCGCAGTGGGAGACGGCCTATTCTCAACCATAATCAATTCTAAACCGACAGAAAGCCCTTATGTGCCCGACAGTGTGGAAAAAGGAGGACTCAACTCGAATGGGCAAAATGTTTCTCCAATAGGCCAGGCCGAGAATTCGGGATATAGTAAAACTGAAAATTCCGTATTCCAAAGTACATTACAGGGTGTATATAATGTACCTTTTGTGAAAGGATTGAAAGCAAGAGCCAGTTTTTCTTATGACCGTTGGTTTTCGAAAGCCAAAACATTCACTATGCCATACGAATTTTACCAACATGACAGGATAATAGATACATATACCAAAAGAAAAACCGGTGGAGGCACAAGCCTTTACGAAGGTACAGCTGAAGACGAAAGACTTACGGTACAAGCTGCTCTGACATATGATGCAACATTCAATAAGGCACATAACATTTCTGCACTCTTCCTGTTTGAAGAATCATCATATAAATACAGCGATTTACAGGCATCACGCGTTAACTATATATCAACAGCCATAGATCAGCTATTTGCCGGCCCTGATAAGGACAAAGATAATGGAGGACTTGCCAGAGAGACTGTAAGACAGGGATATGTAGGGCGTCTGAACTACAACTATTTAGGTAAATACCTGTTTCAGTTCAACTTCCGTTACGACGGATCATACAATTTCCCGAAAAGTAAACGCTGGGGTTTCTTCCCTGCTGTTTCAGCCGGATGGAGAATTAGCGAAGAACCTTTTCTGAAAGACAATGCGATATTGCATAATCTGAAACTACGGGCATCATACGGAGAATTCGGTAATGACAGGGTGGCTGCTTATCAATTTATGTCAGGATACAGATTCAACTCTGGTTCTGTAATCGGAGGTTCTTTCCAGTCCGGAATAAATGATACAGGTATCGCCAATCCCAATATTACATGGGAAACAGCAAGCAATACGGATGTTGGTTTGGATTTCAGCTTGTTGAATGGAAAAATATCAGGAGAATTTACCTATTTCTATAAAAAGACCAGAGATATTTTATTACCAAGAAGCGCATCCGTTCCTCAATCGTTTGGGGCAACACTGCCTGACGAAAATATAGGTAAAGTGGACAACTATGGTATCGAATCCATTCTTCGCTATACAGACAAAATCGGTGATTTCAACTTCATGGTGGAAGGTAATATAACATATGCGAAAAGCAAAGTTGTATTTATGGATGAAGCCATAAACAAACTTGAGCATCAGCGACTGACAGGACGTCCGTTCGATCAGAATTACGGATATAAAGCATTGGGGCTGTTCCATAGCCAGGAAGAGATAGACAATTGGGCAATACAGGACGGACGCGGCAACACCTCTCTCAAAGTGGGAGATATAAAATATGAAGACTTCTATAATGACGGTGTGATTGATGGAAAAGACGCGCAGTTTATTGGAAAAAGTGAGATACCGGAAATAATCTTTGGATTGAATATCGGATTATCATATAAGAATTTCGATCTGACAATGAATTTCCAGGGTGCAACAGGATTTGACCAATATCTAAGGTGGGATCCGTTCAATCTTGAATCTAATGCGTTAGCTATATTCAAAGACTCCTGGTCGGAAGATAACCCGAATGCAAAATATCCACGCCTGTATGCAGGAACAGTACAAAATAATCGCGAAAAATCATCATTCTGGTTATACGATGGTACATATTTGAGGCTGAAGAATTTTGAACTGGCTTATACTTTCGACAAAAAAGACTTCCTTAAGAAAATAGGTATACAGAATCTCAGGGTATTTGTTTCCGGAAACAATCTGCTCACATTCTCCAAGATGAAAGATTTCGATCCGGAAGCACCAAATATCGATCCCGACAGGAATGCATATTACTATCCTCAGATGAAAACATACAATTTTGGTTTTAACGTCGAATTTTAATCGAATATGAATATGAAATATATAATATTATCAGTTTTTACAGTGTTTTCTTTATTCTTGGCCAATGCTTGTATGGACTTGGACAAGGAACCTCTCGATATAATTTCGGATGATGCTGTATTCAAAGATGAAGCACTTACAAAGGCATATCTATATAAAATATACGGTTATATGCCGTGTGGCTACGGGCTGTTCGTAGAAGGCGGAGCAAATGTCCTTTCAGGAATGGGAATTACCGATCTGCTCGACGGCAGCACCGACCTCCTGCGTTCACCTGCCGGATGGAACGAAAGCAATGGTGTAATGATTCCGGGAACTATCTCTGCATCTTACAATCCTCTGGAAACATGGGGCAGAAGCTATGAGGTTATTCGAAAAGTCAATAATCTGATCGCCGGATTGACAAATGACAGCCCTCTACCGGAAGATTTCAAGACAAGAATAATGGCAGAAGCCCGCTTCGTAAGGGCATTTATGTACTTCGACCTGGTACGCCGCTATGGGGATGTCCCACTTATCAAGGAATTGCAGCATTTCGATAATCTACAGGAATTGATGGTTCCGCGTACTCCAAAATCGGACATCTATGATTTTATCGACAGTGAACTGGAACAAATAGGAGATATATTGCCTTATGCTAAAGATATCACTGTAGCCGAACAAGGCCGGGCTTCACGTGAAGCTGCATGGGCGCTTAATGGCCGGGTAATGCTCTTTGCTGAAAGATATGCGAGATCTGCATTGTTTTCCAATAAAGTAATAGAAGAAAATCAATTTGTACTCGATCCCGATTATAATGCATTATTTCAATCTCATGGAGGGAACAAGGAAGTTATCTTCGAAGTAATGTTCGACGGGGTTAACAAAGGGCATGCATGTGACAACCTTTACATGCCTCCGAGCATCGACAACGGATGGGGTTCACAAACGAATCCTACTCAGGAACTTGTAGATTCTTATGAAATGCTCGACGGCACACCGTTCGACTGGAATAATCCCGCACATGCGGCCAATCCTTACGAGGGAAGAGACAAACGCTTACAGGCAAGTATCATTGTGGATGGGTCTGTTTTCAAAAACAAAGTAATAAGAACAGGATACCTGATGCCTGATGATGGGCTTGGACTCGTAGAGCGTACTTACTCGGGATACTATATTCGTAAATTCCTGGACGAAACGTTACCATTCGAAAAGTTGAATTTTATAGGAAGTATTACCAGTTGGAAAGAAATCAGGCTGGCAGAGGTGTTGCTCAACTATGCCGAGGCTCAGAATGAAACAAACAATGGCCCTGACGCATCTGTATATGAAGTCATGAGACTCGTTCGCGAACGTGCAGGTCTGCCGGCATTACCTTCCGGGCTGAATCAGGCACAAATGAAAGAACGGATAGTGCAAGAACGGAAAGTGGAACTGGCTTTTGAAGGACATCGCTTCTGGGATCTAAGACGTTGGAAATTGGCTGAATCAGTATTGAATAACAAATATTTCCACGGGATGAAAATTACAGAAGACAATAACGGAGTGAAGACGTATGAGAGATTCGAATTGAATATGCTTCCAAAACAAGTATTCCTTTCAAAACATTATTTGATGCCTATTAATCAGGGAGAACTGGAAAAGAACCCTAATTTGGGCAGCAATAATCCCGGATACTAAAAACCGATGAAGATGAGACTGAAAACCATATTTTATATTTTACCTATCCTGCTGACACTTACTATAGTGTCGGCATGGTGCAGGAAACCCGTGACTCAGTTGATCTTACAGGACGTCCATTATGGCAGTGACTCCTTGCAGACAATGGATATTTATCTGACAGAAAACAGGACTGTAGAAACTCCGCTTGTTGTTCTGGTACATGGTGGAGGCTGGATCGCCGGCGATAAGAAAGATGCCGGTTTTATGAAAGATGCTTGTTTTGCCAATGGGATAAATGTAGTGAATATAAATTATCGTCTTGGCACACCGGGTATTCCCGGGATTCACTACAAAGAGATGATGGCAGATATAGACAGTGCCATGTCATATGTTCTGGATCATGCCGGTGAATGGAATATACGCAAGTCGAAGTATATATTTTGGGGAGGTAGTGCCGGAGCTCATCTATCGCTGTTATATGCCTATAATTACGATACCCGGGACATTATTTCCCTCGTGATAACTTTGGGGGCTCCTACCCGCTTCGATGCTGAAAGCATGAAAGGAGCCAAACCCGGCGATATACAGGGGTTACTTCCTCTGATTACAGGAAAACCGTGGAATAACAACCCTGAATTGTTGGACGAAGCGTACAAGGATGCAAGCCCATATTTTGGTAAGAATCTGAAACCATCTTTCCTCATTCATGGAGAAAAAGACGACATTGTACCTAAACAACAATCTATAATGATGAGTGAATTACTCAAACAAAAAAATATTGTGGATACCCTTGTCATTTTGCCCAATGGCGGACATGGCGGAGAGAATACACCACAGGAAGTTTCTGAAAGACTAAACCTGGCAATGTACCAGTGGATTATAAGATATAGTAGATAAGTGTTTTACTTCTAAATATAATAGCTATGAATACAATATTCACCAAAAGTGTAATAATAATTGTTTGCCTGCCCCTTATATTTTTATTTTATTCCTGTTCAGGGGATATGGAAGAATCGTTCGACAATAATGTATTGAATACGAAAACAGCAGTAGTTGCCAACAACTCTGCAGTGGAAATGCTGAATGTGGCTTATGGAGAACATCCTCAACAGGTAATGGATATATATCTTTTAGAAAACAGGACTGTAGAAACCCCGTTAGTGGTTCTGATACATGGTGGAGCATGGGTTGCCGGAGACAAAGCTGATGCCGGTTTTATGAAAGACGCCTGCTATGGCAATGGAATGAACGTTGTCAATATAAATTATCGCCTGGCGGACAGCACAATCAACTACACCCATATAATGGAGGATATAAGCAGCGCTATGGCAATGATACTTAACCATGCAGCAGAATACAATATTCGCACATCCAAAATTGTATTCTGGGGCGGAAGTGCCGGTGGACACCTGGCTTTGCTATATGCTTATAATTACGATATACAAAATGCTGTATCTCTGGTAATGACATTAGGTGCTCCGACAAAACTGGACGACAAACTGAGCCTTATAGGACCAAACCCGGCAGAGATTATAGGACTATTAGCCACCATTACCGGCAAGCCTTATGATTTATTCTGGCCACTAGATCCGGCATATGCTGATGCAAGCCCGTATTATGGAAAAAACTTCAAACCCACACTTCTTATACATGGAGAAAAAGATCCTATAGTCCCTGTAAGACAAGCCAATCTAATGAGAGACAGATTAGTGCAAGCGAATGTAGACAATGTCCTATTTATTCTTCCTAATGGTGGCCATACAGGAGAAAATACAACCCCGGAAGCTTCCGAACAAGCTAACCAGCTAATGTATCAGGCTGTGTTGCATTACAGTAACTAGAAAACATAAAAACTTTGAATATGAATACTATAATAATACAAAGAATAAAGACGAACCTTCATTCAATCCTCTTTTTCATCCTGGGTATATTCTTCCTTGCTTCCTGCACAAATGATATAGCCGACAGGCTTGTGAATTACCCGACGGCATCGGAACCGAATGCAACTTATTATATAGATTCGGAAGGAGGTAATGACTACAATGAAGGTACATCCGAAACTTCGGCATGGAAAACATTCAACAATCTGAACCGCATGTCGTTACAATCGGGTAACAAAGTTCTACTGAAAAGAGGAAGTCTATGGACCGGACAACTATCACCAAAAGGCAGTGGTACATCAGCCAATCCTATTGTCTTGGGATCATATGGTGAAGGAAACAGACCTGTCATCGACGGACAGGGAGAAGTACTTGCCGCAGTTTACCTGAGCAATCAGTCAAACTGGGTGATACAAGGTTTAGAACTGAAAAATTTTGCTTCCGAGCGTGGAGATACTTATCGTTGCGGAATACTTGTCGAAAATAATGGAGGAGGTACTATCAGTAATATTAAAATCCTGAATAACTATGTGCATGAGGTTTCCGGTTCTTTCCGTTATGTAGGCGCATCCCATCCGCATCAGTATGGGGGAATCGCGGTCAATGTAATCGGACAGGCAGGCACAGATAAGTATGATAATGTCCTGATAGAAGGCAACGAAGTGGAAAAAGCCGGACGTACCGGAATTGTAGTATGGGACAATATTTTTGCCGGAGATACTGAAGCCTCTACCAATGTTGTGATACGCAACAATAAGGTAAAAGACATAGACTCCGATGGTATTCTTACATTCGGATGCAATGGCTCCCTTATAGAGTACAATGTGGCTAATGGCTGCGGTTCGTACCGCGAAGACAATCAGTTTAACGGTTCGGCTGCTATCTGGGCTACACGCGGGCGGGATTGCATCATACAATACAACGAGGCTTATAATACAAAAGCCCTCCCGGGCAATGACGACGGAACAGGATTTGACATAGATATGGATGCCATCAATTGTATCGTACAATATAATTACAGCCATGACAATGAAGGCGGGTTCATGCTCTTCGTCGATGCGTCCAATTCGTCGGGTAGCATTGTCCGCTACAATATCAGCCAAAACGATAAGACTCGTATATTTATGATTGCGGGCGGGGTTACGCCTAATACACAGATATACAACAATACAATATACCTGCCTGGCGGCTCCACTACCAAAATAATTGAACACACATGGGACGATGGCGGAGATATAAATGCACCGTGGTTATTCAAAAACAATATCATTTACAATCTGGGATCGGGAAGCTATCAGATTCCGGGAACAGGCGGCGTATTCGAAGGAAACCTGTATTACGGAAACCATCCTGAGAATGAGCCAAACGATGCGGATAAGCTGACAGTCGACCCTCAGTTTGTAAATGTAGGTAGCGGAACTTTAGGTATAGCCTCTCTGGACGGTTATAGATTGCAGGAAACATCTCCTATAATCAATACAGGGGTTAAGATACCAAAGAACGGAGGACAAGACTTCTGGGGTAATGTCGTTTCTTCAGGAGGAAAACCTACTCGTGGCGCTCATGAACCGAATGGTATGGCATCGGGAGAATCCGAATTTACCGATATGCTAAATGACTGGAATTATGCATTCTATTATACAGGAAACTGGAATCTGGATACCAGCAATCCTCATTTCTTCGGGGGAGATGCTTCAAGGGCAGTAAGGACAACATTGGATGATGGTATAATCATATATAATTATCCGAATATCAAAGCTATCACCGTAACTATGTATCTTTGTGTATGGTACCCTACGCTGACTCCGGAAAAGATAGAAATATACGGCTCGTTCACAGGCGGAGATTTAAGTAACTACTCAAAGCTACCTGTATCTTACGACACCGATCCTGCCGTGACCGAAGGCTGGCAAAAAACGATGATTAATCTGAATGGCGCTCTACCTGAAGGTGTGAACTTTATAGGTATCCGTGTAGCGGATAATACGGCTGAAAGCTGGGCAACTCAGATAGGAGAGGTATCGATTACATATGTGGAATAGATTGTGAATATTATTGTCATTCTGAACGAAGTGGAGAATCCCTTCTGAAAATTGAGATATTTCACTTCGTTCAATATAAGAGAATCAAATACAACAAAATAACTTATGCGCAGATTATCAGGAATATTATTATTTGTACTTTTTTCCGTATGTTGCTTTGCACAAGGGGACAATATATATTATATCGATAGCCGGTCGGGAAGTGACAGCCATGACGGATTATCACCCGATAGAGCATGGAAGACATTCAGCATTGCCAATAATAAAGAGTTCAAACCGGGCGACCGTATTCTATTGAAATGCGGGTCCAAATGGTCAGGCTCGCTTGCTCCCAAAGGTTCAGGCTCGGACGAGGCGCCCATCACAATAGCTTCATACGGAGAAGGGGAACGCCCCGTAATAGATGGCGGTGGAATAGTAAAAGCTCCGGTATATCTGCGTAATCAGTCTAATTGGACTATTCAGGGACTTGAAGTGACAAATCCCGCACCCGAAAGAGGTTTTGTGTATAGAGGCGGGATACTTGTAGAAAATGATAATGGCGGTGTACTGCGGAATATAAATATCCTCGACAACTATGTCCACCATGTCACCAGCTCGTTTCGTTATGCCTACGATTTTCATCCGCACCAGTTCGGAGGAATAGCCGTAAACGTCACCGGCTCGAAAGGAACGGATAAATTCCGGAATGTATTAATCGAAGGAAACAAGGTAGAGAATACAGGGCGTACGGGCATTGTAGTGTGGGACCACATATTTGCCAAATACGATGAGGCTAGCACAGGAGTAAGAATTAAGAACAACTCTGTGAAGGATATAGATTCGGACGGGATACTCACTTATGGCTGTGACGGAGCAATTATAGAATACAATGTAGCCGACGGATGTGGCTCTTTCCGCGAAGACGGAGGGTTCAACGGCTCGGCTGCTATCTGGTGTACACGAGGCAGTAATTGCATTATTCAATACAACGAAGCATTTAATACGCATATGCTGGAAGGCAATGCCGATGGTACAGCATTCGATATCGACATAGATGCTATCGACTGTATCGTACAATACAACTATAGTCATGACAATGAGGGGGGATTTATGTTATTTATCGATGCATCCAATTCATCGGGTAGCATTGTCCGCTACAATATCAGCCAGAACGATAAGACGCGTATATTCATGGTTGCAGGCGGAGTACCGCCTAACATGCAGATATATAATAATACGATCTATATTTCCGAAGGACTGGATACCAAGATCATAGAACATACATGGGATGAAGCAGGCAACATAAATGCACCATGGATATTCAAAAATAATATCATTTACAACTACGGTTCGGGTGAATACATGGTTCCGGGTACAGGTGGCATCTTTTCCAATAATATCTATTGGGGCAATCATCCTGCCAGCGAACCTCAGGAACCGAATAAAATCACAAAAGACCCGATGCTGGAAAGTCCGGGGAGTGGCAAACGAGGGCTGGATTCTCTGTCAGGATATAAACCGAAGAAGAAATCACCTGCCATAAACGCAGGTGCCGTGATAGACCATAATGGCGGGCTGGACTTCTTCGGAAACAAAGTTTCTGTACACGACCGCCCTAATATCGGAGCTAATTAATGATTACAACTATGAAAAGACTTGTAGGAACATTGCTTTTTATCATATTATTCTATAATACTTCTATCAGCCAGACAGTACAGGAATTTGTGAAGGCAGGTAACCCCGATGCTATAAGCTTCGATACAGAACGCCTAAGAAAAATAGATACTTTATTATCGGGATATGTAAACGACGGAATAATGCCGAATGCCTTATCTCTGGTGATTAAAGATGGGGAAATAATACACTTCTCGGCATACGGTTATAATGATGCCGAAAAGAAAGTCACTGTAAAGAAAGACGATATCTTCAGAAATGCATCACAAACAAAGGCTATTACAACCACTGTATTGATGACGCTATTCGAAGAGAACAGGTTTATGCTGGACGATCCTATCGAAAAATACCTGTCTATGTTTGCACATCCCCGTGTTTATGTATCGGGAAGCGCTAAAGAAGGGAATCTGGTTACCCGCCCTGCCAGTCGTAGCATTACCATCCGTCACTTACTTACACATACATCAGGTTACGGATATGATGCTTTCGGAGAAAATATACGCGTAATAAACTATATTGAACCTACTACATCGAAAGAAGTAATGGAACGGTTGGCACGTGTACCGCTCATGCACGATCCGGGAGAAAGATTTACTTATGGTTTCAGTACCGATATAGCTGGATATCTGGCAGAGGTACTCACGGGTAAAAGCCTCGGTACACTAATGAAGGAACGGGTATTCGATCCTCTGGGAATGAAGGATACTTATTTTCATCTGCCCAAGGAAAAATACAGCCGTCTGGTAAAATGCTACATGCGCACGAATGACTCTACCCGCTATGTACTGAACCCCGACCCGTTTGAACAAACATATCCATTTGCCTCAGACCAGCCTTACAATGGTGGCGGCGGCGGACTATGCGGAACTATAGAAGATTATGCAAAATTCTGTCAGATGATATTGAATGGCGGGGTGTTTAACAACCGACGCATACTCGGACGCAGAACGGTAGAACTGATGTGTACAGACCAGTTGGCAGGTATACCTCAAAATCACCCGTTCAGTCTGGGATTCGAAGTGACCGACTTCAACAGGTTCAAACGTTCGATGGTATCGGAAGGTTCGGTCAAATGGGGTGGCGCTTATGGAACGGATTACATAATCGACAGAAAAGAAAATATGATATTACTTCTCTATACCAATATCGTTCCCTGGGTTAACCCCAATGTACAAGAGAGATTCCATATAACTGTTTACCAAAGTCTTAAATAGAAACTCAGAGGAAATTTTAAAACAAAATATTAATATATACAATCATGGTATTTTATACTGTGCTCACCCTATACATGTAAAATAATCGACTAAAAATATAAAAAGCTACGACTATGATGTTGAAAAAGTATGATAAAAATCCTGTCCTTATGCCTAATCCGGCAAATGATTGGGAGAGTCTTGTGGTTTGTAATCCCGGAGTATGGTACGAAAACGGAACTTTCTACATGCTCTACAGAGCAGCCGGAAATGACGCCGAACATGTTATCCGCCTTGGACTTGCAATAAGTAAAAATGGTTACGATTTTGAACGTGCATCTTCCGAACCGGTTTTTTCGCCGAGTGCCGACGGCCCCGATTCGGGTTGTGTGGAAGACCCGCGCATCGTCAAATTCGACGACGATTATTACATCACTTATGCTTTCCGTCCTTATCCTCCGGGACAATACTGGAAGTTTGCACACGATGTGGTACTGCGTCCCGAAGCAGGAGAGAATACCCCCTTATTTCTCAAAGAGAACATGGGTAATTCGGGACTGGCGGTTACGAAAGACTTCCTTCATTACAAAAAGCTGGGCAGGATAACAGAATCTATACTCGACGACAGGGATGTTATACTTTTTCCTGAAAAAATAAAAGGACGGTATGTACTAATGCACCGTCCGAAGCAATATACCGGAGAAGAATATAAAGTTAAATATCCTTCTATCTGGCTGAAATTCTCTGATGATTTATTAAATTGGACATCTAAAGAAAGTTATCTCCTTATCAGTGGAAGGGAAAATTCTTGGGAAGAGAAGATCGGAGGAAGTACCCCTCCTCTGAAAACAAAAGACGGCTGGCTTGTATTATACCACGGTGTAGAACATGGAGGACAGGGATATTACAGAGTAGGAGCTTTACTTCTCGATCTTGAAGACCCTTTGAAGATAATCGGCCGTACAAAAGACTATATACTTGAACCTGAAACTGAATTCGAAACCAAAGGACATTACAATGGTTGTGTTTTCCCTACCGGCAATGCAATCATAGGAGATACACTTTATGTCTACTACGGCGCAGCCGACAGATATGTATGTGTGGCAACCTGTAATGTAGACGAACTGATTCAGTTTATCAAAACCAATAAATAATGAAGAAGATATTAATTGCTGCATCTATTTTGTTAACCTTGTTCTGTTCGTGCGGAGAGAAACATCCGGTACTGGAAATATCCACACAACCTGTATCCACAGGTTTCCTCGGCAACGGGGTGGAATGGTCGGCCTATCCGCACGGCGATTCTCCCGATGCGGAATGGGGCTACCTGATGACCGATGAAAAACTGGAACGTGTATGCAAACGCCTCGATTATATGAAACCACGTATCGTACGACTGATGGATGTTGCCGGATGGAGGTATTTCAAAGGGGTGGATTCGAAAGGCAATCCGATCCTCGATTTTGAGTGCGCCGAGGTGAAAATGGCTTGCAAACTGCTCGACTATTGCCAGAAGAATAGTATAACTGTACTTATCGGTGATTACGGCGTACCCGGATTCTGGGGATATGCAGGGAAGATAGACCGTGTAGACGACCCCCGCTATGTGAATATGACGGTTAAATATATATCGTATCTGGTGAAAGATAAAGGATACGACTGTATTAAATATTATATTATCACCAACGAACCGAACGGAACATGGGCATGTACTAATGGCGACTGGGATCAATGGCGGAAAGGTGTGGAAATGTTCGTCGACGGATTCAGAAAAGCGAATCTGAATGTGGAGATATCCGCGCCAGATGTTGTGGAAATGTCCGACAATCCGCATTCGAAGTACACAGGCCGCCAGTGGGTAGAGCAATCCGTTATACAGATGGATTCCATTATCGGAAATTATAATATACATTGCTATGCCGATGCCTACATGGTTCGTGATGGCGATTTTCAGAAACATTATGAAGAGGTAGCCAAGATACTCAAACCTACAGGCAAACCTTTTATTTTCGGAGAAATCGGAGTACTTTATAAAACGGGTGAACTAGGCAAGGAATATGAAAAACTATTACCTCAGAAACCTTTTGCCAGTGAGGATTCACAACTTCATGTCTACGATTATGTTTATGGAATAGATGCAACTGATGCCCTTATCCAGTCTATGAAAGCCGGATTTCACGGAGCCAGTGCATGGATGCTCGACGATGCGATGCACACTATCGGCGACCTCGGCGACAAGAACCAGCTCAAAGTATGGGGATTCTGGAATTCGCTGGGTACGGATTTATTGGGAGATGCAAAAGAAGAAAATATCCGTCCGTGGTTCTTTACATGGTCTCTGATGTGCCGCTATTTCACTCCGGGAATGGATATTTTCAATCCGGTAAACGAGACTTCTTTTCCTAATTTGCGGGCTGTTGCCGGTAAGGATGGCAAAGGATCTACCATTGCCCTGATGAATGCAAGCGACTCTGCATACACATTCACTCTGAAAATGGATATTGCAGGTGCAGAACCGTTCAGTATATATACTTATTCCGAATCGGGGTACAAAATAGATGAAAATTCGTTTCCTGTAGCAGAAGGAGTGACCGAAGCCAGCCAAATATCGTCCGGTAAAGAAACCGTAATCATACCGCCCCGCAGTTTCAAACTATATACAAACATAAAAGTAGATTAAGAAGATGACTGCAACGATTTCGCCGATAGACATTGCGATTATAGTAATCAGCATGGCTTTTATTATCTGGTGGGCATTGAAAAACGGAAAGAGCAGTGATTCAAAGTCTTATTTTCTTGCGGGCCGGAGCATGTCATGGATAGTGGTTGGGCTTTCACTTTTTGCCGCCAGTATCTCCAGTACTACACTCATCGGGCAAACAGGAGATGCTTATTCTACGGGTATTGCCGTATTCAATTACAACCTGATGGGTGTTGTGGTAATGGTATTCTTTGCCACTTTCCTTTTGCCTGTTTATATCAATAGCGGCATATTCACAATACCCGAATTTCTGGAAAGGCGGTTCGATGCACGCTCACGATACTATTTCTCAGCTATTTGTATCATAGGGAACGTTTTTCTCGATGCAGCAACAGCATTGTATGCAGCCGCTCTGATTATTAAGCTGCTTGTACCTTCGGTCGATATACAGATAATAGTGATTGTATTTGCCATACTGGCAGCATCCTACACCATACCGGGGGGCTTGTCTTCGGCTATCAATGCAGAGATTATACAAGCTGTGATTCTGATTGTCGGGTCAGTGTTACTTGCTGTATTTGTAACAATGAGCGGCGGGTTCGAATATTTCAGGGAACTGCTTACATCGGGCGACTACATGACAAAACTTATCCGTCCTCTCGACGACCCCTCTACCCCGTGGCTTGCCCTGTTTATAGGAATGCCTATTACGGGACTATACTTCTGGGCAAACAATCAGACACTGGTACAAAGGGTTCTGAGTGCTAAAAATCTGAACGAAGGACGTAAAGGTGTTATGCTCAACGGGGGTATCACTCTAACTACACTTTTCTTGTTTGCAATACCGGGCGTAATGGCGCAGAAACTATTTCCGGGATTAGCCAGTCCCGACATGGTGTATCCGGCAATGATTCTGAACCTGATGCCGGTGGGACTTCTGGGGATTATGATAGCAGTTCTCTTTGCCGCACTTACATCGGCACTGAGTGCTATAATGAACTCTACTTCTACCCTGTTTACAATGGATTTTTATCATAAAATAGATAAGAATGCAGATGATAAGAAACTGGTAAGGATAGGAAAAATAGTATCAGTGATTGTTGTCATTATAGCAGCCTTGTGGGCACCGCAAATCGGTAAGTTCGGTTCCATACTGAAATATTATCAGGAGATGCTGGCCTATCTGGCCCCTCCTATCGTAGCAGCATTTATTGCGGGTATTTTCAGTAAACGGGTGAATGGTCAGGGAGTATTTACAGGACTTATCAGCGGGCTTGTTATTGCTGTATTCCTGATGTTCTTTAAATCGGCTGTTTTCGGCAGTATGCACTTCCTGTTCATTGTACCGATACTATTCACATTCAGTATTATAGTTATGTATCTGGTTAGTCTTCGTTATGCTGCTCCATCAGAAGAAAAGTTGAAAGAGAATATTTTCACATTGGATGGGTTCAAAAAAGAAACGATAGAACTGAGATGTGTTAAATGGTATTCGAATTATCGGATATGGGGCATTATATTGCTTGTACTTTCGGCCATGCTCCTGATTATTCTGTCATAATTATTATACTTATATATGAATAGACACAGGCAGGTCGTAATATAGCTTGCCTGTATTTCTAAGAGATATTATCAAATGAAAATAAACCTAAAACAGCCCTATTGGAACAGTGCACAATATCAAATTTTAAAATATTTTCGCTACATTGCGCCTGATATACCAGAATAACATACTCATATAAAGATGAAAGACTCTATTCATTTAAAATATCTGATAGTAAATGAAACCGATTTACTATGGGGGCTGACTGTAAACTCGGTAGGCTACCAGAGCATAGAGTCTAATATGCCCTACCCGCCGGGAAATCACCCTACCAGATACTTATTTTCTACAGATAGAGGACGCATTTTGGATGAATATCAACTTTTATATATTACCAAAGGGAAAGGTTCTTACATATCCAATACATCAGGAAAGAAAGAAACACATCCGATAAACGAAGGCAATATGTTTTTGCTGTTCCCGGGTGAATGGCACAATTACATGCCTGACAAACAAGCAGGATGGGACGAATACTGGATAGGCTTTAAAGGGATTAATATCGATAGCCGTGTAAATAATGGCTTCTTCAATAAAGAAAAACCAATATATAATGTGGGACTCAACAATGAAGTTGTCCAACTATACAAACAGGCGATACAAATTGCTATTGAACAGAAATCGGGGTTCCAGCAAATGCTTGCCGGAATTGTAAACCATCTGCTCGGACTGGCATATTCTTTAGATAAGAACTACATTTTTGAAAGTTCCGAATCAGTCAATCAGATCAATAAAGCCAAGATCATTATCCTTGAAAATTTTAAAGATATAAAACCTCAGGATATAGCCGACCAATTAAATATGAGCTATTCCAACTTCCGCAAAATCTTTAAGGAATATACAGGTTTTGCCCCGTCGCAATATATTCAGGAACTAAAAATACAAAAGTCCAAAGAATTGCTTACAAACACAATGATTCCTGTAAAAGAGATCGCCTATATGATGGGCTTTGAAAATCAGGAATATTTCTTTACTGCATTCAAAAAGAAAAATAATACAACTCCTATCGAGTACCGGAAATTTACGCAAGGCCCGAGAAACCAGTAAACAGAATATCATCCGGTTCTGTCATTTTTTATAATAAGACTGTCAAATTGTAAATTTATATAGACAGACAAAACTGCTATCTTTGTCAGATCCCATAAATTTTACCATTATCCGATAGCGGAAAAGTAATGAATCCTGATTAAGTTAACTAATGATGAAGAAGATGCGAATAATACCAAGTCTGATATTAGCTGCCTTATTGTTATTTAGTGATAATATACCGGCCCAGCAATTACCTCTCCCATTTCAGGATGGCACCAATGTAAAGGTCAGGTCAACCGGTCTGGTACATAATTACCTTACTCCTACCCGCATTGTCTGGACTTCTGATAACAATAGCGAAAAATATGTAATAAATACCCGGTCTATCCTCAAACAAGGTACAGGACAAGCCGACCTGAATACCGGAACTTATCTTAGACTAATCGGCGATGATACGAATAAAGGAGGAATCATCCTCGATTTCGGCAAAGAGATACAGGGAGGATTGGAAATAATAACATCTATAAATAATAAGAATCCGGCAGGAAAAGTACGTATCCGCTTCGGTGAATCCGTTGCAGAAACAATGAGCGATATCGGAGGTGAAGGCGGAGCGACGAACGACCATGCCATGCGTGATTTTATAGTAACTCTACCCTGGCTGGGACGGCTGACTGTAGGTGATTCCGGATTTCGCTTTGCCCGCATAGATGTTATAGATCCGGATATGGAAATTGAAATAAAAGAAATCAGTGCTGTTTTTGCATACAGGGATATCCCCTATCTCGGTTCATTCCGTTGCAATGATGAGCGCCTGAACCGGATATGGCTTACAGGTGCTTACACAGTACATCTCAATATGCAGGATTATCTGTGGGATGCTATCAAACGGGATCGTCTGGTATGGGTGGGTGACCTTCACCCTGAGGTGATGACAATCAATACTGTTTTCGGGTATAACGATGTTGTACCCAAAAGCCTCGATCTGGCACGGGATATTACACCTCTGCCTGCATGGATGAACGGTATCAGTTCGTATTCCATGTGGTGGATTATAATTCACCGCGACTGGTATCTGTATCAGGGCAACCTGGAATACCTGAAGGAGCAGCAGGAATATATGTCCCGGTTACTTAAGTTATTAAGTGAAAAAATAGATAAAGACGGAAAAGAAATACTGGATGGAAACCGTTTCCTCGATTGGCCATCGAGTGAAAATCCCGAGACCATCCATGCCGGACTGCAATCTATGATGGTGATGACATTCGAAGCAGGAGAAGAATTGAGCAGAATACTGAATGACAAGGAGAGTGAGAAACTCTGTCAATCGACCTTGAAAAAACTAAGAAAATACATCCCCGATATAACTTCGTCCAAGCAGGCGGCCTCTCTACTAGGCCTATCCGGACTTATCGCACCAGAGAAAGCGAATGATGAAGTATTGGCACAAAATGGAGTGCACGGCATGTCTACGTTTTACGGGTACTATATGCTCAACGCCCGCGCAAAAGCTGAAGATTATAAAGGGGCATTGGATAATATACGTGAATACTGGGGGGCTATGCTCGACCTTGGCGCGACGACATTCTGGGAAGATTTTGATATCAACTGGATGAAAAATGCGGCACGGATAGATGAGGTTGTACCTGAAGGAAAAGTCGATGTTCATGCTTCTTACGGCGGATACTGCTACAAAGGATACCGCCATAGCTTCTGTCACGGTTGGGCATCGGGGCCTACGACATGGCTTAGCAGATATGTGCTGGGAGTAGAACCTTTAGAGGCGGGATGTAAGAAAGTTCGGATTACACCTAATCTGGGAGATTTGAAATGGGTGGAAGGCTCTTTTCCCACTCCATACGGGGTAATTGAGATAAAGCATACAAAACAAGCTGATGGAAGGATAGAATCAGAGATTAATGCTCCTGAAGGAATCGTTGTAGTGAAATAAAATAAAGGACGGTTAAATAAAAACCGCCCTTTAATCTATAATAAAAGAGATATCGGTTATTCCACAGGCTCAGGCTGCAAATCATCTCCGGTAGGCATATCAGGCAGTCCGCCTGATGTCTTCTGTTCTTTAGAAACTTCTTTTACCAGAGTGTATTTCAACGAAGACTGATCTGCTGCAGGATGCTCTATTTTTTTGACTTTTACTTCCAATACGTATTCATATCCCGGTTCATAAACGAAACCGTCTATATTACTGTAAAAGAACTCCCAGTCTGTCTGACCGTCTTTTTTTACCAAAAGACATTTCATTGGTGCTACTCCCACACAATCACCTTGTCTGGATGCTACAGTTAATTTTTCCGTGTCTTTTGAACTACCGCAAGAACCTAAAAACAAAGCTGTTGCAAGCAGGCTTACAATTAATTTGTACATAATCTATTATTTTGAATATATTAATACCTCATTTATAAACATGCATACCACTGAAAAGGTTTATTATTCAACCATATACTCTACCTCATGGGCTTCTATCAACTGAGGTATTTCAAGTTTCTGCAACATCTTGTCCAGTACATTTTCAGGCAATTGGGATTCACGGTTACGGTTCTGATTGCGCCACACATCATATGGTTTTTCCACATAAACTATCCTTACTTTTGCACCATACAATGTAAAAAGATCGACAAGTTGCTGACGCATCAAGCGTGTAATATTGGTAGCATTCCATATAAAGTCTTGCTTTTTCCGCAAATATACACGCGCCTGTTCCTTCGCTTCCTGCACTACCCGTCCGGTCGCCGATTTGTCCGTAGGGCTGTATTTGTGCTTTCGGCGGATAGCATCGAGACTGATGACCGGTATATCCGCTTTCAATGATTGTATATAATGGTCTTTACCCATTCCCGGCAAACCTGATAGCATAGTGACTTCACATTTGAAATCATCGTAAGGTATATAACCAATATAGCCGTCTATCGTATTGAAATATTCGTGCCGGCACAGTACATGACAAAAACCGAATATAATAATAGGTAATAAATTGAATATAAGA
>X355_Hoffmanns_Two_toed_Sloth__coassemble_1895_pt1 | contig 47680 bp, 30 predicted proteins | sample X355_Hoffmanns_Two_toed_Sloth__metabat2_low_PE_021 | metagenome-assembled genome bin X355_Hoffmanns_Two_toed_Sloth | reverse complement strand
ATGAAGGACTGTCCGGAGACCAAAGAGCAGGATTGTCAACAACAATCTTCTGAGTTATCTGCTTTTCTTCTCCTTTTCGTAATGTTATTTTGTTAGACAGCTTTTTTATAACTTTACCGGAAGGGTCTATTAGTTGATTCTCTACAGTTACAGACTGATTGGATGTTAAGGTATTGGCAATATCAGTATAAATCAGAACTTCCGCTTTCTTTTTTGTTATCTCACCATATTGGACAAAAACTCCACCTCCGGCTACTTTATCCGCTTTATTCGGGTCTGTAATATGCACTTTAGATGTAGCAATCATCCATACATCGCGGTATATACCTCCATGATATGTAAAATCGAGGGTTGTTTGTTTTTTCCCGGGAGGATAATTCTTATCGTCAGAATTATCGACAAAGACCGCAATAACGCATTTATCGCCCGGCTTTACGCCATATTGAGTCAGTTCGATACTAAAGGGTAGATATCCACCAAGATGTTCTTCCACCTTTTTACCATTGAGGTATATTATGGATTTTCCCATTGCAGCCTCAAAGTATATATTAATCAATTTCCCCTCCAAGGAATTATCTAATGTAAAGTGCTTACGATACCATGCTATCCCCTGATAATTACGGCTTCCACTGGCCTCAGCAGGCATCAACTGAACCGTATGCGGTGTGGATACCACATCCCACCGGCTATCATCAAAGTCTATCTTTTCGGCTCCGGATATATCACCTCTAAAAAACCTCCAGCCAACATTAAAGTCATAAACTTCCCGTCCGGATTTCTCCAATGAATAAAATCCGGCAACAGAAAAATCCGGCTGATAGTTTCCCGCTGATATATTCGTATTAAAAATTAAACTGATAAATAAAATTAGGATATATGCATGTATCATGGTAAGGACACTTTAATATCGAGGTTGAGGTTAAACAATGGAGGTTCTTCTTATAAAGAACCTCTTAATATCAGTTGCGTAGGAATATAAACCTGAACTTTTTGCCTTGTTTTTATATATTCAGCCGCAATTTTGCCCATCTGCTTAAAGTTTGTAGAAATAACGCTTATTCCATTTTCAATGACCTCCAGCATAGGAGCATCATTCATTGTCACCAAGCCGACATCTCTACCTAATTCATAATTCTGCAGGCGACATGTTTTAACAATCTGAATCATATCTATATGACGAACGGCAATATAAGCAGTGCCGGGAACAATATCAAATGAATTCAAATCCCGCGTAATAATATTATAAGCAAAATTATTATCCATACAAAACTGTTCAAAATAAGGAATACAGCTCTTGGGATGCTCAGACTTGGCATTAAATACCAGACAAATCTCTTTATATTTACTGAATTTATCCAGACCTGATGTCAGACAATCATATAAAGTCGTATCAAAACCCTGGCACACATACGAAAACTTATCTTTCTTAAACTTTCCTAAGTCTACCAGCAATACTTTTGTATTATCCAAACGATCGAGGACTTCCGAGTAAACATCATTCTGAAGATTGGTTATAAGATAAAGGTCGTAACGCCCCACACTATCCTGGATTATATTATTGAATGAGCGCTTATTATAATGATGGAAATACAAATCCAGCCTATAATTCAATGGGAGATTCGCGGTCAGTTCTTTATAAAAATTCTCTTTATAAGGGCCAAATATATCAAGCAGCACAAAAATATTATTTACTGTATTAGAGACAAAATATCCTCGTGTCGGGGCTGATTCGATTATCCCTTTTTCCTTCAGATCCTGAAATGCTTTGTATACAGTATCACGTGCCAAATTATATTTTGCGCTTATTTTATTTATAGAGGGAAGCGTATCACCTTCCTTAAACTCCCCACTCGAAATAGCAGTCCGAATCGCATCTGACAACTGACGAACCTTGCTTTTATTTTGATCAAATTCTAATATCATGAATTAATTTTCGTTAAATATATCCAATATTATAACAGATAAAAACTATCCTGTTCTATCCTGATATCACAAAGGAAAGCATTTTTTTGTAATAGTACAATTTTTCAGTAACATGTTATTAAACATTTAATTATTTTTTATCGTATAGTTATTTTTTTGATACTTTTGCCAAGAACAGTACAGCACAGCACAGTTGTTGCATTTTTAATTATAAATTATGTTTAACCTCAAATAAATTAATCTATGAAAAAATTTGAATTATCTCCAGTATTCCGTAGACAAAAAACTGAGTCACATTTATAGCCTCAGGAACTAAAGACAACTTTGAATGGCACATAAAATTTATGACATATAAAACAGACAGGTTTTAAGAAATTTGTATTTCATATCGCACTTCTGTTTTCGGCACTTTATCGAATACTCCAAACTCAACTTATTCTTAATTAATAAATTTAATATATGAAAATTAAAAGCAAAATTGGACCTATCAGGAATATCCTGTATTTAATGGTGGTTCTGATGATTACATCCTGCGTGGATGGATTCAAAGATGACGAAACCTGGACGTCCAGCGTAAAAAACATTACATTAGAGTCGCCTGCAGCCGATAAAATAACCGTTAATTTTAGCGCAGATGGCTCCGAGCAGACAATTACATGGCCTCTTATTCCGGGTGCTGGCGGTTATTCCGTTTCAGTCTATAACGTGGATGATCCCGACAATCCGTATGCAATCGGTGAAGAAAATCAGGTAATAGACGGGGTATCAGCTAAATATCCGGCTACAGAAGATACTCGCTACAAAGTCATAATCAAAACTCTAGGCAATACACAGAACAACAACAAAGAAGCTGAGGTTGCCACAGAAAAAGCATATGACAATATGTTGCCGGTTACAGCAATTATTCCGAGTGGAACGAACCTTACCGAATACTTCACGGCTAATCCTATTCCTGTAAGTTCCACTGAGTTGTGTTATGAATTAGTAGCCGGTGGGTCTTATTCTATGACTGGTAATATCCTGCAAGGAATGACAGCTGTAACTATCAGAGGCGACAAAGTAGACCATGCTAAAATAGCTGTGACAGACGGTTCTTTTGTGAATGATGGCGCAGGATTCAAATTGAAGTTTTTAGATATGGACTTTTCAGGCTTTACAGGAACCTCAAGCAATGCGGTTATTCTGATGAATACAACATTCAATGCATCCGGCGTGGAATTATCGGGTGGAGGATATGTTGTCGTACCCACTACCTCGCCAATAGCCTTGCAATCATGCAAAATACAAGATATGCCGTATTATCTATTCTATGATAACGGTAAGAAATACGCCATAGGTACAATGCTAATTAAAGATTGTATTATCGGGCAAAACACAGGTACTTTCGGAAATGCATTAATACGCTTTGGCGCAGGAATGCTTAAAGACTTTACTCTGATCAACAGTACTTTATACAACGAGGTAGCTCCTAGTCATTCCAGCAATCGTTTCATGCAGATTTCATCAAGTCATGCAGGTAACGTTAAACCGACCACGGAAACTTGGGCTAACGGAAGTTTAACAATTACCAACTGTACATTCTGGCAAGCAGGAAAAACCGCCCAAGCTTATAACGCGAATGGCGCAATGAGACAGGCTGGAGACAAAATAACCATTCAAAAGAATGTGTTTGTCGACAGCTATGAAAATGGAAGAATCATTAATCGTTTTCGTAGTGCAAATAGTACACCTTCCTATACAGGAGGTGAAAATACGCAATGGTATGACGGTAAACTTTTTACAGGTACCCAAGATGCCACCTCGGCCCAGCCGGATGTAAATTATTTCACTTCTGATCCACAACTGACCTACCAAGGTAATGGAATATTCAAAATGGAAGGCTCTGTTCAAATATCCGCCCGTACCGGCGATCCGCGTTGGCTACCAGCGCAATAATCTGAAAATCTATAATATGTAAATAAAAAAACAAAATATGGAGAAAAAATATTTAATCTTCAGCCTTATTTTGAGTTTCATCTTAGGCTTTGCAGTAATGCCTGTCTATGCGCAGCAAACTCAAAAAGTGAGCGGTATTGTTGTGTATGAAGACGGAGAACCTGTTATCGGGGCAGCCGTGAAAATAGAAGGAACAACGATTGGTGTACTTACAGACGTCGATGGAAAATTTTCCATAACAGTTCCGGAAAAGAAACGATTGATAGTTTCCTACATTGGTTATGAGTCACAGATTATCACAAACTTCTCGAATACCCGTATCGTTTTGAAAGAGAGTGCAACAGACTTGGAAGAAGTCGTTGTTGTAGGATATGGTACTCAAAAGAAAGCTACTCTGACAGGATCGGTAGCTACCGTTAACCCGGCAGAAATAGCAGACCTTTCTACAACAAGCCTGAGTGCTGCGCTGGAAGGCATGATAACTGGTGTGAGCGTAAGCCAATCAAGCAATCGCCCAGGCGAGGCAGCCAGTATCACTATTCGCAAGAACGACCTGGCACCCGGCGCTCCTTCATCCAGTACAGGATTATTAACGCCCCTGTATGTAATTGATGATTTCATTACCTCTCAGTCTGCTTTCAATAATTTGGACCCCAGTGTGATTGAAAGTATCTCTGTTCTGAAGGATGCTGCAGCTGCTGTTTATGGAGCACGTTCAGCACAAGGAGTTATCCTTGTAAGAACCAAACGTGGAGAAATAGGCAAACCAAAAATTACCTATAGTGGACAATTCGGTTATACAGACGAATTTTATCGCTCCAAAATGATGGATTCCTATAATTTTGGTACGACTTGGAATGCCATACGCGCAGCCGATCCCACACAAACGGGATTCGATGCTCAGAAGCACCTGTTCCAAGCCGATGAATTGGAAGCTATGAAATCGTTAAATTATGATTTATTAGACAAATACTGGAGTTCGGCTTTAGCTCAAAAACATAGCGTGACAGCGAGCGGAGGTAGCGAAAGCGCTACTTACTTCGGTAGTGTATCTTATATTACACAAGATGGTAATATGGGTAAAATAGACTATAGCCGCTGGAACTATCGTGCCGGTATGGATTTGAAAATAAACAAATGGACAAAAGCATCGCTGCAAGTATCCGGAGACTATGGTAATACAAGAAAGGCGAACAATAGAGTCGGCGGAACAAACGCTGAAAAAGATTATGTCATCTTACAGACTCGTCCTCGCTATATTCCTGAATATGTTACTGATCCAAACGGGAAACAATTGCCAATTGCCGCTTACGGTATTACAAACGGACGGATCGAGCAAACGCAGGAATACGATTACAGATCCATAGAAAATTTGAATAATTTTGTGGAAAATATGCCACAAAACACGACAATCAATACATCTATAGAATACGATTTCGGATGGAGCAATATATTGAAGGGTTTGAAACTTAAAGGTACGTACTCAAAAAACATAGGTACAACAAAAGACAATGAGTACGGCTCCTCATACACGCTATATAGGTTTCCCGATGGAGTAGCTGGTCGTGGAGGTAGTGGTAATCACTTATATGTAGGAACCGACGGTTATCCGTTGGATTTTTCTAACATAACCACTGTTGCTGTGGACAACGGCAGTTATCTTCGTAGAAATCTGAGCCGGAGTGATAGCTACCAGCTTAACTTTTATGCTACATATGCGCGTAGTTTCGGTTTGCACGACGTGAGTGCCCTGTTTACCATCGAAAAATCGGAAAGTGAAAGCGAATATGTATGGGGCAACGTTACTTTACCTTATACATTTACCAACCTGCAATCGAACGGAGCAGGCGGTGACCAGACTACACAATTTAGCAGGTCGGAAGCCGGAACTTTGTCTTATGTAGGACGTTTGAATTATATCTACGCCAGTAAATATTTGGCAGAATTCCAGATTCGATCGGATGCCAGTACCCGCCTTGCTCCTGAAAACTACTGGGGTGTATTCCCTTCTTTATCGTTAGGTTGGATTATTTCGGAAGAAGGCTGGTTTAAGAACAATGTCAACTTTGTTGATTTCCTTAAAATTCGTGGTTCTTACGGTATGTTGGGACGCGACAATGTAGCGCCGTGGGCCTGGCTGCAAACCTATGGTAGTGAAACAGTTAAAGGCCCTATATTTGGTAATAATCCTGATGTGAATGCCGGCGCACACTTCCAGATCCCGAATGCAGTACCTAACCGTAATTCGCATTGGGACAAAAGCTACAAGAGTAATTTCGGTTTAGATGCAAACTTTTTGAGAAACCGTTTGTCGGTTACTTTAGATGGATATTATGACCGTTACAGGGAGGTGTTTATGTCGATTACCAGCACCTCTGATTTTCCGGGTACGATAGGTGCTCAGGCATCAGCCTCCAATTACGGGTCGATAGATAACTACGGACTGGAACTCTCTCTGAGTTGGCGGGATAAGATAGGAAAGGACATCAAATACTGGGTGAAGCTCAATACTTCATTAAATGACAACAAAATTATTAAATACCCGTGGACGGCTGCTGCAACACGCGAACTGGATGCCCTTATGCCGGACGAACGCGCCGACCGTGGTTTATGGGGTTACAATTGTACCGGTATGTTCCGCAGCTATCAGGAAATTGCCGAGTACTTCGCTGAGTATAATCTCACTACTTATATGGGAAAAACGCAAGCGGACGTTCATCCGGGAATGCTGATCTATAAAGATGTACGCGGATCACAAAAACCAGATGGCACTTATTATGCTCCCGGCGACCCAAATGATCCGGAAGGGAACAAAATAGATAAGAATGACCGTATAAAAATATCGAATCGCAAGAGTAATCCTTATGGTTTTACGCTTAATTTTGGAGGTGAATACAAAAGTTTCTCGTTTAGCGCACAACTTGGCGCAAGTTGGGGAAGCTACAGTATGATGCCAACACAAGCCATCAGCAACAAAAGTATTGTTTCTACCGTTTCAGGTTACGATGCAATGCAATATACCAATTTACCTTCATTTTGGTCAGGCAATATGTTTGTTTACAAAGACGTTTTGGATGCACAAGGACGAGTTGTGGCTTCACAAAACCTGGATGCAAAATATCCTAATCTGCGTTTCGCTGATGTTAATTCTGTTGAATCCACTTTTTGGAAAGTAAACAATGCTAATGTTTTTCTGCGCAATATTACACTGGCCTACACATTGCCTAGTGTATGGGTAAAGAAGGTAGGTATAGAAAGCTGCCGGCTTAACGTTACCGGACAAAATATTATTGAATTTTATAATCCATATCCAGACAAATTCATGAGTCCGAATTCTCCATACAGTACATATCCTCTTTTGCGGAAAATTACTGTAGGGCTAAATGTTTCATTTTAAAAAGGTATAATATGAAAAATATAAATAAATTTATTTTCAGTGCCCTTCTGATAGTGATCTCTCTTTTGTGGGCGGGATGTAGTGATACATTTTTGGAAGAAAAAACAAATTACAGCAATCTTACTCCCGAAATCTACAATGATTATACAGGTGCTTTGAGGAGGGTTGATGATATCTATCTGCGCATGTTACCGAATGCCAATGATGGTCTTACCTATAGAAGTCCAAGTGGGGGTAAGAGCGATGTCCAATCACAATCGACCGAAGAATTTACCGGCCTTTCAAATTTTGTCCATCCTGATGTAACAATTACTTCATCAAGCAATTTGACTGACTGGTTTTATGTAAGTAGTGCAACAAGCAATAGTCCTTGGGGTGAAATTCGCAATTGTAATGATGTGATAGCCGGTATCTCAGGTGGTACGTTAAGCGATGATCAGAAGAATGAATTACTGGGACAAGTCTATTTTTTCCGGGCATGGCAATATTATTTATTGGTAAAAGTATATGGCGGGGTCCCAATTATAGATAAAGTGCAGGTAACCGATGTAAGTGAAGCGCAAAACCTGACAGTACCCCGTGCAACCACCAGGGAATGTATTGATTTTATATGCTCCGATCTGGAAACAGCTTATAATATGTTACCTTACACTTGGGGAAGTTCTAATTTCGGGCGTGTTACTAAAGGAGCAGCTTATGCCTTAGCCGGTCGTGCACGCTTACTCTATGCCAGTCCGCTATTTAATCGTTCAGATAACAAAGACCGTTGGCAAGCAGCGTATGATGCCAATAAAAAAGCCATTGAGGCTCTGACGTCCGGCGGATTTGGCCTGGCTTATCTGGATGCTCCGGGAATCAATGCAGCCGGATGGTCAAAAATATTTTCCGATTACAACAGTCCGGAAGCAGTGTTTGTAACGCTCTATAACAAAGTACATGACGATGATGCGGCGAACGAAATCTATAGAAACAATCGTAGGGAACAAGGCTTGCGCCCTTCTAATGCTTCAGGCGTTACATCCAATACGGGAATGAGTGCAAATGCCCTGATGGTCGATTTATTTCCTATGGCAGATGGTAAGAGGCCGACAGAAGTAGGCCAATACAATTACAATTCCTTGAAGTTCTACGAAAATCGTGATCCGCGTTTTTATCGCACATTTGCATTTCCGGGTATGTACTGGAGATTTGAAGGCAATCCTTTGGCATGGCAGGGAACTATTCCTTCAAATGCCGTCTATAATGGTTCAAACTATGTGCTATGGAATTATTCATGGTATGGCGATGCCACTAAACAAGCCGATCCGAATATAAGCGGTTTCGGAGCTGATATGTTAGGACAAAACTATAGAGGTGTCTATATTCGCAAGCGTTCAAACGATTTTGACATGACGACTCCTACCCCTACTTGTTTATATCGCTGGCCTGCCACAGCCTCTGAAAATCGTCAGGGTGCATTTGGCGAAGGAGCTATGCCTCATATGGAAATTCGTTATGCAGAAGTGTTGCTGAATTTTGCAGAAGCCGCTTGCGGTATCGGAAATTATGCAGAGGCCGTACAGGTGTTAAAAGATATTCGCAAACGTGCAGGGTATACCAATGAAACAGAAAATTATGGTTTGGATGCTTCATTATCTGGTGATCGTGGTAAATTGTTCGGAGCTATTCTATACGAACGTCAAATCGAATTTGCATACGAAGGTAAGCGATTCGATGATATGCGTCGCTGGTTACTTTGGGATGGCGGCGGTAATTTTAATAATGTAAATGGCGCACCAAGTTCGTGGACATTGACAGGATTTAACGGTAATACCTGTACATATCTGGGTGTAGAACCTTTCAACGGAAAACGTCGCGACAATATTGAACTTTGTGCTAAAGCAACTGCAACTGAAGCAAGCAACTCCGATCCTATATTAGCCAATCGTCCTGCTCCATTAGATTTGAAGAATGATCTGAGTGCCCAATTCAGCAATTTAAGTAACTTTTATGATAGTTATCTTATACGTAAAACACGTATTGGCGATGAACTAAACAAAGTAGTTACTTTTTTACCTAAATACTATTTTATCGGTCTTACAAACGGTGCGCAAACCAATAATATTACATTAAAACAAACCATTGGTTGGGGAGATGCAACACAAGGCAATGCGAATGGCACATTTGATCCATTAGCTGAATAATAGTGAAGAATAATTAATAATCTAATTGAAAGGCTTTTGTGATTTTCCGCAGAGGTCTTTCAATTAGAGAATAAAAGATCTGGTAGGTTTATATATTTTAAGACAATTAGATTCTCTCAGTAAAGAAAAGCTGTAGTTTAAAACAAAAAAACATGAAAAAAAGATTAATCCTTGCAAGCACTGCCTTTTGCTTACTTGCATTTAATGCACAATTATTTGCCCAATACCCCAAAATCACATCAGAAGTAGCCGCCCAATCATCTGAATTACTCAGGAAAGCGGAGGAAGCTTCTAATGCTGCCTGGGAAAAAGCATTGCCAATTATAGAGAAGGAAGCAAAAGAAGGCAAACCCTATATTCCATGGGCAGCCCGCCCGACAGACCTTCCTCAGGCTGAGATACCTGCATTTCCAGGAGCCGAAGGAGGTGGAGCATATAGTTTCGGAGGCCGCGGAGGTAAAGTGATCGTGGTAACCAGTCTCGAGGACAGTGGTCCGGGAACCCTTCGCGAGGCCTGCGAACAAGGTGGCGCCCGTATCGTTGTATTCAATGTAGCCGGTATAATCCGTTTAAAATCACCACTAATCGTACGCGCTCCGTATATTACAATTGCCGGGCAAACAGCTCCGGGCGACGGTATTTGCATAGCAGGTGAATCGCTGTGGGTTAATACTCACGACGTAGTTGTAAGACATATGCGTTTTCGCCGTGGTGAAACGTGGGTAGGACGCCGTGATGATGCATTCGGAGGAAATCCGGTTGGAAATATTATGATTGACCACTGTTCTACCAGCTGGGGATTGGATGAAAATATTTCATTCTACCGCCATATGTTCAACCCCGGAGACGGTTCCAAAGAACTAAAACTACCAACCGTAAATGTCACAATACAGAATACAATTTCGGCTCAGGCTCTGGACACATACAATCACGCATTCGGCAGCACGCTGGGGGGTGAAAACTGCACATTTATGCGCAACCTGTGGGCCAACAATGCCGGAAGAAACCCATCGGTAGGCTGGAATGGCGTTTTCAACTTTGTCAACAATGTGATTTATAACTGGGTACACCGCTCTATGGACGGTGGAGATTATACAGCTCTGTTCAATGTAATAAACAACTATTACAAGCCCGGTCCTCTTACGCCGAAAAACTCTCCTGTCGGCCACCGCATACTTAAACCCGAATCGGGCCGCAGCAAATTAGGTTATTATGTATTCGGCCGTGTATACGCGAACGGCAATATTGTGGAAGGCTATCCTGAAATAACAAAAGATAACTGGGCCGGAGGAATCCAGGTTCAGGAGCAGGGAAATACCGACGGATATACCGCAAATATGAAATGGGACAAACCGTTCCCGATAGAAAATCCATTCCCTATCATGACTGCACAGGAGGCCTATAACTTTGTACTGGAAAATGTCGGAGCGACATTCCCTAAACGTGATATCGTCGACCAGCGTGTACTGGAACAGGTAAAAACAGGAAAAGTATATTACGCAGAAGGATTGAATCCGGATGATTTCTATCAGTTTGAACATCGCCGTCTGCCAAAAGATTCATATAAGCAAGGTATTATCACCGACATCAAACAGGTAGGGGGTTATCCTGAATATAAAGGCAAGCCTTATAAAGACAGTGATGGCGACGGTATTCCTGACGAGTGGGAAAAGAAATACGGACTGAATCCGAATGACCCAAGCGATGCCGTAAAAGATATGAACGGAGACGGATACACAAATATCGAAAAATTTATTAACGGAATTGATCCTATCAAAAAAACAGATTGGACCAAACCTGAAAATAATTACGATACGCTCGCAAAGAGAAAAAGTTTATTATAATTTAAGACTCCGGATTGATGGTACATAATAAATTACAGATATATTTATGTACCGTCAATCTTTTCAATACTCAAAATACTTTTATGAAACAGACATTTTCTATTCTGCTATTTCTTTTCATCGCCATATCTCTGTTTTCTCAGAATAAGGAAGAAGAATACAACAAAGTTCTGCAACAAAGAGCTGATAAAATCGTAAAAACCCTGGGCATACGAAATCAGGAAATTTACGACAAGGTTACAGATATCATTACTAATCAATACAAAGGATTGGGAGCTATCCACGATAATTCCGAGGCACTGATAAAAACCGCAAAAAGCGACATTTCAGATAAAGAACAACGTGGAATTACCATCAAAAACATAGAAGATGAAACCGACGCTAAATTGTATAAACTACATTGTGCATACATAGGAGCATTATCAACTTATCTGACCAATGACCAGATAGAGAAGATTAAAGACGGCATGACATACGGTGTTGTAAAAGTCACCTACGATTCTTATCTCGATATGATTCCAGCCCTCAAACAAGAAGAAAAAGATCAGTTGTACGCATGGCTGGTTGAAGCAAGAGAGTATGCAATGAGCGCCTCTTCTTCCAACAAAAAACATGAATGGTTTGGCAAATATAAAGGCCGATTCAATAACTATTTATCACAAAGAGGATATAACATCCAAAAAGAACGCGAAAACTGGAACAAACGTATTGAAGAGCAGAAAAACAAATGATATTCAATCATTAAACTATATCGAATATCTTAAAGCATGAATAAAATATATTTCATAATACTTCTTCTTATTTTGGGCGGATATACTTCCGCTCAGAATAAGAAAGCGGAAAAGCCTGTTCCTCCTTTAGAACTGAAAGATGGCAGGCTTTCTTACACTCCTGACAGCTTAGGAAACCGGATTCCCGATTTCTCCTATGCCGGATATATGGCCGGAGAAATGCCTGTCCCCTACCCCGCGGCTACTATAATCATTCCTCATACGGATGGAGATGCCACAAAGATTATACAAAATGCCATTGATTACATTGGGAATAAAGAACCCGACAAGACCGGGATCAGAGGGGTAGTTCTCCTCCAACCGGGAGCATACCATATATCAGGAAACCTGAATATCACGCGTTCAGGAACAATTCTCCGCGGAGCCGGAATGGGCGATAAAGGAACAAGCCTCATAGCCACCGGAAAAGACCGGAGAACCCTCATTCAAATCGAAGGGCAAAAAGACCTGACAAAAGACGCTGCAATAGAAATAACGGACAATTATGTACCGGTAAATTCATTGACACTAAACATCGCAACAGGACATAACCTGAAAACAGGAGATAAAATATTTATTCATCGCCCATCTACTACCGAATGGATAAACAAATTAGGAACAAACCACTTCGGAGGGGGAATAACCGCCCTCGGATGGAAAGCAGGAGAACAGGACTTATATTGGGACAGGACTATTATTTCCGTCGCAGGCAATAGAATAACGATAGATGCCCCGCTCACCACTGCTTTAGACAAAAAATACGGAGGCGGCTTTGTAATACCTTATACATGGAACGGACGTATAAATAATGTCGGAATAGAAAACCTATCATGCATATCCGAATATGATAAGAATAACATGAAAGATGAAGCTCATTCATGGGTAGCTATTTCGATGGAAAATATATGCGATGCATGGGTACGAAATATTACATTCCGCCATTTTGCAGGTTCTGCCGTTACCGTGCAGGAAACAGCAAAAAGAATAACAGTTGAAAATTGTAAATCGTTTGCCCCTGTTTCCGAAATCGGAGGGCAACGCCGCTATACATTCTTTACTTCCGGCCAGCAGTGTCTTTTCCAACGATTGTATTCAGAGGAGGGATACCATGACTTTGCTGTAGGATTCTGTGCTCCGGGACCCAATGCTTTTGTGCAGTGCGAATCGGAATTACCATACAGTTTCAGTGGCCCTGTGGACAGTTGGGCCTCCGGCGTATTATTCGATATAGTGAATGTAAACGGCAACGCCCTGAGCTACAAAAACAGGATGCATGAAGCACAGGGGACCGGATGGAACGCGGCAAACAGCGTATTCTGGCAATGCTCGGCATCCCTTGTTGAGTGCTTTGCACCACCAACTGCTCAAAACTGGGCATTTGGCACCTGGGCTGAATTTTCCGGTGATGGATATTGGAATGAAAGCAATAATCATATAAATCCCCGTAGTCTGTATTATCAACAACTGGAAGAAAGACTCGGCGAGTCGTATCAGGACAGGGCTAATCTTTTGCCTGTAAGTTCGGAAGCTTCGAGTTCTCCATCTGTGGCAGTAGCGGCAGAGCTTACAAAACAGGCTTATCAGGCTCCTGTCACGCTAAGCGAATGGATCGACAGTGTAGTCGCAAAACAGGAATTTCCAGCGAATGATAAAGCCGTAATATTTACTTTCAAAGAAAAAATTTCAGAGAAAAAACTACCGGTTTATCCTCTAGCCATTACAAATGGCTGGCTAACCAGAAACAATAGTGTCCAAACCGGATACAAGCATAATATCCAGTGGTGGAACGGAACAGTCCAACCGGCATATCTGGCCAAATCGGCCAGTCCCCATATTACACGCTTTGTACCCGGGCGAACAGGTACAGGGCTGACCGACGACCTGGATTCCGTCGCTTCATGGATGCAAAAGAACAACATTATCGCTATCGACCATAATTATGGTTTATGGTACGACCGCCGCCGCGACGACCATGAGCGGGTACGCCGTATCAACGGGGAGGTATGGCCGCCATTCTATGAACAGCCTTTTGCCCGTAGCGGACAAAGCACGGCTTATGACGGGTTGAGCAAATATGATATCACAAAATATAATGACTGGTATTGGTCGCGGCTGCATCGGTTTGCTCAGATCGCCGATAATGACGGATTGATACTCATGCATCAGAATTATTTCCAGCACAATATTATCGAAGCCGGAGCCCACTGGGCTGACAGTCCATGGCGTCCTGCCAATAACATTAACAATACAGGGTTTCCAGAACCTGCTCCCTATGCAGGAGATAAACGTATTTTCCTGGCTGAGCAGTTTTACGATATCAGCCATCCTGTAAGACGTGTACTTCATCGTGCATATATACGGCAATGCCTCAACAATTTCAGGGGAACAAACAGCGTAATACAGTTGATAAGCGAAGAGTACACAGGGCCTATCCATTTCGTGCAATTCTGGTTGGATGTCATTGCCGAGTGGGAAACGGAAACAGGAGAAAAGCAACTGATTGCACTTAGTACAACAAAAGATGTACAGGATACCATCCTTGCCGACCCTGTCCGTTCCAAAATCGTAGACATCATAGACATACGTTACTGGTTTTACCGTAACGATGGCTCTACATATGCACCCGAAGGCGGTCTGAATCTGGCACCCCGTCAGCATGCAAGACTAGTGAAACCGGGAGGTATTGATTTTAACTCGGCATATCGGGCGGTCAGTGAATACAGACAGAAATTTCCGGACAAAGCGGTTACCTTTTATTCAAGTACTTATCCGCAACAAGCATGGGCAGTATTTATGGCACAAGGCTCTCTGGCCTGCCTGCCTAAGATAAGCGACAGCAGATTCCTCAAAGATGCATCGGCTATGAGCATTATTACCGAAATGAATACAGACGGACAATATGTATTGGGTAATCCCGCGGTAGGATATATTATATATTCCGATAATAAAACCATCTCTATCGACCTGAGCGGCACTAAGAACACTTATGACCTTTACCAAATCGACGCCAAAACAGGAGAAATGAGCAAAGACAAGCAACAAATAAAAGGAGGAAGCACAGCTAATATTCAAGCAAAAAAAGCAGTACTCTGGCTTGTCAGAAAATAACATATACGAATTACATTTATGAAAAAGGGCATTTTATTTTTATTTATCATTACAGCTTTCTTTACATCGTGTAATACGGCAAAGGAACAGAAAGAACAAGAGGTGTACATGTTCACTTCTTTCCGCGAACCTGCTACTGACGGATTAAAATTATTATATAGTTACGACGGATATAAATGGGACAGCATACCCGGTATATTCCTCAAACCGGAAGCCGGAGTTCAGAAATTGATGCGCGACCCCAGCATTGTTGCAGGGCCCGACGGTACATTTCATCTGGTATGGACTTGCAGTTGGAAAGGCGATCCGGCATTTGGCTATGCTTCATCAAAAGACTTGATAAACTGGTCGGAACAGCAACATATACCTATTATGGCATTCGATACGACTACTATAAACGTATGGGCGCCCGAACTGTTTTACGATGACGTAAACAATGACTTCATTATTGTCTGGGCTTCTACCATTCCATTCAAATTCGAAAAAGGGATGGAAGCCGAAGATAACAACCATCGCCTATACTATACCCGTACAAAAGACTTTAAGGATTTCTCAAAGGCCGAATTGCTTTACGACCCGGGATATAGTTCAATCGATGCCGTGATAGTAAAACGTGATTCCACCGACTATGTATTGGTATTCAAAGACAACACACGTCCCGAAAGAAATATGCGCATAGCTTTTGGAAAAACAGCCATTGGACCTTACGGCAACCAATCGGAGAAATTCACGGAGAACTTTACGGAAGGACCTTCTGTTGTCAAGGCCGGAGACGAATGGCTGATTTATTTCGATGCTTACAGGAAAAAATCGTATGATGCTGTTTCTACAAAAGACTTTAAAACATTTACAGATATCAATGATAAAATATCCATACCCATCGGCCATAAACACGGCACTATATTCAAAGCTCCCGAAAGTGTATTAAAAGCCCTATTGGAAAAATAAATATTTCTAATATAAAATATTACGATGACCCAAAGAATCAAAATCGCGTTAGCTATAATTGCAATAACCCTGACCGCGTCAGCACAAGACGGCGTGCATTATACAGGGAAAACATTGTCTAATGTAGATTACCATCACGGACAACTTAGCCCCGCAGTAGGGACGCATAATATACAAACGTTCCGGGCAAACAGAGAATATCCTGAAAAAGCAGAAGGATTGGGATGGACATACAACCATGCTCCTATGCTCGCCTATTGGAACGGCACATTTTATCTGGAGTATCTGAACGCTCCGGTAGGCGAACACGTGCCCCCGACAAGGACAATGATACAAACATCGAAGGATGGTTATAACTGGACCACCCCGGTAACACTTTTTCCTGAGTATAAAGTGCCTGACGGATACACTAAACCTGATTATCCGGGCGTTGCAAAAGACCTGTACGCGATCACACATCAGCGTGTAGGTTTTTTCACAGCAAAAAGCGGACGTCTTTTGGCTATCAGCTATTATGGTGTTGCTCTGGATATGAAGGATGACCCCAACGACGGCAATGGTATCGGACGTGTTATCCGCGAAATAAAGAAAGACGGGTCATTCGGGCCTATCCATTTTATCCGTTACAATCACGCATTCAATGAAAAGAATACGGATTTTCCATTTTATAAGAAAAGTAAAGATAAAGGATTTGTCGAGGCATGCGACGAACTTCTTTCCAATCCCCTGTACATGATGCAATGGATAGAAGAAGCCGACAGGAACGACCCCATCATACCTAAGATACAGGCATATAAGGCATTCAGCTATTACAGGCTGGATGACGGGCGTATTGTCGGATTATGGAAACACGCGCTTACAACCATGAGTAATGATGGTGGTAAAACATGGCCCGAATCGGCACAGCGTGCCCCCGGCTTTGTCAACAGTAATGCAAAAATCTGGGGACAAAGAACTTCGGATCAGAAATTCGCAACAGTTTATAATCCGTCCGAATTCCGTTGGCCACTGGCTGTTTCTACAAGTATGGACGGATTGGAATATACCGATCTGTATCTTGTGCACGGAGATATCACCCCTATGCGATACGGAGGCAATTACAAATCGAGAGGGCCTCAATATGTAAGGGGTATACAGGAGAACAACGGTACTCCTCCCGATGGCAATATGTGGGTAACATACAGCATGAATAAAGAAGATATGTGGGTGGCCAAAATCCGTGTGCCTGTTACCAATATGGCGACAAGCCATGCCGACGAGGTATTCGACAACATGCCTGAAGGAAAGGAACTCGATGTATGGAATATATATAGTCCGCTCCGGGCTCCGGTAAAAATAGAAAAACGTAACGATGGAAAACGCTGGCTATCGCTTAAGGATTGGGATTTATTCGATTATGCAAAGGCCGAGAGAGTAGTCCCCGAATCACAGACATTAGATGCCTCTTTTACTGTACTGCCAATGCAAAACGATAGAGGAAATCTTCAAATAGAATTTCAGAATGCGAAAGGAGAAGCCTGTACACGTATAATCTTCGACAATGATGGCCTGATGAAACTGAAAACAGGAGCCAGATACAATACATTGACTCCGTATGAAGCCAATCAGGTGTATAATATCCAGGTATCACTGAATACAACTACCCGAAGCCTGACAATGAAGATTAACGACAAGAATATTCCTACCCGTTTGTTCTTCAATCCTGTCGAATCAATAACAAGAATTGTATTCCGCACCGGGGATCTACCGTTAGACCCCACACCGAACACACCTGCCGACAGGTTTACCGATCTGCCGAACGCCGGTGAAGATGAGCCGGAAGCAGCGTATTACATCTCTTACCTGAAAACGTCGAACCCGACTAAAACGGCTGCGATATTAGACGCTGGTAACTTCAAATCCTATGTAGATTACTTCAATACAATGGAAGATGAAAATATTGTACAGGCTATTCCTGATTCTCAATCTTGGGACTGGATGAAAGCTAATATTCCATTATTCGAATGTCCGCAAAAGAATTTTGAAGAGATGTATTATTACAGATGGTGGTCGTTCAGAAAACATATCAAAGAAACCCCTGTTGGGTACGGAATAACTGAATTTTTGGTAAACAGGTCTTACGCTGATAAGTACAACCTGATTGCATGCGCGATAGGTCATCATGTATATGAAAGCCGCTGGCTCCACGACCAGAAATATACCAACCAATACATCCATGTCTGGTTCAGAGGCAACGAAGGAAAGCCGATGAATAAACTCCGTAAGTTCAGTAGCTGGACAGCCAATGCTTTATACAACAAATATCTGGTAGATGGCGACAAAAACTATTTGCTGGATATGTATCCCGACCTTGAGAATGAATATTCGCAGTGGGAAGGCGACCATAGGTTACCCAGCGGGCTATACTGGCAGGGTGATGTACAGGATGGCATGGAAGAAACAATCAGCGGTGGCCGCCGTAAACAATATGCCCGCCCTACCATCAACTCTTATATGTATGGCAATGCCATTGCATTGGCCGAAATAGCAAAATTGAAAGGAGACGAAGCGGCAGTAAAAAAATATGAAGAAAAAGCTGCTGAAATAAAGAATCTTGTTCAAACGCAGTTGTGGAATACGGATAGTGTTTTCTTTGAAACATTAAGGGCCCCCGGAGAATTTGCCCAGGCACGTGAAGCAATCGGTTACACACCATGGTATTTCAATTTACCGGATGAAAAGAATGAATACGCCCAGGCCTGGAAACAAGTAACCGAAGCGAAAGGATTCCTTGCTCCTTACGGACTGACAACTGCCGAACGCCGTCACCCCCTGTTCCGTACCCACGGATGTTGTAACTGTGAATGGGATGGAGCAATCTGGCCTTTTGCCTCCTCCCAGACTTTAACGGCTATGGCCAATGTCCTGAACAACTATAAGCAGGATGTGGTAAATGACAGCATTTACTTCCGTCATATGGAACTATATGTAGAAAGCCAGCATCACAGAGGCCGTCCATATATCGGCGAATATCAGGATGAAGTGACAGGCTACTGGTTGAAAGGAGATCAGGAACGCAGCCGCTATTATAACCATTCTACATTTAATGACCTTATTATATCAGGACTTATAGGATTACGCCCGCGGGCCGACCGGATTCTGGAAGTCAATCCACTCCTTCCTGATGGTAAATGGGATTGGTTCTGTCTGGACAATGTGCCTTATCATGGCAAAATCATCACGATTGTCTGGGACAGAACAGGAGAAAAATATAAGCGTGGAAAAGGATTTTATGTAATGGTAAACGGAAAGGTCGTTGCCAGAGCAGACAATCTTACGAAACTAACTTATAAAATGCAATAATAAGGATTTCAAGATTTCAGGTCTCAAGATTTCAAGATTTTTATGGCACACAAATAACTCCATGAAGGCTTGTACTTTTGAAATCTTGAGACCTGAGATTTTGAAATATTGAAATATCATATATATGAAAAGACTGACTGTAAACATAGTAGCCTTACTCATTTGTTTAAATATTTTTTCAATCGGCATTTCAAACCTCACCGTAGAGATGCAGCAGGCGCCTTTGGCTATAGATACCGATAGTCCGCGGTTCGGGTGGCTGCTGACTTCCGGCGAAAAGGGTGACTGCCAGACTGCATATCAAATTACAGTGATGAACGGCAGTAATAAAGTATGGGACTCGGGAAAGGTGAAATCGAACCAAAGCCAACTGGTTCCATATAAAGGCAAAAAACCGGAAAGCGATACCCGTTATATATGGAATGTGAAAGTGTGGGATAAGAACGGGAAGATGACTGAAAGTAAATCTTCATTTTTCGAAACAGCCCCTGCATTCTCCTCATCTGAAATACAATGGATAGGCGCTATCAGCCGGGCCAAAGCAAACTTACCGATCGGTCGCCGCGACCTTCACGGGCCTTCTTTCAAAAAACCTGAATATAAAGAGATGTATGACAAGATAGATACGTTGGCTTTACGAAGTATCAATCTGCGGAAGACTTTCAATTCATATAAAAAAGTAGAAAGAGCCATCGTTCATGTATCGGGGCTTGGACATTACAATCTTTATCTGAATGGTAAACGTGTGAGCAAAGATATATTCACCCCTGTATGGAGCGATTATGACAGAACGGTTTATTATAATACCTATCAGGTAGATTCTCTTTTGCTTTCCGGTGAAAATGCTATCGGCGTCACACTAGGTAATGGCTTTTATAATGCGGTAGGCAACCGCTACCGTAAATTGTGGATATCGTTCGGCCCTCCTACCCTGTTCCTAAAAATGCATGTATATTACAGTGACGGTTCGGAAGATATAATTTCATCTGACGAAACATGGAAATATTCTTTAAGCCCCATCACTTTCAACGATATATATGGCGGCGAGGACTATGATGCCCGACTGGAACAAAAAGGGTGGAACAAAAAGGGATTCGATGACAGGACATGGAAACCGGTGGTTTTGCAGGAAGCTCCTAAAGGCACATTAAGAGCGCAACAAGTCACTAATGTCCGCAGGATGAAAGAATATAGCGCGGTAAAAATGACCAGAATAGATTCAAGCTATGTACTGGATATGGGGCAAAATCTTTCGGGTTATCCGTCCATCAAAGTTAAAGGAAAGGCCGGACAAACGGTAAAATTAACGGTCGGCGAACTACTGAATGAAGAAACAGGCCTTGTTTCCCAAAAGCAATCGGGCGGTCCCCATACCTATTACTACACGCTGAAAGGAGATGGTGAAGAGAGCTGGCATCCTGAGTTCTCCTACTATGGATATCAATATATACAGGTAGACGGGGCAAATATATTGTCTTACAGTGACGATAAACCGACTGTCACCGACATAAAGTCCCACTTTATTTACAATTCCGTCGAAGAAAACGGCTATTTTCAATCATCGAATGAGATATTCAACAAGGCGCATGTTCTGATAAAAAACGCGGTAAAGAGTAATATGCAGGCTGTATTCACGGATTGTCCCCATCGCGAAAAATTAGGCTGGCTGGAAGAAACCCATTTAAATGGCCCCGGACTACTTTACAACTGGAACCTCACCCAAATGTTCAACAAGGTGATGCAGGATATGGAAGACGGGCAACAATCGAACGGATTGATACCGAATATTGTACCCGAATATGTAGTATTCGGCGACGGTCTGGAAGTATTTCGCGATTCTCCGGAATGGGGAGGCGCTTCGGTTATCATGCCATGGATGTATTATCAATTTTACGGGGACAAAAGCATACTTAGCAAGTATTATAATGTGATGAAACGTTATGTAGATTATCTGACGTCCATGTCGGCAAACCATATTGTTTCCCACGGACTGGGCGACTGGTACGATTATGGCGAGCACCGCGCCGGATTCTCTAAAAACAGCCCTGTAGAGATTTCCGCGACAGCGCATTATTTCTATGTGACTCATTTGTTTACAGAAATTGCGAAGCTAACAGGAAACAGTTCTGATGAAAAGAAATACGGTTCTCTGGCAAGTGAGATAAGAAATGCTTTCAATAACAAGTTCTTCAACAAGGATACTAAACAATATGGTTCGGGCAGCCAGTTTTGTAATGCCGTAGCCATATTTATGGATCTGGTAGAGCCGGCAAATAAGCAGGCTGTAATGAACAACCTGAAAAAAGATATTGCTCAAAGAGGAAACCGCCTGACAACCGGCGATGTAGGCAACCGTTATTTGTTTCAGGCCTTGGCCCTTAACGGAGAAAATGAGCTGATGTACCTTATGAACAACCATTATGATGCTCCCGGATATGGCTTCCAGATAAAATACGGAGTGACCACGCTGACCGAACAATGGGACCCGCGCAAAGGCGCGTCATGGAACCATTTTATGATGGGACAGATAGATGAATGGTTTTTCCGCAGTCTGGCAGGGATAGAGCCGGCGACTCCGGGCTTTCAGGAATTTACCGTACAACCTCAGCCTGTCGGCGATCTGACATGGGTAAAAGCAGGGCATAAAACCCTTTATGGCGATATTAAAGTAGAATGGGAACGGAAGGACGGCAAGTTTTACCTGACTGTACTTGTCCCTGTAAATACCAGGGCCACCATAGTTTTACCTGACGGGAAGATACAATCGGCAGGTTCGGGTGAATATAAATTTGAATGTAGCATATAAGTTAAATTGGAAACTTTATCTATATTATTAGCCGATAGCCGTTAGCTATTAGCTGATAGTTCTTTGAAGAATAATTAGCCCCCTCAATCCCCCAAGGGGGACTTACAGAGAGGAAAAAAGTAACAGATAAAAAATAGTGGAAAAAGCGTAACTTTTGTATTTTTTTTAACAGTTACGAGTTACGGGTTGGCTAGCGCCCTGTTTTGTTTCACGCAAAGACGCTAAGGCGCAAAGGTTTCACATCTTACCTGTTGTTGATTGATAACTGATGACTGTTGACTGCAAATAGTGTTACCTTTGTTACCTTTTAACAAGTAATAAGTTGATAGCTATAAGAGATACGAGTAGATGAGTAAACAAGATACAAGTTGTTAACTGATGACTGCTAACTGTTCACTGTAAAAACTGTTACTTCTGTTACCTTTTAACTATATATAGTTAATTAATGTAAATATACTTATAAACTAAAAAGCTGATAAAAATAAAAATATGAAAAAAACCGCTCTACTATTATCCCTGATGCTGATACTAAGCATATCAGTTCAGGCACAGTTGAAACTACCATCCATCTTTGGCAGTAATATGTTATTACAACAAAATACGAATATTAATATGTGGGGTTGGTCAGAGAAAGGGAAACCGGTAGAAGTCGATCCGTCATGGACTGACCGGAAATATTCGGTTAAGCCCGATAATTCAGGTAAATGGACTTTGCAGATACCTACTCCGGCAGCAAGTAATGATGCATATACGATTACTGTTTCGGATGGAAAAGATAAAATTACATTTGAGAATGTACTAATTGGCGAGGTATGGCTATGCTTAGGCCAGTCTAACATGGAAATGCCGATGAAAGGCTTTAAAAATCAACCGGTAGAGGGAGGGAATAAAGCTATTTTCAAATCGAAGAATAAAAATATCCGTATTATTACAGTTAAACGTACATCCGAACTGGAACCACAGGATAATTTTATCGGAGAATGGCAGGAAGCTACCCCCGAAACAGTAAAGGAGTTCAGCGCGACAGGTTATTACTTCGGGCGCCTGATAAACGAAACACTGGGTGTCCCGGTCGGGCTTATCCTTTCTTCATGGGGAGGTTCGTGGATCGAAAGCTGGATGAGCCGTGATATTCTCAGCCGTGAGTTTAAAGAAGTGAAGCTACCGGATAGTATGGATGATATAAAAGAGAAAAACCGGACTCCCACCACTTTATACAATGGCATGATACATCCGGTAAAAGGCTATACTATCAATGGAGCAATAATGTATCAGGGAGAGTCCAATTATGACCGGGCATCGCAATATCCCCGCCTTTTCCAAACCTTCATAAAGGAAACGCGGAAAATATGGGGACAAGGAGAATTCCCGTTCTATTATTGTCAGATAGCACCATACAATAATCCTCCCGAAAAGCACGGGGATTTTAACGCGGCCTTTTTACGTGAAGCACAATATAAATCGGCTCAGGTAATACCCAATTCGGGCATGGTAGTTCTGATGGATATAGGTGAAGAAAACTGTATTCATCCCCGTAATAAAGAGGTCGGAGGGGAACGTCTGGCAATGATGGCCCTGGCTAAGACTTATGGTATGTCGGGTTTTGCTTATGAAAGCCCGACATTTAAAGAGATGGCAATAGAAGGCGGTAAGGCTGTTTTGTCGTTCGACAATGCTCCTATGTGGCTTACTGCCTACGGAAAAGAACTGAAAAACTTTGAGATAGCAGGCGAAGACCGGGTGTTTTATCCGGCAAAGGCGGAAATCAAACGCAGCAGGATAGAAGTTTCATCCGATAAGGTTGGCAAACCGATCGCTGTGCGTTATGGCTTTAAGGATTTTGTTATGGGAGATTTATTCAGTACCGAAGGATTGCCTTTGTCTTCATTCAGGACAGATAACTGGGACGATATCATATAATTTATATTTGGCTCCGCCGATTTTCAAAAGAAGTAAGCTATGTGCATCCGCTTTTTTATATTACTACTTTCGGTCTTATTTTCGGTCTGTACTGCATCGGCACAGACAATTTCCGGTTACAGTGTAAAATGGAATACGCAGAGTGAAAATTCTGCCGGGAGCATGCCCTGTGGTGGTGGCGATATCGGGCTGAATGTCTGGGTGGAGAATGGAGACATACTGTTTTACATATCGCGTAGCGGAACATTCGATGAAAATAATACGCTGCTTAAACTCGGGCGCGTTCGCCTGAAACTGACACCCAATCCATTTGGGAACGAGTTCAGTCAGGAACTGAATCCGGAAGAAGGATGTGTATATATAAAAGGCCGTGACGGAAATATTACGTCTAAAGTTCATATCTGGGTAGATGTCTTCAATCCGGTTATAAATGTCGATATCTCAAATAATCAGGGGATGAAAATCGAAGCCTTCTATGAAAACTGGCGTTATCAGGACAGATGGTTACGGAAAAACGAAAGCAATCAGAATTCATATAAATGGGCTGCGCCGAAAGATCCGGTAACGAAGAAGGATGAAGTCAGGTTCGAAGGGAATAAGGTTTTATTTTACCATCAGAATCAGGGGGAAACCGTATTCGACGTCACCGTAGCACAGCAGGGATTAGATGAGGTAAAGTCCCTGATAAATAATCCGCTTCATAACCTTGTGTTTGGGGGATATATGGAAGCGAAGGGTTTTAAAGCATCTGATATATCGGAAGGTGTTTATGCAAATACCGATTTCCGGGCATGGAAACTGGAAAGTGAAAAACCCCTGAAGAATAGCAATATCAGGATAAAACTCCATACAGCCCAAACACCGGATATTACGGTGTGGAAAGCCGGATTGGAGAAACCTGTCGTTTCGGACCTGAAAGAGAATAAACAATGGTGGACTGATTTTTGGAACCGCAGTTTTATTCATATCACTTCGGATAATGACAGTAAGGCGAAAGAGGTTGCCCGGAACTATCAGCTGTTCCGTTACATGCTGGGATGCAATGCATACGGAGATTATCCCACAAAATTTAACGGAGGATTGTTTACATACGACCCGCAATATACAGACACCCTTTATCGTTTCACTCCCGATTTCAGGAAATGGGGCGGAGGAACGCATACCGCGCAGAATCAGCGTCTGGTATATTTCCCGATGCTCAGGAGCGGTGATTTTGATATGATGAAATCCCAGTTTGACTTCTACAACCGGATATTGCCTACCGCCGAGTTGAGGAGTAAGGTCTATTGGGGGCATGAAGGAGCCTGCTTCACCGAACAGATAGAAAACTTCGGCTTGCCAAATCCGAGTGAGTACGGATGGAAACGCCCTGACGGTTATGATAAAGGAATGGAGTATAACGCATGGCTTGAGTATCAGTGGGATACTGCTTTGGAATTCTGCTACATGATACTCGAACATGAGCAATATACGGGCGGGAATATCAAAGAATATCTTCCCTTAATCGAAAGTACCCTTCGTTTTTTTAATGAGCATTATCAATATCTGGCCCGGCAAAGAGGACGAAAGGTCTTTGATGAACAGGATAAGCTGGTTTTATATCCGGGGTCGGCATGCGAAACTTACAAGATGGCTTACAACGCGTCGTCTACCATTGCTGCGTTGAAAGTAGTCACCGGGAATTTATTAAAGTCCGGATCGTTTGGAGCAGATAGTATTAAACGGGAATATTTCAACACCTTCCTGTCGAGGATACCTGAAATAAAGACACGGTATATCGGCGGGCATGAAACAATTGCCCCGGCCTGGCTTTGGGAGCGGATAAATAATACGGAGACTCCTCAATTGTATCCTGTGTTCCCCTGGGGAATATATGGCGTTGGCAAAGAGAATCTGGAAATAGCCCGCAATACATGGAGATATGACCCTGATGTTCGGAAATTCAGAAGTCATGTAGGTTGGAAACAAGATGCTGTATGGGCCGCGCGTCTTGGTCTGGTTGCCGAATCGAAAGACTTGGTGGTAAAGAAATTGCAAAGTGCCGCAACCCGTTTTCCTGCCTTCTGGGGGCCGGGGTTTGACTGGACGCCGGACCATAACTGGGGCGGCTCGGGTATGATCGCTTTGCAGGAAATGCTTTTGCAGACCGATGGGGAAAAAATCTATCTGTTGCCCGCATGGCCTAAAGAATGGGATGTTCATTTCAAATTGCATGCTCCACATAATACGACCATAGAATGTAAATTAGAGAAGGGTAAAATACAGTTGTTACAGGTTTTTCCCCGGGATAGAGAGAAAAACATTATAACATTTCTTAATTAGATACAGATTATCAATTACAAAACACAGGTTATCCATATTAGTAACAGGATTAGGGGTCATACTCCAAACTTTATCTAACTTTATGATGTTGATTTATATGAATCTCAAACTTAAGAATCATGACAAGCGCCCCTGAAAATATTCTCAGCACATCCGACATCGAAAAAATAATAGACGGTGAAGATATCGTAGATATATACAACCATAATCTGGCGGGACTGAAAAAGAATTGTATCTATGCGATGTCGTTCTGCGTTCCCCTACTGATTATAGCCATATTCTTCAATAAAATAAATTATGCCGATTATATCATGTGGGCGCTGGCTACACCTGTGATAATCATCTTCGGAAAACAATTCTTCATTAAAGCGTGGATACAAATCCGGCACTTCACGACTAATGTAGACACATTGGTGGCGCTGAGTACAGGCACAGCCTATATTGTAAGTGTGTTCAATACTTTTTATCCTTCTTTCTGGGCAGGTAAAGGACAGGAAGCGCATGTATATTTTGAAGTTTCAGCGGTGATCGTAGCATTTGTCCTGCTGGGACGGTATCTGGAGTATAAGGCAAAAAGGAATATTACTGTCGCCATCAAACAACTGATCGGATTACAGCCAAGTACAGCTACTGTATTTAAAGACGGGCAACTGGTAAAGACCCCGATAAAAGATATCCGGATAGGTGACAAAATATTTGTAAAACCGGGAGAAAGAATTGCCGTAGACGGAAAAATAATCGAAGGCAGTTCTTTTATCAACGAAAGTATGATTAATGGGGAAGCAATGCCCGTGGAGAAAGGAGAAGGAAAGAAAGTGTACGCCGGCACGGTCAACGAGGCCAACAGCTTCTATTTCGAGGCATATAAGGTAGGACGGAATACCCTGATCGGGCAAATCGTAAGAATGGTACAGGAGGGAGAAAGTAGCCGCCTACCGGTTATAAAAGCAGTGGACAGAGTTTCATCTGTATTCATTCCCATCGTAGGGATTGTCGCGATCATGACATTTTTAGCATGGTTACTCCTATCTCCCGAAGATGGCTTTACGCAGGGACTTTCATCAATGATAGCCGTGTTGATAATGGCCTGCCCGTGTGCATTGGGACTTGCAACCCCGACCGCCATCATGGCCGGAATAGATAACGGCGCGGCCAACGGCATCCTGATAAAAGGAGATGAAGCACTCGAAAACGCCCGGAAATTAACAGCAATTGTTCTGGACAAAACAGGAACCATAACCGAGGGTATATTCCGCGTTACGGAAATGAAATGGCTGACAGAAGCTACACCTGAATTGAAAGGTATATTATATGGTATCGAATCGTATTCGGAACATCCTCTTGCCAATGCCGTAAAAACCTATATAAGAGACGACATGCGAATAAAACCCGAGATGGAAGTATCCTCATTATCGGGACGCGGACTCATGGGGCAAACCTCCACCCACAAATATTATGTGGGGACATCCAAACTTCTGGAAGAATGCAATATTGATATCCCGGATAAAGAAAGAGAATGGATAGACCGGGAAACCGAAAGGTCAAATACGATTGTCCTGTTTGCAAATGAGAGTTCTTTATTAGCCATTATCGCTATAACCGACGCCGTAAAAGAGACATCAATGAATGCTATTGGCAGAATGAGATCGTCAGGGCTAAAATTGTACATGCTCACGGGAGACAGTAAACGTTCGGCCGATATGACTGCCGGAAAAGTTGGAATAGATACGGATAATGTTATGGCCGGAGCTTTACCAGCAGGCAAAGCCGCCTTTGTAAAAGAACTGAAGACACAAGGCGAAATAGTGGCTATGACCGGAGACGGGATCAACGATGTGGGCGCATTGGCAATGGCTGATGTAAGTGTGGCTATGGGGAAAGGTAGCGACATAGCAATGGAAGTGGCGCAGGTTACAGTAATTTCATCCGACCTGAATAAACTGATACAGACCATAAACCTGTCGAAAATAACAACAGGAACGATACATCAGAATCTGTTCTGGGCTTTTATCTTCAATGCCATCGGGATACCGGTTGCGGCAGGTATATTATTTCCTGTAAACGGTTTTCTGTTAGAACCGCTGTTTGCAGGGATAGTCATGGCATTAAGTTCTGTGACTGTTATCGGTAATAGCCTCCTATTGAGAAAGAAACCAATATAAAAAGGTAAAGAATCTCTGGAATATCGGTATGCCTATAAAAATCAAGACCGCCCTTTCGAGCGGTCCTGAAATCGTAGTTGTAAAGCGTAAAACTTTCCTTAATTTGCAGATGTGCAATAGTTGGCTTGTTTTGAAGCCCACCAAAGTGGAGAAGATGTTTTATCTCCGTCTCTCAGTTGTGCTACACCTGCATTATATTTTTTCTCGTTTATTAGTTTTTCGCTTTGAGGATATACTGTCCTTTGGATATAATTTTTAGCATTGTGAATATCATCATCTGCCGGATATGTCCCCGCACCACTATCTCTGAATTCAGGGATTTCCAGTGCCGGCAAATTCAATCGTCTTTTATCATTCCATATTTGCAACGACAAGTCCGGATAAAATGCTATATATTTCTGGGTAATTATTTTTTCCAGATTCGTATCTCCTGCCCCTTGCGATTTGTTATATTTAGCCGAAGTACCCCAACTATTCCTACTTTCGGAAGTCAGATATGTAGTCGCATTATCGTCCGACAACCCCCATGTTTTAAATGACTCCCTTACTCCGGCTTCATACCACTCAAGAGCTGTTTTCCCAGTATTTACAGAAAAACGTTCTGTTGCTTCGGCAGCGAGGAAACAAGCTTCCACATATAACATAATATCGGTTTTCTTCGTATCGTTTGGTATTACATAGGTTACACTCATCGCTGAAACTTTTGATCTCATATCTCCTACCTCAACCCTGATTCCCGCTTTCAGACCTTTCCATAAATTATCAGTTGGACTAGGGTCAAAATATCGGCTACCCCTTGGATCTACTTTGGCCGGAGCTGTAGTTGCTGTACCGGAATAATCCATTCCTCCTATATTTGTCAGTGTTTTTTCCATCGATACCATCATCACTTGCCTATCACTCCATCCTACCTGATACATGTAATATGGATATTGATTCCCCCAACCCGCAGAACTACCGATTTTGGCATCGTCTCCCTGTTGCATTATCCCACCATCGGCATTAATAGCCGCTAATGCTTGTGTTTTGCACAAATCAGGAGCAATTTCAGACAGTTTAATAGCCATCCTCAATCTAAGCGTGTTGGCAAAGCGTTTCCACTTAAGTATATCTCCTTTATAAACAGGGTCTTCCCTAACCAAAGTAGGTTTTGAATCATCAAATCCTTTGACTGCATCATCTAATTCCGTGAATAAAACCGGATATAATTCATCAAGTTTCATATAATCCGGATTTGGATCATCAGGATCTAAAGAGAAAGGAGCTGGCCCAAAATAGTCAGTAAACATAGTCTGAATATAGACTCTCCATATACGTGCGATAGCCTTTGTATTCTCCCTGCCTTCATAAAGGTCAGCATCCCTGATTACTGTGTTAAGCACAGCAAGCTGGTTGTTGAAATGGTTTTTCCAATAAAGGGATTGCCAATCATCGTTAGGCGTCCAAACACGGGCGGTACTGTTTCCTCCAACATACTGGACAAAGACATCTATACCTAAAGCTTTAACGCGTTGGTGTGCGTCTGCGCCTTCGTAAGTAGCACCTTTTCTAATCTGGCTTCCTACCAACGCTCTCGAAAAGTCATATTGCTCGTCTGTACGGTCATTAGGATTCTCATTCAAGGCATCAAAACCCGTGGTACATCCTGAACCGAGTAAAATCAGGCTTAATATGAAAGATTGTAATATTATTTTTGTTTTCATGAATTCCGGCTTTAAAATGTAACATTTATATTAAATCCTAAACTACGCATAGTCGGCATTGCTCCATACTCAAAACCTTGAGCATTACCTGTAGAGAAACCAGCTTCAGGGTCAAAGCCATCTGTTTTGCTGTATATCATCCAAAGGTTCCTTCCAACAAAACTTATTTTCGCACTTTGGATAAAGGTCTTAGATAATAATTTACGTGGAAGCTTATAGCCAACGCTTAGTTCTCTCAATCTGACATTTGTGGCGTCATATATCCATGCTTCGCTTATACCGCTCAATACACCATAATATTTTTCGGCGGTTGTAGTTATATTATTAGGAGTACCATCTGCCAATACACCCGGGACAGTCATGGACTCACGTCCTGCTTCTGTCATTTTTAGAGTCCCAGCTGCTGCTCCGGATCTTATCGAGCCCATATATACATTACCTCCGTATCTCATATCTATCTGGAATGAGAAATCAAAGTCCCTATATCGCAGACTATTGGTTATCCCTGCCATCCATTTAGGATTTCCATTACCTAACTTCTTTTCGTCACTATCAATAATAGGTAAGCCGTCAGCACCTATCAATATTTGTCCGTTTTCATGCCTCATGTAGCCTTTGCCATAAAAATCGCCGTAAGAACCACCTTCTTCAGCCACTATTTTCAGCAATCCATTATAGGAAGGGTCACTCAAAACCTGCTGAGTAATACCCTCTGCCAATTCTACTATTTTATTACTGTTTTTGGAAAAATTCAGGCTGACATCCCATGTCAAGTCTTTAGACTGTACAGGCGTGCCGGTAAGTAATATTTCTATCCCCCTGTTTCTGACATTTCCGGCATTAACATACTTATATGAAAATCCGGTTGATGATGGAGTATTCATTTTCAAAATCTGATTTTTCGCTTCTTTATTATAATATGCGAAATCCAGACCTAAACGATTCTGAAAGGCCTTTAATTCCAGTCCAAGTTCATAAGAGTTGACCGTTTCATTCTTCAGATCATATAATGCTTTAGTGTCACTCTTGGTCGGGTTAAGATTCGCCACGCCATTTTCCAAAGGAAGACGCACCGTATAATAGTCATAAAGCTGATAAGGAGATGCATCATTTCCTACCTGCGCATAGGATAGTCGCAATTTACCGTAATTAAGGAAGTCGGGTAAAGAATTACTCTTTTTGAGAGTCTCGGTAAATAGCCAACTTCCGCCAACCGAAGGATAAAAATAAGACCTGTTGTCAGGATTTAAGGTAGATGACCAATCGTTGCGGGCAGTAATGTCTAAATATAACATATTATCCCAAGCTAAAGATGCAGTAGCATAAAGCGAATTGATTTGTTTACGAGAGAGAGACTCTGTAACATCTTTATTCAACCCGTTTACAATAGAGAAAAAATTCTCAATATAGAGGCCGTTTGCCTGTGTCCAAATATTTTCCGCCCGGGCATACATTATATTCCCTCCGGCTGTTGCAACCAAACCAAGTCTGTCAGAGAGCTGTTTATTGAGAGTTATTAAAAAATCAGCATTCGATTCATAACCATTATCATCACTAAGTATATAATCCCCTGATGACTCCCAATAAGGAGTGTAGGTAGCATGTCTCATGATATATTTAGCTGTGGAAAAATCCATTCCATACCGGCCTTGTATATTCAGCCAATCTGTAATATCATATTTCAAAGATGCAAACCCGATGAAACGGTTCTTTCGATCGTTATTGGTATTATTATACGCGGCCCAATACGGATTTCTAATCAATCCTCCGTATTGATCCGTCCATGAAATCGGTTTTCCTGTCATATCTGTCTTGGTACTGGAACTCACTGTCCCTTTTGGATAGCCATACGGATTGAGGACTTTACCTTCTCCTACATATCCCTTAGTCCCATATGAAAGATCAGAGAAATGTACGGAGCGCGGCATCATCAAATAATTATTAAAGACATTATCAGGGTCACCTCCCAATTTGATCCTATTATCAGTTTTTTGTGTTACATAGGTGATCTTGGAATCCATTGAAAGTTTGTCTGTGAGCTTAGATGTAGCCCGTAGGGTAAATGATGTCTTATTGAAAGAACTATTAGGAACAATACCTTTGTTAGACATATTCATTACCCCGAGACGCATCGTATTCTTATCCGAACTACTAGTCAGTTCCAAGCTGTTAGTCCATGTAGTACCCGTTTCTATAAAATCCTTGAGATTGTTATCGTAAGGAGAATATACTATATCACGTCCTACAAAATCTTTAAATGTTTGTCCTGTCATCTTTTCTCCCCAGCTACTAGTCGCATTAGCAACATATTCATTTCCAGAACCCTGCCCATAGACATTTTGGTATTCAGGTAATTCCATAGGAGAGTCAAACGTCAAATTTGAATTGACCGATATTCCAATACCCTTCTTCCCTGCTCCGGTTTTTGTCGTAATCATGATTACACCATTTCCTGCACGGGATCCGTAAAGAGCTGCCGCCGCAGGGCCTTTCAGAACTGATATTGTTTCAATATCGTCAGGTGAAATGTCTGCCATACCCGAACCTTTATCAACAGCTCTATTCCCCCAATAATCGTCAGAGCCCCCAGTAGAACTATCAATCGGAACACCATCAACAACTACTAATGGCTGATTATTTCCTCCAATTGAGTTGTTACCACGAAGCACTATACGACTGGAACCTGCAGGACCTGTACCAGACTGTTTTACCTGCAATCCAGCTACTTTCCCCGACAATGAATTAGCAATATTTGCATCTCTGGTCTCTGTCAATTGATCACCTTTTACCTCAGACAAAGCATACCCCAAAGATTTCCGGTCACGTTTAATACCCAAGGCTGTAACGACTACTTCATCAAGTACTTTTGAGTCTTCGACAAGTGAGATTTTGATCGTTGTTTGTCCGCCAACCTCCATTTCTTTTGAGTGAAATCCCACATAGGTCACAGTTAATGTTCCATTAGGAGCAACAGACAGAGTAAAATCTCCATCAACGCCCGTCATTGTTCCGTTTGTAGTACCTTTTTCCGATACTGTAGCTCCGGCCAAAGGTTCTCCGGTAGCATCAGTAACCACACCTTTTACTGTAATCTTACTTCCTGTTTGTGAGTAAACAGCACCACTCAGCATCATGAAAAATGTAAGAAGATAAATGAAAGCATGGACATTACGCCCAAAAGGATTGATCCTTTTCCTTTTAATTTTACACATCATAGTTTTTTTTATTTAAGGGTTCAGCACATTTATATGCAAATGTATAAGAGAAAATAATACAAACACAATACAAAGTGTTAATTAACAATTTAGATATTTTAAAATTTAAACATTACATTCAAAACTATAATAATCTAACAATATGACATTTATAAAAATAAAAGCATGTAAACAAAATAGTTAATTTGTGAAAATGTGTTATTAAACATATTCACAAAAAATATCCTCAGAGAAAAATCACCAACCAAATCTTAATTAACATTTGATAAAATCCATCTATGCCCAGATAAACATAATCCATAAGAACTACACCTAAACCAATCTTACAAACAAAACTCATCGAAAATAATTACATAAAAAAGAGTAAAACATAAAACAAAACTATAAAAGACCAAACATCATAAACAACATCTATAAAACACATCTAAAAAAAACTCTTTAAACGCAATTTGCAATCTACACTGAACAAAATGCTATATTTTTGTCCCAGTGCGCATTTAATTACCAATATCGATAAAATATATGAGTCATTTTATTCTTTTTTGACAAATAAAAAAAGTATATTTGTGTCCTGTAAAACAAAGTATGTTAAAAAGAAAATTATGAGTTCAAATCTATACGATTTTTTCCCCATATTGATGCAGATAGCTTTTTCTGTCGTATTTGTCTTTGCTACAGTATTTGCATCGAATATGCTAGGGCCCAAACGTAAAAATGCACGAAAGCAGGCAAATTTCGAATGCGGCCTCGATCCGATAGGCAATGCACGTTCACCTTTCCCTATTAAGTATTTTCTGGTTGCGATACTCTTTGTTCTGTTCGATATAGAAATCGTGTTCATGTACCCTTGGGCTGTAAACTTTAAGGCTATTGGATGGGATGGTTTATTGAAAATGGGCGGATTCATTGCATTACTACTTGTAGGTTATCTGTATATAGTGAAGCGCAAAGCTTTAGAGTGGGAAAAATAACTAAAAGAAGATATATAAAGTTATAATCCAGAACCATTATCCATGATCGTTGTTATCACAAGAGAGAGGGATAAATAAGGTTTTAAGATTCTAATATAAAAGAAATATGAGCAAGTCTTCTAATATAAATGTAGTACCAGCTCCTGATGGATACACAGGGCATGGATTCTTTGCTACAAAATTCGATTATGTCATAGGCCTGGCACGAGCCAATTCATTATGGCCTCTGCCTTTTGCTACTTCTTGTTGTGGTATTGAGTTTATGGCAACAATGGCATCAACCTACGACATGGGCCGGTTCGGAGCCGAACGGAACAGTTTTTCTCCGCGTCAGGCTGATATGCTGTTAGTAATGGGAACCATATCTAAAAAGATGGCCCCCATCCTCCGTCATGTATATGAACAGATGGCCGAGCCCAAATGGGTTATCGCCGTAGGCGCTTGTGCATCATCAGGCGGTATATTCGACACATACTCGGTACTGCAGGGTATAGATAAAGTAATCCCGGTAGACGTATACGTGCCCGGGTGCCCGCCCCGCCCCGAACAAATACTGGATGGGGTAATGCAGTTACAGGAGCTCGTAAAACATGAATCTATCCATCGCAGGGGTTCGGACAGATACGATAAATTACTTGAATCATATAAATTTGAATAAATCGGCATAATGGCACTTGAAACTACAGTTATTGAAAGTAAGATAAGTGAAAAGTTCGGATCGGAGGTCCTGAACTTCAGAATGGAGCACGATATTTTTGTATTCGAAGCTACACCTGCTGTTATTAAGGACGTAATCCGTTTTATGAAAGAAGACAAAACGCTTCGCTTTAATTTCATGACTGACCTATGCGGTATACATTATCCCGACAATGATAAAGATTCCCGGTTTGCAGTAGTTTACCTGCTTCACAACTGGATAGACAATGTAAGGGTAAGAATAAAGACATACCTGAACGGAGACAAACCGGAAGTGGATACGATGGTAGAAATTTTCGCTGCCGCCAACTGGATGGAACGTGAAACATACGATTTTTACGGCATCATATTCAAAGGACATCCAAACCTGAAACGGATACTGAACGACGAAGGTATGGTTTCCTTTCCTATGCGCAAAGAGTTCCCTCTGGAAGATTCGGGCCGTACAGATAAAGACGACCGTTTCTTCGGTAGAACACCGAACAACTATGAACCTAATAAATAAAGCAAAGTAAGGAAATGTCAGACCAACTAATAAATCCCGAACATCGCTTTGCGAAAATAGTAAGAGAACAAAAGTTCGATGACGGAAGAGAGTTGAATATATTAAACTTCGGCCCTACTCACCCGTCTACCCATGGTGTATTCCAGAATATACTGCTGATGGATGGCGAACGCATTCTGGATGCAGATACTACCATCGGATACATTCATCGTGCCTTTGAAAAGATTGCGGAACGCAGGACGTTCTATCAGATCACAACACTTACCGACCGGCTCAATTATTGTTCCGCTCCCATTAATAACATGGCATGGTGGATGACAGTAGAAAAAGCGTTGGGAGTGGAAGTACCCAAGCGTGCGCAATATATGCGTGTCATAGTTATGGAACTGGCGCGTATTACAGACCATCTTATATGTAATTCTATATTAGGTGTCGATCTGGGTGCATATACTCCTTTCCTGTATGTAATGAAATACCGCGAACTCGCATATGAAATCTACGAAGAAATCTGTGGAGCCCGCCTAACCACTAATATGGGGCGTATCGGAGGTTTTGAGCGTGACTGGAGTGAGGCGGCATGGCGCAAACTGGATGAATTCCTTGAAGGCTTCCCTAAGGCATGGGGGCAACTGGAAGCACTTTTCGTTCGCAATCGCATATTTATGGATCGTATCGTGGGGGTAGGCTCAATTTCGGCCGAAAAAGCAATGAATTACGGCTTCACTGGTCCTAATCTCCGTGCTACCGGCATCGACTATGATGTACGGGTGGCAAAACCTTACAGTTCATACGAAGATTTCGATTTCACAGTTCCTGTCGGTGAGTCGGGAGACACTTACGACCGTTGGTGTGTACGCGCTGCTGAAATAAAAGAAAGTCTGAAAATAATCCGTCAGGCTCGTGACAATATGCCTGAAGGCCTATATCATGCCGATGTACCGGATTATTATCTTCCGCCGAAAGAAGAAGTATATACCGAAATGGAAGCACTGATACAGCACTTTAAAATCGTAATGGGCGAAGTGCCTGTTCCGGTTACCGAAGTGTACCACTCGGTAGAAGGAGCAAACGGCGAATTGGGAGTGTACATAGTCACAGACGGTTCACGTGTACCATATAGGGTTCATTTCCGCAGGCCATGCTTTATTTATTATCAGGCATTTCCTGAAATGATAAAAGGCGGACTATTTTCGGATGCTGTTGCAACCCTTTCTAGTATAAATGTTATTGCCGGAGAATTAGATGCATAATCTAATATGCCAATATGAGAATGTACCAATGTGCCAATTGAATATAATAATATAAAAAAGCTAATAGCTAAAGGCTAACAGCTAACAGCTAAAAACAATGGAACAAGTAAGAGATTACAAACAAATAATAAATATGTCGGAAGAATTGATGGCACGCATCAATGAACTGTTGAGCCATTATCCTGCCGACAAGAAAAAATCGGCGCTACTACCCGTCCTGCATGCAGTACAAGATGCTCATGACAACTGGCTGAGCCTCGAACTCATGGACAAAGTAGCCGAAATTTTAGAAATCACCCCTATCGAAGTGTATGAAGTTGTGACATTTTACACAATGTTCAACCAGAAACCGGTAGCAAAATATATGTTCGAGTTCTGCCGTACCGCTTGTTGTGGATTACGGGGAGGAGAAGACCTGATGGACTATACCTGCCGGAAACTCGGAGTTAAACAGGGAGAAATTACCCCCGACGGTATGTTCAGTGTTGTGGGTGTAGAGTGTCTCGGCGCATGTGGCTATGGCCCGATGCTTCAATTGGGAGACAACTACCACGAAAACCTGACAAAGGATAAGATAGATACCCTCATAGAAGATTGTAAAGAAGGAAAAGTAAACCTATATTAATTGCGATGGCTAGAAAGATATTATTTGAGAAATTAGATATTCCCGGAATACAGGAATACGAGGTTTATCGCAAAAACGGCGGTTATGCATCTGTAGAAAAAGCTCTGAAAACAATGACTCCCGACGAAGTTGTTGAACAGGTGAAGACTTCAGGCATGCGTGGTCGCGGAGGAGCCGGTTTCCCTATGGGTATGAAGTGGAGCTTTATCGACAAAAAGTCGGGAAAGCCACGCCATCTGGTAGTAAACGCCGACGAATCGGAACCGGGTACATTCAAAGACCGTTTCCTGATGCATCACATTCCTCACTTGCTTATCGAAGGCGCTATTGTTTCCAGCTATGCTTTGGAAGCAAATCTCTCATATATCTATATCCGCGGAGAATACATGTGGATATTCAAGATTCTGGAAAAAGCTATAAAAGAAGCCTATGCCAACGGTTGGCTGGGTAAGAATATATTGGGTACGGGATATGACCTGGACCTCTATGTACATTGCGGTGCAGGAGCCTATATCTGCGGAGAAGAAACCGCACTGATAGAATCTCTCGAAGGTAAACGGGGTAATCCCCGTATCAAACCGCCGTTCCCTGCTGTAAGCGGACTTTGGAACGAACCTACGGTAGTAAATAACGTAGAATCTATCTCTACCGTTTCATGGATCATAAATAATGGCGGTGAAGAATATGCAAAAATCGGAGTCGGCAGATCGACCGGCACAAAACTAATGTCAGCTTCGGGACATATCAAAAATCCGGGAGTATACGAAATAGAATTGGGCATGTCCGTCGACGAGTTTTTCAATTCGGATGAATATTGTGGTGGTATGCTGGACGACCGTCCTCTCAAGGCTGTTATCCCGGGCGGATGCTCCGTACCGATTCTGCCTCCTCAATACATATTCAAAACAGCAAACGGAGAAGACCGTCTCTTATCATACGAATCTCTTTCCGATGGTGGATTTGTAACAGGTTCGTCACTGGGCTCAGGAGGATTTATCGTATATAACGATACAGCCTGTATCGTTCGCAATACTTGGAATTTTTCCCGTTTCTTCCATCACGAAAGTTGCGGACAATGTTCTCCTTGCCGCGAAGGTACAGGATGGATGGATAAAATACTTCACCGTATCGAAACCGGTTTCGGCCGCGAAGAAGACATAGACCTTCTGTGGAGCATACAAAGCAAGATAGAAGGAAATACGATATGCCCGCTGGGTGATGCCGCATCGTGGCCTGTGGCTGCTGCGATACGTCACTTCCGCGAAGAATTCGAATATCATGTCCGTTTCCCTGAAAAGATTAAGGACAGGAACCACTTTGTGAATGAACCGATGGAAAAAGTCCGTCATTTATTGAAGCCGTTAGCCAGTAGCCTTTAGCTGTTAGCAAAACGGATTGTCATTATATATATATTATTCTAAAAATGCTAATAGCTATAAGCTAAAGGCTAACAGCTAAGAAAATGAAAATTACAATAGATGGACATACAATAGAGGTTGAAGCAGGAACTACCGTCCTGCAAGCTGCACGCATGATTGGCGGAGCCAGCGTTCCTCCTACTATGTGTTATTATTCCAAACTAGAAGATTGCGGTGGTAAATGCCGCTGTTGCTTAGTGGAAATAAGCAAAGGCAGCGAGAGAGATCCCCGTCCTATGCCAAAACTTCAACCATCATGCGTTACTGCCGTACAGGATGGAATGGAAGTGCTGAGCGCCGATTCGCGACGTGCATTGGAAGCCCGTCAGGCTGTTACCGAGTTTCTGTTAATCAACCATCCGCTCGACTGTCCTGTTTGCGACCAGGCCGGAGAATGTGATCTGCAAAATCTCGCATATGGCAACGGAAACTTCAAATCGCGCTATATAGAAGAAAAACGTACTTTCGAACCCGAAAATATCGGTCCGTATATACAATTGCACATGAACCGTTGTATTCTATGCTACCGCTGTGTAAAACTAGCCGACCAGCTAACTCCCGAACGTGTTCATGGTGTAGTCGGACGTGGCGATCATGCAGAGATATCCACTTATATAGAGCGGGCAATAGACAATGACTTTTCGGGAAATGTAATCGACGTATGTCCTGTAGGGGCACTGACTGATAAAACATTCCGCTTCAAATCGCGTGTATGGTTCAACAAACCGTTCAACGCGCATCGTCATTGCACCAAATGTTCGGGTAAAGTCACATTATGGATGTTCGGGGATACCGTTCAGCGTGTTACTGCACGCAAGGATGAATGGCATGAGGTAGAGGATTTCATCTGCAACGAATGCCGTTTCGAACATAAGAATGTAGAAGACTGGATTGTGGAAGGCCCTCGTAAGTTTGAGAAGCCATCTGTAATCAATGTCAATAACTATACCACTCATCTGAAAAAGGTAAAAATTGAAACCGAGGAGCTTGTACTCGAAGGCAGGGATGAAGACCGGAAGAAAATAAGTATGTCCGGTTCGCCTTATGATGAAAAGGAAAAAGAAGCTATAGAGAAAACAAAAGAAGAATGAAATAGATACAAGTAAACAAGATACGAGATACAAGTTTTTTCTTGAAACTCGTCTACTCGTTTACTTGTTAACTCGTCAACTAATAATTATGGAAGTTGCATTTATTTTAGAAAAATTAATCTTTATCGTCCTTGTATTTGCGGTAACAATGCTGTTTGCATTGTATTCCACGTATGCTGAACGAAAAGTCGCCGGATTCCTGCAAGACCGTTACGGACCTAACCGTGCGGGGCCATTTGGATTATTGCAACCTATTTGCGACGGAGCGAAACTTTTTTCGAAAGAAGAGTTTATGCCAAACACGCCCAATAAGATACTTTTTGTTGTGGCACCTGCCATTGCGATGTCTGTATCTTTGCTAGGTGTTGCCGTAATTCCCTGGGCTGAAAAGTTCGTTATACCGGGCTATGGTGAAGTAATGGGTTACATTGGAGATGTGAATGTAGCCGTACTCTACATTGTAGCCGTATTATCCACCAGCGTTTACGGTGTGGTAATCGGTGGTTGGGCGTCTAACAACAAATATTCGCTTATGGGAAGTATCCGTGCAGGTGCCCAGATGATTTCATATGAAATAGCGATGGGATTGTCTATCATTGCCCTTGTGATGATGACCGGTTCGCTCAGTCTCGTAGAAATCTCGCAACAACAAAGCGGATGGCACGGAATGCAATGGAATGTCATCTATCAACCTCTGACCTTTATCATTTTCCTTGTATGTTCTTTTGCAGAATGTAACCGTACACCGTTCGACCTTGCCGAGTGTGAGTCGGAGTTGGTAAACGGTCACCATACCGAATACTCATCGTTGGGTATGGGATTCTTCATGTTCTCGGAATATGCGAGTATGTTCTTCTCTTCTGCATTCATATCGGTGCTTTTCTTCGGAGGATACAACTATCCGGGTATAGACTGGGTAAACGAAAACTGGGGAGTAAATATAGCAAATGCTATTGGTGTTTTGTCTCTGTTGGCAAAAACAACATTCTTCATATTCTTCTATATGTGGGTACGCTGGACAATACCAAGATTCAGATACGACCAGCTAATGAAACTGGGATGGAAAATGTTATTCCCGCTGGCTATCGTGAATATCTTCCTTGTAGGAATTGCTATTCTGATTTTTAAATAAAAAATAAGGATTTGAGATGTCATCAATAAAAGATATATCGTTATCAGGCAAAAAAGTAGAAGTTACCGATAAAAAAATGACTTTTATCGAGAGCATTTATTTGCCTGCTATTGTGCAAGGGATGTGGATTACGATTAAACATTTCTTTAAAAAGAAAAACACGATCCAGTATCCCGAGCAGCAACGTGAATTCAGCCCTGTATATCGCGGCCAGCATGTACTGATGCGTGACGATCAGGGACGCGAACGCTGTACTGCCTGCGGACTATGCGCTCTGGCTTGCCCGGCCGAAGCTATTACAATGGTAGCTGCGGAACGTAAGAAAGGCGAGGAACATCTTTACCGGGAAGAAAAATATGCCGCTACATATGAAATCAATATGCTGCGCTGCATTTTCTGCGGACTATGCGAAGATGCCTGTCCTAAAGAAGCGATTTTCCTGACTAAATCAAAACTTTTGGTAAAGCCTAAGCTGGAAAGAGAAGATTTTATCTATGGTAAGGATAAACTGGTAATTTCAGTAGAAGATGGTAAAGCACGAAAATACGATTAGCCCCCTAATCCCCCAAGGGGGACTTAGAATGAAATAATGAAATGACGAGAAAATATAATAATATAACGCTCTCCATCGTGGTTTTACCACTCCTCCCTCTGGGGAGGTCGGGAGGGGCTTTAACTAATAATATATGATATCTGTAATTTTTTACATTCTGGCAGCCATTACACTCGGTACAGGTATTTTGACTGTAATATCAAAGAACCCTATCCACAGTGCTGTGTATATGATTATCTGTTTCTTTTCCATATCAGGCCATTTTCTGTTGCTGAATGCTTTGTTTCTGGCAGTAATAAACATTGTGGTTTATGCCGGGGCGATTATGGTGTTGTTACTTTTCACCCTCATGTTGATGAACCTCAGTGAGCAACACGAACCTAAAAAGAAAGTGATTAGCCGTATAGCAGCCACTGTATCTTCTTGCCTGATGGGTATTGTACTACTGGCAGCACTAATAAAATCGGTGCCTGTGGTAGAGACATACAAGGCTGAGGGGCTGGATTACCAGTCGGTAAATATTATCGGACAGGTACTACTCGACGAATACCTTGTTCCGTTCGAGTTTGCTTCTATACTGTTGATAACAGCCATGATCGGAGCCGTATTAATTTCTAAAAAAGAGAAAAAAGCTTAAGCTATGCTGAATAATATATTAGAACAAGTAGGAATCGACAATTACATTTACCTCTGTATACTTTTGTTTACGGTGGGTGCGATTGGATTGTTGTATCGTCGGAGTACGATAGTTATGCTGATGTCGGTAGAACTGATGCTTGCAGCCGCCAATATGTTGCTTGCAGTATTTTCGGTTTACCATCAGGATACCAGCGGACAGGTGTTTGTAATTTTCTCGCTGGCAGTAGCTGCCGCCGAGGTTGCCGTAGGGCTGGCTATTCTGGTAGCTATATACAGGAATATAGGCACTATCGATATTGATGAATTAAAAAACTTAAAAGGATAAACACGGATGGACACACTATTAGTATTAATACTTCTGCTTAGCCCCTTTGTAGGTTTTTTAATCAATCTGCTCGTTGGCAAAAAATTTCTAGGACGGACAATGCCCGGAATTATCGCCACGTCGGCTGTACTTGTCAGTTTTGTTATATCGCTCGTATTTTTTCTCCGCGTACTTTCCTCCGGGGAAGTTGTACATGTAAATCTTTTTGAATGGATCGCTTTGGACGAATTCAGAACAAACCTCGCCTTCACACTGGACCAGCTGTCTTTGTTGTGGCTGATGTTTGTTACAGGTATCGGTGCGCTGATCCATATCTATTCGATGGGGTATATGCACGATGACAGAAATATAGACCGGTTCTTTGCTTATCTCAACCTCTTTATCTTCTTTATGTCGGTACTCGTAGCAGGAAGCAACCTGCTGGTTATGTTTATCGGCTGGGAAGGCGTCGGACTATGTTCTTATCTGCTGATCGGATTCTGGTCGAGAAATCAAAAATACAACGACGCGGCAAAGAAAGCCTTTATAATGAACCGTATCGGAGACTTAGGCTTCCTTATCGGTATCTTTACACTGGCTTATCTGTTCAAGACCGTGGATTACGATACATTAAAAACCGCCGTATCCACAACATCTAATCCTGAAGTTTCCACATTACTTGGCGTTGCTACTTTAGCTCTATTTGTTGGAGCAACAGGTAAAAGTGCACAGATACCTCTATATACATGGTTGCCGGATGCGATGGCAGGACCTACCCCTGTTTCCGCACTGATACATGCTGCAACAATGGTAACAGCAGGTATCTTTATGGTGACACGTCTTAACTTCCTTTTCGATCTGACACCGGATATACAGACGCTGATAGCCGTTGTGGGAGCAGTGACAGCATTGTTTGCAGCTTCGATAGCTATTGCACAGACCGATATAAAGAAAGTACTGGCATATTCCACTGTATCGCAGCTGGGACTTATGTTCCTCGCTTTGGGGCTGGGAGCATACCATGTGGCTGTATTCCATGTTATCACGCATGCTTTCTTCAAGGCCTGTCTCTTCCTTGGTTCGGGTTCGGTTATACACGCGATGGGTGGCGAACAGGACATGCGCAAGATGGGCGGACTCAGGAAAGCCATGCCTAAAACATGCTATACATTCTTAGTATCTACGCTATCCATATCGGGAATACCTCTTTTTGCAGGTTTCTTCTCGAAAGATGAAATAATGCTGACGGCATTTGAACATAACAAGATACTATGGATACTCGGCGCTTTGGCATCACTGCTGACAGCCTTCTATATGTTCAGGGTACTGTACCTGACATTCTTCGGAAAATTCAGAGGTACGGAAGAACAAAAGCACCATTTGCACGAGTCTCCGAATACAATGACAATGCCATTAATCATATTAGGCTTCTTAGCTGTATTCGGCGGGGTTATCAGCCTTCCTTCTTTCCTTGGTGTTCATAGCTGGTTAAACGGATTTCTTGCTCCGATACTGCCAAGCGCAACAGCAGAACATCCGCCTCTGGATATGCAGCTGACAACAGTGATTATCTCATCTCTGATTGCATTTATAGGTCTTGGACTGGCTTACTTCAAATATATTAAGAAATCGGAAGTACCTGCCGGGGATAATAAAATTACAGGATTTGGAAAAGTGCTTTACAATAAATATTATATCGATGAAATATACAATGCATTATTCGTAAAACCACTTTATGCTCTGGCTGATTTCTTCGATAAATATATGGAACAATGGCTCAAAGGCTTCTTCAAAGGAGGAGGAGAACTAGTCGAAGCTGTTTCCCCGTACTTCAAGAAGTTGCAGAACGGAAGCCTCGGATTTTACCTGTTCTTCTTTGTGTTAGGTTTCAGTGCACTAATAATCTGTTTATTCCTTGTATAAAAATTTTTAAAGAAACATGAATATCGCTATTATATTAATCATATTATTAGTAGGTGCAATTCTTACTTATTTTTCAGGGAACAGATTTGCCTCCAAGGTTGCCATCCTGTTCAGTGTTGCAGCGGCTATATTCTCTGTTGCCCTATGTCTTAAATACGGTGCCGCAGGTACAAGCTATAGCGCGGAATGGATAAGCAATCCGAGTATATCATTCTCGCTCAAGGCAGATGGATTGGCCATCGCCATGATTCTGCTGACAACAATTTTATTACCCATCATTATACTGGCTGCGCATAACCGTGAGTTTAAAAACGAAAAGCTCTTATTCAGCCTTATCATGTTTATGGCCTTTGCCATGACAGGGGCTTTCCTGAGCAGTGACGCGCTACTATACTATGTATTCTGGGAAATGTCGCTTATCCCGATTTATTTCATCATCATATTATGGGGTAACGGAGAAATGGCCAAGCGCCGCAAGGCTGCCATGACATTCTTCCTGTTTACATTCGCCGGATCCTTGTTTATGATGGCTGCAATTATATACATGTATGTAAAAACCGGAAGTTTTCAGCTGGAAGCATTTTACAACGCTAACCTGAGCAATACGGAACAGATATGGATATTCCTTGCTTTCTTCCTTGCTTATGCTATAAAAATACCTATTTTCCCATTCCATACATGGCAGGCTAATGTATACCAAAAAGCCCCGGCTGTAGGTACAATGTTGCTGGCCGGTCTGATGTCGAAAATGGGGGCATACAGCGTTATACGCTGGCAGATACCTACAACCCCTTTTGCCGCGCATGAACTAAGGACAGTTATTCTTATACTTTGTATTATCGGTGTCGTATACGGAGCTATAATGGCTCTGAGACAAGACGACCTGAAACGATTTATGGCTTATGCCTCACTTTCCCATGTAGGCTTTGTGGCAGCAGGTGCTTATGCCCTTACTTATGATGGTTTGCAGGGAGCAATAGTGCTTATCATAGCACACGGTTTCGGCATTGTAGGACTATTCTACTCTGTAGATATAATCCAGAACCGCACCAATACATTATCAATGAGTAAACTCGGAGGAATCGCTTCCCACACACCTAAATTTACGGTCGCGTTTTTCCTTGCCATATTATCTTCTATCGGTGTGCCGCTGACATTTAACTTTATCGGGGAATTTACCATCATGTATGGCCTTTATGAAGTAAATCTATGGTATGCACTGACGATAGGAACATCGTTATTCCTGGGAGCATTGTTCATGTTGCGAATGTTTCAACGTGTGATGTTGGGAGAACCTTCTGAAACTAAGTTCAGGGATTTATCCAAAACTGAAATTTTCGTATTCAGCCTGATCGTCGCTGTATTATTATTCTTCGGAGTGTATGTAAAACCAGTGACAGACCTTGTATCTTCGAGCTTAGAAGAGATTGTAATGTATATTAACAGATAAAAATTTAGTCAGATATATAATGAGTACATTGATAGCCATCTCAGGATTAGGAATTATTTGCCTGTTATTAGAGATTCTCAATTTAAGAAAGATCCTTATACCTGTCACCCTTATCGGATTGATAGCGGCATTGGGATTGACTGTTACGGAATTTTATCTGGGAGAGTCATTCCTTGGCACGGATAAATACAACATGGTAGTAACAAGCGGGTTTTCGCAAGGGTTTTCCATCTTATTCATCGTCCTTGCCATTCTCATCATAACGATGAGTCCCAAATTCTATCAGGACAAGATGGTAAAAATTGCAGACTATGTAGCCCTGAAAGTATTTATGCTCGCGGGTGCCGTAGCAATGGTTTCGTTCGGCAATTTCGCCATGTTCTTCATCGGCCTCGAAGTGCTTTCCATTGCAGCCTATGTATTGGCGGCAAGCGAACCGAAAAACCTGAAAAGCAACGAAGCGGGTATGAAATATTTCATCATGGGAGCATTTGCCTCCAGTTTCATCCTTTTTGGTATCGCTTTGGTGTACGGTGCAACAGGCTCATTCGATATAAACGAAATAGCAGTGAACTCGATGCTATCGGGAATGCCTTTATGGTTCAATATCGGTTTTATTATGGTATCGGTGGGTATGCTCTTTAAGGCATCTATCGTTCCGTTTCATTTCTGGGCACCCGATGTATATGAAGGCTCCCCTACCCTTGTTACAGCGATGATGAGTACTCTGGTAAAGGTGGCTGCGATAGGTGCTCTATACAAAATAGTAAGCATCCTTGCCGCGGGTATAACCCCGGCCTATCAGATAGCCCTGATCGTACTTTCCATACTGACAATGACCGTAGGTAACATCACTGCAATGAAACAGTCCAATATCAAGCGTATGATGGCTTATTCGGGTATCTCGCATGCAGGATTTATGATGATGACATTACTGGCTATCGGTAGTTCCGCCAATACAGTATTATATTATGCTGCAGCTTACAGTCTTGCCGGAGTAGCGGCATTTGCTGTTATACTGGGTGTATGCAGAGGTAAGGACAACGAAGATGTTTCCAACTTCTTCGGACTGATAAAACGGCAACCTGCGATGACAGCAGTAATGATATGTGCTTTCCTTTCACTGAGCGGTATCCCTGTCTTTGCCGGATTCTTTGCCAAGTTTTTTGTATTCGGGCAAATGTTGCAAACAAACCATCTGATATTGGTTATATTCGGTATCATCAACTCCGTAATAGCTGTATCATATTATCTGGGTATTGCTAATGTAATGATTACAAAAGAGCCGGAAACCACCGAACGGCTGAGAGTACCTTTCGAATATAAGGTGGTTGCTGTCGCAGCTATTGCGCTGAACTTACTATTAGGCATCTTTCCCAATCTGATTATGGGGTTGACTTTGTAAAGAACAAATAAAAAATATAAGAAAAGAGCAGGCTTGGCAGTCTGCTCTTTTTTAATAAATATTCCTATCAACGCTTCAACTTTATTCCGTTGCAATAGCTACATAAAGCAGTTACAGACCTGATACTCTTTGATATATTT
>X355_Hoffmanns_Two_toed_Sloth__coassemble_1891_pt1 | contig 48070 bp, 35 predicted proteins | sample X355_Hoffmanns_Two_toed_Sloth__metabat2_low_PE_021 | metagenome-assembled genome bin X355_Hoffmanns_Two_toed_Sloth | reverse complement strand
ATAAATACCACATAAAAGGGATTTCACATACAACATAGTCGTTATACTTTTGTGATAAATATTATCTGTTTTTAACAACAAGATATTTATTGCATCTATAAAAATATTTGAATAAACTACAAAAACTATGTTAGGATTGAGAAAAATAAAATTATTACTATTGTTAAATGCCTTTACAATACTACTATTTGCCCAAACAGATCAAGAGTTTGTCATCAAAGGACGTGTTACCGATGCTACAGGCCTGGAACTTCCGGGGGTTACTGTTCAGATTAAAGGTAATCTTCGGACTGGCACACTGACCAACGAAGATGGTTATTATTCCATTTCCGCACAGAAAAATGAAACTTTAGTCTTCTCCTTTTTGGGATTCGAGACACATGAAGCAAAAGTATTGACGAATACATCTATAAATGTAGTCCTAAAAGAAAAGGCTACAGAACTGGACGAGGTGGTCATCACTTCATTAAACATTCCCCGTGAAAAGAAAGCGCTTGGATATGCTGTTCAGGGAGTATCAGGTGAGGCATTGGAAACAAGGCCGACCAATGCTTTGAGCGCATTGTCGGGCAAGATAGCAGGATTACAGGTTATTTCCAGTGGAGGAAATATGGGAGGATCGTCCAGAGTAACTTTACGAGGTATAAACTCTATTACGGGAAACAACCAGCCATTATACATAATAGATGGCGTTCCGTTGGACAATACAGATATGAATACATCTGCCACGATAAATGGTAGTGCAGGAAAAGATGTGGGTAGTACAATTCAGGACATCAACCCTGACGACATCGCAGACATTAGCGTACTGAAAGGTCCTTCTGCAGCCGCCTTATACGGTACACGTGCAGCTAACGGGGTAATCCTCATCACCACGAAAAAAGGAGATAGAAGAGATGACCGTATAGATATACAGGTAAATACCGGTATTGAGTTCGAAAAAGTAGTCCGCCTGCCTGAACGTCAGAAACTATATGGCGGGGGATACAGCACCACTTTTCAAAAGGCGACTATCGACGGAAAAGAATATAATATAGTGGATTACGCGGCTGACGAAAGCTGGGGCCCGAAACTGGACGGAACACCTGTATTGCACTGGTATAATCTCGATCCTGAATATACAGCCGATTATCTGAATCCTCAGCCATGGGTCTATCCGAAGCACGATGTAGAGGACTATTTCCGTACAGGGGTATCGAATACAAATAATATTGCCCTGTCAAAGAATACGGCAACAGGTACTTTTCGCGTATCATTTACAAACAAGAACGTAAAAGGGACTATCCCGAATTCATCTTTAGGGCGTAACTCCATAAATATATCAGGTAGCACCAAAGGCTCCCTTGTATCATTCTTCGGAAATGTGAACTATATAAATAACAAATCCACAGGCCGTCCGTGGACAGGAGCCTCGAACCGTAACATCATACTCGAGGCATACCAATGGGGACAAGTGCAGGTCGACTATCAAAAGTTGAAAGAATATAAAAGAGCCGACGGAACACCCCGCGCATGGAACAGGACAAGCTGGGAAAATACAGCTGCCGGAGAAAAGACCAAATATATCGATAACCCATACTGGTCGGCATATGAAAGTTACCTGAAAGAAAACAGGGACCGCTTTTATGGAAATGTAGGATTAACAGTAACCCCTACAACATGGCTTAGCCTGACTGGACGGATCAACGGAGATGTTTATCAATACAATTCTCAAGACCGAATTGCTTATTATTCACGTTCACAATCCCAATATCAGGAGTATTCACAGAAGTTCGATGAGTTTAACTATGAATTCCTGGCTACAACCAACAATCGTTGGGGAGATCACTCACTGGTAGCAAATGTAGGTGCGAACTATATGAGGCGCAACAGACGTGTAAGTGACATTCAAACTTCGGGAGGACTTGCAATCCCGGAATATTACAGTCTGAACAATGCTGCTTCTATTATTGTGAACCCATCAACCGGACTCTATAAAAAAGCCATATCGTCAATTTACGGTAGTTTCTCTTATGGATGGAAAAGCATGTTATATTTAGACGGTACATTGCGTAACGACTGGTCATCAACATTGCCGGAAGATGATAACTCATTCCTTTATCCATCTCTCACATCGTCTTTCATTCTGACCGAACTACCGGCGTTGAAAGAACAAAGCTGGCTGTCATTTGCTAAGATCCGTTTAGGCTGGGCACAGGTGGGTAACGATACAGACCCTTATCAATTATATAAGACTTATGAAGCCCTGAATTCATTCGATGGCAATATCGTTTATACACTTCCTGAGAAATTGAATAATCCGGAACTGAAGCCGGAAATAACATCTTCATGGGAAACCGGATTACAATTACAACTCTTCGATAATCTATTAGGGCTCGACGTCACCTATTATAATAACAACAGCCGCAACCAGATTATTTCACTGCCTACTTCCGATGCTTTCGGATATAGCTATAAGCTGATCAATGCCGGAAAGATAAATAATAAAGGCATAGAGGCTACATTGACAGTGAACCCTATCAGACAAAAAGACTGGAACTGGACAGCTATTGCAAACTTCTCTAAAAACAGCAATAAGATCATCACACTCTCTGAAGCTGTAAACACTCTCCAGCTAAGTAATACACTGGTATCTCTGGTGGCTAAAGAAGGGGATAGTTACGGACAGATAATGGGATATGACTTTGTATATGCGCCTGACGGACAAAAGGTCGTGGATAAAGACGGTGTGTATATGCGTACAGATCAGTTTGTTCCGCTAGGCAGTGTGTTGCCCGACTTCTTGTGGAGTTTCCAGAATCAGTTAAGATATAAAGACTTCTCTTTCGGTTTCCTTATCGACTCACGGGTAGGAGGCAAGTTTTTCTCCCAGACCTATAAAGTGGGTATGTATTCCGGTATACTGAAATCAACTGCGGCTAATAATATCCGTGAAACAGGGACTGTGTTGGATGGCGTTACAGGAGATGTTGTATTCAATTCCGATGGTACATATACTGTAAGCAATACTGCTCAAAACACGAAGAATATAACCGCTCAGGCCTGGGCGCAGAACCAATATAATGGGCCGACAGCCTATACTGTATTCGATGCGACATTCATCAAGCTAAGAGAGCTGACACTGGGCTATACATTCAGGCTGCCGAAATGGAAGATAGAAAGTGTTAGCGTTACTGCCTATGCCCGCAATCTATGGAACATTTATACTAAGAGTAAAGATATAGACCCGGAACTGACAAACAGCAGTGGCAATGTACAAGGTATAGAAGGAGGTAATATCCCTACTCCGGTAACATACGGACTAAACCTTGGTTTCAAATTTTAAGGTCGCAGACCTATTTATTACTTTATTAAGTTTAAAAACAACAGGCAATTATATTAGAACAATGTATTATCAAGCGCTCTACTTTAGTTAAAACACAATAAAACGATTATGAAAATAAATAAGCTATATATATTAAGTGCTTTCACATCATTGTTATTATCCACATCATGCGTAGATGATATCAATGAAGACCCTAACCGCCCATCGTCTGTACCGACTACATCTTTGATCACTTCTTCCGAGAAATTGCTGGTAGATAACCTACGCAGCGAACAAGTATCATTGAGAGGCTCGATGTTGTTTGTGCAGTATTTTGCACAGAATACTTATACTACACAGTCACGTTACGACATTCCATTCAGTTACTCAGACGATTACTGGAAAGGTCTCTATAAAACATTGAATAATCTGGAGGAAATAATCAAGCTGAATACCGATCCTGCCACAAAAGATGTTGCCACTGCAAACGGTGTAGGACGCAATGCAACCCAGATAGCCATCAGCCGCGTACTGAAGAGCTATGCTTTCTATGCGTTGACTGATGTATTCGGCAACATTCCTTACGAGTCGTATGGCAATAAGGACTCCGATTTTCAGGCATTACAGCAAAACCCTGAAAATATTACCCCGGCATATGCGGCACAGGAAAAAATCTACACCGACTTGTTGAGTGAGCTAAAAGCCGCCGGAGATACCCTTACTAAGTATCAGGGGGAGACTACATTCGGCAAGGCTGATATTATTTACGCAGGCAGTAATGTTAAATGGGCGAAGTTCGCCAATTCGCTCCGACTACGTTTTGCCACCCGCTTGAAAGAGAAGAACAATACGTTGTATAAATCCCATTTTGAGGATGCATTGAATAAAGGTGTATTTACAAGCAACTCGGACAATGCTGCATTCAAATATTCTGCCACATCCCCGAATGAGGCACCTCTATATAGGGCCACCGTAACAGCTAACCGGAAAGACTTTGCCGTTTCTCATATCCTTGTCGACCTGCTAAAAGGCAATAATCCGGCACTCCCTGTAGCCGACCCTCGTTTGTCCGCATACGCATTACCGGCAACTGCCACGAATACTTATGTAGGCCTACCATATGGATTGGCAAACGATCAGGCCGGAAAATTCTCCGCCAATGACGTCAGTTTGCCGGGAGCAGTGATCAATGCGGCCAATTATGCTGAAGTACTGATGGAATACTCAGAAGTTGCCTTCCTTATTTCCGAATACAACAACTGGGATCAAAGCGATTATCAGGCAGGGGTGCAAGCTTCGCTTGAAAAGTGGGGCGTCACCGCCGACAAAGTCACAGAGTACCTGTCTAAGCTGCCTGTCGCTAACCAAAAGAATGTCTTAACCCAGAAATATATCGCATTATATATGCAGGGGCTGGAAGCATGGAGTGAATACCGCCGCACCGGATTCCCCGACTTCCTCATAAAGGAAGGTGACATTGTATTCGAAGGCGAAATAGAAACCAACACTGTAACATATCGCTTCGACCCTCTCTTCGGTGATGGAGGTGTTCCAAGCCGTCTGTATTATCCTACTAAAGAGCAAAATGTGAATAAGGCTAACTATCAACAGGCATTGTCGGTACAAGGCAGTGATAAAATAGAAACAAAGCCATGGATATTTAGAAACTAGTATGTATTTTTGTCCTGATACATTCTTTGTCATTGTCACGGAGAAGTGGTGTAATTATTCCCATAAGATCTACCACAAACTTTGGCAAGACAAAGATGGTCAGGACTAACTTTTTTAGCTTATGAAAAAATATATGATAGCAAGCCTGGCCGGGCTGATTTCTCTGGCCTCGTGCAACAAGGAAGTAAACAATAAACTGACCGATGGTAAATGGCGCGGCGAGTTCTCTATCTCTGATCAGAAATTCCCGTTCCTTTTCGACGTTGCGAATGCAACTACAGATTCCGCTACAGTTTATCTGATTAACGGAGCTGAACGTGTTCCCCTAAAAGGTGTCCGATATTCCACTGATACAGTAATCATTCCCATCGAAGCTTATGATGCAGAACTAAGAGGTGTCATCAGCGACGGAAAATTCGAGGGACGATTTATAAAACTCTTTGTCGAAGGCGGCGATGAAGGCGTGCCTTTCTCCGCAGTGAAAACGGACGCACCCCGCTTCGAAAAAGCGGCAACTCCGGCGACAGCATCTCTGTCCGGAAAATGGGACATCGATTTCATCAGCCCGAAAGGCGATACGGCACGCAATGTCGGCATATTCAATCAGGACGGGGATATACTTACAGGCTCTATACTTACCAATGCCGGAGACCTTCGTTATCTTGAAGGTGCATTAACAAACGATGGCTTCCAGTTTTCCGCTTTTGCCGGATTAAGCCCTTACCTGATTAAAGGCCGGTTTGAAGGGAACGACAATTTTACGGGAGAGTTTTACACTACAAGAGGCGTAACTAAACTCGTTGGAAAACGCAATGCCGCAGCGGCACTCGCCGACCCATACAGCCTTGCGTATATGAAAAAAGGCTTCGACCGCCTTGATTTTACCTTCCCTGATATTGAAGGCAACAAAGTATCATTATCCGATCCTAAGTTCAAAGACAAGGTTGTGATCGTATCCATACTTGGCAGTTGGTGCCCTAATTGCCTCGACGAAATGGAATACTTATCTCCATGGTATAAAGAAAACAAAGATCGCGGCGTGGAAATCATAGGCCTCGCCTTTGAGCGTAAAGATGATCCTGAATATGTAAAGACCGTTCTTTCCCGTCTGGTGAAACGCTACGATACCACATATGATATCTTATTTGCAGGTAAGCTGGGCGATGATGCAACTGCCAAAGCTCTACCTCAGGTAAGCAAAATAATGGGCTACCCTACTACTATTTTTATCGACAGGGAGGGCAAAGTCCGCAAGATACACACCGGCTTCAACGGGCCGGCGACAGGCCTTTTCTACGAAGAGTTTAAGCAAGACTTCAATAAAGTAATAGACGAACTGCTTGCAGAGAAATAATTTGCAGCTACCGAACAACGTGCGACATTAGCCAATTGAATTATCAATCGCCTACGTATCGGCGATTGATAATTCAACTCAAAAAGGTAACATGGAAAACAATTAAGAATGAAGAATGAAAAAATTAATAATTAGCTTGTCATGCTGAGCAGAGCGAAGCATCTCGTCTGCGAACAGTTAGCAGTAAACAACTCGTATCTTGTATCTCGTGTCTTGTCTACTCGTATCTCATATTACTTAAAACTTACCACTTATCCCAACACTTCAAAGAGCTACAGCCAACAGCTTTTATATATAGATAAATGAATCCTGAAACGATAAAAAATAAAGCGCCCTACAGTATGATCTCGAAATAAATATCTAATTTTGAGCCCAGACATTTTTTATTATTAACCGGCGTCCTCAATGAAAAAACAGTTTTTACTCATCCTCCTGCTGACAGTATATTCCAATCTGTCGGCCAGTGTGTACACTCCCGATAAATTACTATACAATGGAAAAGAATACAGCATAGTGGACAGCAAATACTTATCGCATTTTTTCATCAACAAAGCAGATCATGCAGAGACTACCCCTGATGGCGAAGTCATTGTATCTACCGGGCCCAGACAAGGTTATATAGGGACATTCCAGATCGAAGACAATCAGCTTTATGTAACAGCAATACAAAAATACTATATGGAGGATCTGCAAATAAAGAGGGAGAATGCATACACTTCGCTGTTTCCCAATACAACCCGGGCAAAAGCAGACTGGGTGTCGGGCCTGATGCTTGCGGGGGAAATACCCGAAGATGGTTTTAAGAACGGGGACTCTCCAAAAAACTATATACTTCTGGAAATAAAAGACGGGACTATAATCAAGGAAAAGAAACTAAACAGAAAAGAACTGAATAACTTTAAGAAAAAGCAATACCAGTCTTTCAGGAATACAGAAGAATACCATGCGGTTTTCGACCGCCTCAAAACCGAAGCTCCCGATTATATCTCCGACAAATCGATAGATGAAACAATAGAACTTTTCATATTGATACATTCTACCAGAATATTGACAGATTAGCAAATCAGACTAATTAACGTTTAATTGTTAAAATTCAAACCGACTCTAAAATTATTTGACAAATCCGCATCTTTTTTAATCAAAAAGAAACTCCGTTTGCCAAAAAATGACTATATTTGCACGCAATAAATTTCAAAAGCTCTTTTATATATGTCTTTTATTGCAGATAAAGTAGTCATGGATGGATTGACATTCGACGATGTATTGTTGATCCCCGCTTATTCAGAAGTTCTCCCACGCGAAGTCGATCTCTCGACAAGTTTCTCACGCAATATCAAATTAAATATCCCAATCGTTTCGGCGGCTATGGACACAGTCACGGAAGCTAAACTGGCCATTGCCATCGCCCGCGAAGGAGGTATTGGTGTTATACATAAAAATATGTCGATCGAAGCCCAGGCCCAACAGGTAAGATTCGTAAAACGTGCCGAAAACGGCATGATCTCAAATCCCGTAAGCATCCTTCGCGACAAAACGGTAGGCCAGGCACTTGCTATGATGGCCGAATTCAAAATCGGAGGTATTCCTGTTGTAGACACCAACAACTATCTTGTGGGTATCGTTACCAACCGCGACCTGCGATTCCGCCGCGATATGAACCAGCTGATAGACGATGTGATGACCAAAGACAGGATTATCACTACACGCCAGAGCACCGATCTGGAAGCCGCGGCAGACATCCTTCAACAGCACAAAATAGAAAAACTGCCTGTAGTAGATTCCGAAAACAGGCTGATCGGGCTGATTACATACAAAGACATAACCAAAGCTAAAGATAAACCGTTCGCATGCAAAGACGAACACGGACGTTTGCGTGTCGCTGCCGGAGTGGGCGTGACATATGATACGCTGGACCGCGTAGCCGCATTGGTCGAAGCGGGAGTAGATGCCATTGTTATAGACACAGCGCACGGTCATTCGAAAGGGGTAGCCGATATGCTGAAAAGAGTAAAAGCTGCTTATCCCGGTATAGACGTCGTAGTGGGTAACATCGCCACAGGCGAAGCTGCCAAATATCTGGTAGATGCAGGAGCCGATGCGGTGAAAGTAGGTATCGGGCCGGGTTCTATCTGTACTACACGTGTAGTCGCGGGAATCGGTGTTCCGCAATTATCAGCTATCTATGACGTTGCCAAAACGCTGAAAGGAACAGGAGTTCCGTTAATTGCCGACGGAGGTCTGCGCTATTCGGGAGATATAGTAAAAGCCTTGGCGGCCGGAGGTTATTCGGTAATGATGGGCTCATTACTTGCCGGAGTGGAAGAATCTCCCGGCGAAACTATTATATTCAACGGACGTAAATTCAAATCATATCGTGGAATGGGCTCTCTCGAAGCAATGGAAAAAGGCTCGAAAGACCGCTACTTCCAGGATATGGAAGCCGATATAAAGAAGCTTGTACCCGAAGGCATCGCCGCCCGTGTACCATTCAAAGGCTCACTGTTCGAAGTTGTTTACCAGATGACGGGCGGTCTGCGCGCAGGCATGGGTTATTGCGGAGCCAATAACATAGAAGCCCTGCATAACGCTAAGTTTACACGCATCACAAATGCCGGAGTGGCTGAAAGCCATCCGCACGATGTGGCAATAACAAGCGAAGCACCGAATTACAGCCGCGGAGAATAAATACGATCGCATAAATTCTGAAATAAATTAAGGCTCTGTATGTTAATAAAAACATACAGAGTTTTTATTTTAGAATATTTTAAAACATTATGAGCTTATATTTCTTGTATCTTTGTGTTTGGTTTATTTTTACATAGCTTACTTGTATGATAAAAAAGCTTTCTTTATTATTCTTCGCACTACTTGCTACATTGTGTACATTTGCACAACAGGACGAGACTGTCGTGTTCACAATAGATGGGATACCCGTGTATAAGTCAGAGGTCGAATACGCCTACAAAAAAGGAAATAACAATGCCGAAACCAAGCAGAACTTCGCAGACTTTGTAAATTCATATGTAGATTTCAAACTGAATGTAACTGAAGCTAAAGCTCAACAACTGGATACAACAGCGTCTTATCGGCGGCAGCTTTCATCCTACAGGTCGCAGATGGCCCAGAAATATATGAATAATACCGACTATGAGGATGAATATATAGAGAAGATATATAAGCGGATGCAGGAAAATGTAGAGATCAACCATGTCATGTTCCCATTCGACAATGAAGAAATAGTACTCCCTGCCGATACTTTGAGGGCATACAAGAAGGCGATGGAAGCCAGAGCCAGAATCCTGAAAGACGGATTCACCGGAGCAGAACTGAGTACCCCGCGTTCGGGTGCGGGATTCTACCCCCGCGCCGAATCCCGCAACGGATACATAGGGTGGGTATCACCTTTCATGTTTGCCGCCAAAGTAGAAGATGCCATATACAGCCTGCCACTAAACGAACTAAGCATGCCGATACGTGCAGCCCGGGGATATCATATTGTACAAATACTGAATAGACGTCCCGCAATGGGAGCAGTGGAAATAGAACAAGTCGTGTTTAACTTCTCACATCTGCCTCCATCACAGCAGCAGATAGACAGTGTGGGAAAAGTAGCGTGGAGAGAATATGAAAACATAAAGTCTCCGGCAGATTACCAGTCTCTTTGCGATTTATTTTCCAAAGTGCATAAAATGGAAGCCAACGGATGTTACTTCGGTATTGTAAAACTGGACTCGAACCTGCCTATGGATTTTACTATGGCAGCTTTCAATCTGGAAAATGCCGGTGATATAAGTAAGCCGGTGATGTCAAACTATGGCTACCACATTATAAGGCTGTTGCGGAAAATACCGGCAGAGAGTCTTGATGTAATGAGAAATCAGCTGCGGGAAAGAATACTGAAAAGCGATAAAGTGCAGGAACTTAGCGACGAGAAAAGACACAGGCTGAAAAGTAATTTTAATGTTACAGTCAACAAAGAAGCTTTCTCCAAATTATATGAAATAACAGAAACCGTATCACCACGTGATTCGGTGTTTCTGAAAATGATAAAGAACGGTGACGAAATCCTGTTCGATATCGACGGACAAAGGGCATATCCGGTCCGCGAATTTGCCAAGTATATCAATTACAGGCAAAAAGAAAGGACAAAAAATACGGATGATATCACAATCATGCAGACGGAAGAAGCCTCTCCTTATAGTCTGTCGTCGGATATACTCAACGAATATTTCGAAGGTTTTCAGGCAATCCTGCTATCCGACTATGAAGAAGATACACTCGACAAGAGATTTCCAGACTTTGCCCGCACTATGAATGAATTTTCCGACGGTCTGTTATATTATGACGTACAAAATAAAAATGTATGGGAACGCTCAAAAACCGATGCGGACGGACTGGCAGCCTGTTTCGACAAAAACAAAGTGAAATATTCATTGGATGGCCCTAAATATAAAGGCATAGTGGTATATGCAAAGAGTGAGGATATACTGAAGAAAGCCGAGGCCGTCTCTAAAAGGACAAAATCCCCTGAAATTTTCATCAAAGAGGTAGATGCCACGCTGAACAAGGACTCTTTACAAGTCAAAATTGAGCGGGGACTATGGATAAAAGGCAGCAATGCATATGTAGACAATAAAATATATGAAGGTGCTACCCCTGCCCCATTCAAAGGATATCCGTATTTCTTCGTAACCGGAAAGTTTATAAATGCCCCTGAGAACTATACTGATGTCCGTTACGCAGTGGAGCTGGATTATCAGGAAAAACTGGAAAAAGACTGGACAACTTACCTCCGCAATAAATACAAAGTAGATATTAACAAGCCGGTATTAAATCTGAAACAATGAAAAAGATCCTTATGTGCTTACATCTGTTTTTTATAGTTTTCATAGCATTTTCCTGTAGTGGAAGAGGAACAGCTGATGCTGACCGGGCGTTAAATCCGATTGTCACTGTGGGAGATAAAACCCTCTACCAGGCCGATCTGGACGAAATCATCCCCATGGGACTATCTGCTGAAGACAGTACTGCGGCAGCCAAATCTTATATCGACATATGGGTAAACGACCAGCTGATGTACAATAAGGCTCTGCAAAACATTATAAACAAGAAGGATATAGACGAATTAGTAGAAAGTTACAAAAAGTCGCTGATTACAAGTTCATATCAGGAACAACTGCTAAAAGAGCATTTTTCAAAATCCGTTTCGGAAAATGAACTGAAAGCATACTATGAGCAGAATAAGGACAAATTTAAGCTGGAAGACAACATTATAAAGGGCCTGTATCTGAAAATCCCCGCGAACTCAAAACAACTGGCGAATTTTCAGAAATGGTACAAACAGGGAAATGATGCCGCAATAGAAAATATTGAAAAGAACACATTGCAGAATGCGGTGGCCTACGAATATTTTTATGACAAATGGGTAGGACTGGTCGACGTACTGGAAAATATGCCTCCTGCCGTTACTGATAAAAAAATATTTCTTCAAAGGAATAAAAATCTGGAATTGCGCGATTCTTCATTCGTTTATCTATTGAATATCAAGGAATATGAACTGGTAGGAAGCGAGGCTCCATACGATTATATAAAAGGCCAACTGTCCGAAATGTATATGGAACAAAAGAAAGCCGATTACTTGCAGCAAGTGAAGAAAGACTTGTATGACAAAGCAGTTTCGGATGAAGAAATTAAGTTTTATAACAAATAGAATATAACTTCTTTTTTTACGTTAAGAGAAAAAGTAATACATTATCACTATATTTACGCGATTTTTTAATTGAACATACAAATGGTAAAACAGGCCGGAAAATTTATTTTATTAGCAATACTATTAAGTTCGGGGCTTTTGTGTAAGGCTCAGGATAATATTATCGACCAGATAATCTGGGTAGTAGGAGATGAAGCTATACTAAAGTCGGATGTAGAAAAAGCCCGGCAGATGATGCTGTCGAGGGGCGAACGTATCGAAGGTGACCCATATTGCCTGATACCCGAACAGCTGGCTGTACAAAAACTGTTTCTCGACCAGGCCAAGATAGACAGTATAGATGTACCTACGGCAGAAGTATCCAGAGGAGTAACCCGTCAGGAAAACATGGTTATTGCCAATCTGGGTTCTAAAGAAAAAGTAGAAGAATACCTTCAGGCTTCGATGAGCCAGTTGCGTGAAGAGTGGAGGGAAGAAATCCGGAATGGCTATCTGGTATCGGAAGTAAAGAAAAAACTGGTAGGCAAAAAAAGCAGCCTGACCCCGTCGGAAGTAAGAAGATACTACGCCCAATTGCCTCAGGACAGCTTGCCATATATACCCACTACCGTAGAAGTTCAGATAATTACAAACGAGCCGATAGTTCCGCTGGCTGAGATAGATAAAGTAAAAGAACGCCTTAGAGATTTCACAAACAGGGTAAATGCAGGTGAAAGCTTCTCCACACTGGCAATTATGTATTCCGAAGACGGCTCTGCCCAAAACGGAGGCGAAACCGGATTCAGTGGACGTGCAAGCTGGGTTACGGAGTTCTCCAATATGGCTTTCTCGCTGAACGACCCCAAAAAAGTATCCAATATAGTAGAAACCGAGTACGGATTCCACATTATACAACTGATTGAGCGCAGAGGCGACCTGATAAACGTGCGCCATATCCTGCTTCGCCCGAAAGTACCGGAAGCTGAATTTGAAAAAGCAATCGCCAAGATGGACTCCATCGCCAAGGATATAAAGCAAAATAAGTTTACATTCGAAGATGCGACTGTATTGTCATTCGACAAAGATACCCGCAAGAACAACGGACTGATGGTAAACCGCAGGGAAAGTTCAAATTATGGAACACCACGCTTCCTGAAAGAGGAACTTCCCCCGGCTGTAGCTATCGCTGTGGATAAGTTGAAAGTAGGTGAGGTATCAGCTCCGTTCAGAATGAAAACAGATAACGGTAAAGAAGTCGTAGCCATCGTAAAACTCAGAAGCCGCACCGAAGGACACGTAGCCAATGTATCCGACGACTATCAGGCCCTGAAAGAAATAGTAGAAGCACATAAACAAGAGGAAATACTCCGCAAATGGCTCCAAACAAAGATTAAGGATACATACGTTTTCATTGACGAAAACTGGCGAAACTGTGATTTCCAATATTCCGGATGGATTAAAGATAATAGTACTAATAAGATTAAATAAACCGAAATCAAGTAGCTGCTTAAATCTTATTGGTGTTCTTCTATGAGTTTTTGAAACAGATTTTATCCTCAAAACAATATAAACAGAATGCCAAAGGGAGAAAATGGTTACATAAAATATTATCTCGGTAAAATTTAAACAGTTACTAAAAAAGACGTGTTCAATAAACTTATAAAATATGCGATGCAAAGGCATAGAATACCTCTGGTGAGTGTTCTGTGCCTCATTGCTCTTTATGCTTCGGCCCAATCCATGTTATCACCACGGGTGAAGCCGGATATTACACAAGTCCCCAAAAAACCGCAGGACCCTGTGAAACAGCAGCCTGCAAGCAAAGGCGGTGTCAAAATAATTGAGCTGGTCAGTTCTAAAAGACTGATAAGACGGCCGGATTTTGAGCCGCAGGTCTTAAAAGACAGTGTTATATTCTTGCACGACGGAGCTTATCTCTACTGCGACAGCGCCTATTGGGATGAAAAGCAGAATTCTTTCGAGGCTTTCAGCAATGTCCGTATGGAACAAGGAGATACCCTATTCCTGAACGGAAGATATATGCATTATGACGGGAATACGAAGCTGGTGAAAGTCCGCGAGAATGTGAATCTGGAACATTCTCCCAAAAGTAAAAGAAACCCGATAACATTGTTTACCGACAGTCTTAATTATGACCGGACTATGAATCTCGGTTATTATTTCGACGGCGGTATGCTTGTGGATTCGCTCAACGAATTGACCTCTTTCTGGGGACAATACGAACCTAATATCCGGATTGCCACATTCAAGGATAGCGTTATCTTGAAGAATCCGAATTTTACCCTTTATTCGGACAAGCTGAAATACAATACGAACGAGAAAGTCGCTATATTCACCACTCCCACCGAAATAGTATCCGACAGCGGAGTCATATACACCAGTAACGGGTGGTACAATACAGAAACAGAAAGGTCACTCCTTCTCGACCAGTCTACAGTAATGAATAAAGAAGGAAACCGTTATCTCAGGGGTGATTCCATCTTTTATTACAAGACATTGGGCTATGGCGAAGTATTCGGTAATATGTTTTTACAGGATACTGTAAAGAAAATAATCCTTATCGGTAATTACGGTTATTATAATGAACTTAACAATTCGGCATTAGCTACCGATTCTGCATATTGCATCGAGTATTCGCAGGGAGACAGCTTGTATATACATGCCGATACCCTGAAATTACTGACAATTATAGACAGCAGTTATATTCCTAAGATAAAACCTGTTGCAGTAGATTCTCTCGTAAAACCCGAACCTCTGATCCTGGACTCTCTGGCCAGGGATTCTTTGCATATCATCGACCGTTTCCAAAACGATTCGGCGCGGGTAGATATGGGCCTTCCTGCGGATACTATGCCGCTTTACACGGTACCTGCACTACAACAGCCTACAGATACTGCCCGGAAAGAGTTTCGTCTGATAAAAGCCTATTATGGGGTAAGGTTCTACCGTTCCGATATGCAAGGCGTATGTGATTCCCTGCAGTTCAACTCGAAGGATTCCATCATCCACATGTACCGGGACCCTATATTGTGGAATACCAACAGGCAGCTGTCGGGTGACACGATAGATATATTCATGAATGACAGTACCATTGACCGGATGCATATAAAGCAGTATAGTTTCTCTATCGAAGAAAAAGACTCTATACACTTCAACCAGCTGAAAAGCCGTTCGATGAAAATTTTCTTCGAAAATAAGAAAGTAAAAAGAGTGTTGGCCGAAGGAAACGTGGAAACAATAGCCTATCCGGAAGAACGGGACGGTACACTAAACGGTGTCCTCAACTGGCTGGAAGGTAGTTACCTGCAGATTTTCATGAACGACGGACAGTTCGAAAAGTTAGTAGTCTGGCCTAAGCCTGTAGGCAAAACAACGCCTTTCCATCTGGTGACAACCGAACAATTGAGACTAAAGGACTTTTACTGGTACGATTATATAAGACCTCTGGACAAAGACGATATATTCAGGAAAGCTCCTAAAAAAGCCGGGGATGTACGACCTAAACGTCCGGCGGTTTTTGACAGGGAAGAATAATCCGGTTACGAGTTACAAGGAGACAAGATACAAGTAATTTTGAAATCTTGAAATTCTAAATCTTGAAATACAATAAATGAGCGATATAATACATCTTTTACCCGATTCCATAGCCAATCAGATTGCTGCGGGAGAGGTCATTCAACGACCCTCATCCGTAGTAAAAGAACTGGTCGAAAATGCTATTGATGCAGGAGCCGACACTATACAACTTATTGTCAAAGATGCAGGACGGACATTAGTTCAGGTCATTGACAACGGTAAAGGCATGTCCGCTACCGATGTACGCATGGCTTTTGAACGTCATGCAACTTCGAAAATAAGGTCGGCTGATGATCTGTTTGCCCTGCATACAATGGGATTCCGTGGAGAGGCATTGCCCTCTATCGCCGCTATTGCACAGGTAGAAGTGAAGACCCGCAGGGAAGAGGACGAACTGGGTACTTTGCTCCAGATATCGGGGTCGAGGGTTGAAGCTCAGGAATGTATCGCCTGTCCCAAAGGAAGTAATTTTTCGGTAAAGAACATCTTTTTCAATGTCCCTGCCCGCCGTAAGTTCCTTAAATCGAACGATACCGAACGGAGGAATATACTTACCGAGTTGGAACGGATAGTGCTGGTAAATCCCGAAATAGAATTCTCTTTCACCGACAATGATATTGAAGTTCTCCGGTATCCTGCATGCAATCTGCGCCAGCGAATAGTAAATGTGGTAGGAAAGAATTTCAACCAGCAACTGATATCCATCGATATAGATACTTCTCTGGTAAAGATAAAAGGATTTGTAGGAAAACCCGAATCGGCCCGCAAAACAAGAGCCTTGCAATATTTCTTTGTGAATGGGCGTTATATGCGCCATCCGTATTTCAACAAGGCTGTGACTGCTGCTTTCGAACCGTTGATACCATCAGGTGAGAATCCTAACTACTTTATCTATTTCGATGTTGAGCCGGACACTATCGATGTGAATATACATCCTACAAAAACCGAAATAAAATTCGAGAATGAACAACCCATCTGGCAAATATTATCGGCAGCAGTAAAAGAAGCGTTAGGTAAATTCAATGAGGTACCTACCATTGACTTCGATACAACGGATGCCATAGACATACCTATTCACGATCCGTCGAAGAATGTAAGCCAGCCACGTGTGAATATAAACCCGTCATACAATCCTTTCAAAAGCCCTTCTTCTGGTACCGGCTACCAACGTCAGAATGTAGACTGGGAAAAATTTTATGAAGGATTTGAAAAAGACAAGAACAGTTCAAATGTAGATATAGAGCCGGATACGGATGTGAATATATTCAGCCACTCACCCAATCCGGAGACGAATGCTCCTTCTGTAAACACCGAAATGGTAGTCCATTACCAATATAAGAATAAATACATACTGACTTCTGTAAAATCGGGTCTGATGCTCATAGACCAGCACCGGGCACATGTCCGTATCCTGTTCGACCAGTTTATCGCGCAAATTCGTCAGAAGAGAGGTATATCGCAACGGGCTTTGTTTCCCGATATAATCGAGTTATCACCTTCCGAAGCGGCGATGATTCCTTATCTGATGGACGATCTGGAAGCTGTAGGATTCGATTTGAGCCATCTTGGCAACAATGCCTATGCAATAAACGGAACGCCTTCCGAAATCACAAATGTAGATCCAGTACAGCTTGTGCATAATATGATAAGCCGGAGTGTAGACAGCGGAAGCGATGTAAAGGAAGAAATACAGGAATCCCTTGCCTTGTCGATGGCCAATGCCGCATCTATACCTTACGGGCATAAATTATCCGACGAAGAGATGAATAAAATTGTAGACCAACTGTTTGCATCGCCTGCACATAAGCATACTCCCGATGGTAAGACAATCATCTCATTACTCGAAGATGATGTGATAGAAAAAATGTTCAGGTAAGAGCATCTTTATTGGCGCTATAATTCTTTAATGAGTAATTTGTTTTATTATGCAGGATAAACCACATGAAAGATTCACGTGATACAGCAATAGAACACAAAAAAGAAAAGAGCAGGATATTTATTATACCCTGCTCTTAAATTATATAGATTGTCTAGTCTATTTCATTTGCTCAATAGCTTCTTTACTGTCTCAGAGATAACCTTACCTGCTGCAACTCCGGCCAATGCTTTTGTAGCCACACCCATTACCTTGCCCATATCGGCAGGTGAAGTTGCACCAACCTGAGTAATGATTTCACTGATTTTAGCATCCAGTTCGTCCTGCGATAGTTGCTTAGGTAAAAATGCCTCTATAACCGCCAGTTCTGCCAGTTCGTTTTCGGCAAGGTCGGCACGGTTCTGCGTGGTGTAGATGGCTGCACTGTCGCGACGTTGCTTCGCCATTTTCTGAAGTATCTGAATAGCTGCTTCGTCGGAAAGCTCATCGTTGGCTCCTTTTGCTGTTTTTGCCTCTATAAATTCCTTTTTGATACCACGCAATGCTTCTAATCTGATTTTATCTTTCGCACGCATTGCATCTTTTATTCCTTCACTAACTTGATCGAATAAGTTCATGGTTATATGTTTTTATTATATTGTTTTATTAAATCAGAATAATTCCCCCGGCTTCTTTGCTTCGGGTTTATACTCTCCCGGATTAAATTTATCGTCACGCTTAAAAACAGGAGTATTTTCCAGCGCATCCACAATACGGTCATTATCCAGCTCTTCTGTAGATAATATAATAGGCTTGGGGGTGAAGAAAGATGTTCTTACCGCCATCGTCTGCACTCCGTCTTTGCCGTAATGTTTTTCTATCATTTCGTTAATGCGGCGTTTTTCCTCTTCCTCTGTCCTGATACGTTCTTCCTCGAGTATTTCCTCCTCTTCTGTCATTTCGCGGTAATGCTCATCTATACCCGGAATGCTGGACATACCGAATCCTGTGGCAAGAAGTGTTATCTTCACCTTCTCTCCCAGTTTCTTATCTGTAGCTGTACCCCAGATAACTTCTATTTCAGGGCCGAAACGCTTCATGAAGTTAGCGACGGCTTCCATTTCTTCTACAATAAGAGGATTCTCGTCGCTTGAATATATATTGAATAATATTTTCTTGGCATCAAATACATCATTGTTATTCAACAACGGAGAGTGCAGAGCATTTACAATCGCATCTTCCACACGGCTTTCACCTTCACCGTATCCGCTACTCATGATAGCAACCCCACCGTCTTTAAGGATGGTCTTCACATCGGCAAAGTCGAGATTGATATGGCCATGTACAGTAATGATTTCCGCAATCCCTTTTGCCGCGATAGTCAATGTATCATCAGCTTTTGCAAAGGCATTCGGGATAGTAAGATCGGCGTAAATATCTATCAGCCGCTCATTGTTGATAACGAGCAATGCATCTACATTCTTCGCTATATCTTCGACTCCACGTAATGCCTGTATTATTTTTTTACGGCCTTCGAATACAAACGGAATAGTTACAATACCTACCGTAAGGATTCCCATATCTTTGGCAATACGCGCTACCACAGGTGCTGCGCCTGTACCCGTACCACCGCCCATACCCGCTGTTATAAAGGCCATTCTGGTTCCGTCGTTTAGTAGTCTTTCCAAATCGTCCCTGCTCTCTTCTGCAGCAGCTTTCGCCACCTCCGGACGGTTACCGGCCCCAAGACCTTCCGTTGTTTTCCGTCCCAGTTGGACACGGGTTTCCACAGGAGATTCACAAAGGGCCTGATTATCGGTATTGCACAATGCAAACGATACATCGTGTATCCCTTCATTATACATATGATTCACGGCATTGCCACCGCCACCTCCTACACCAATTACTTTTATTATAGTCTGGGTTTTCTTTGGAAACTGGAAATCAAGTATTTTTTCATCCATATTTTTAATATTTAGCTTTAGCTATTAGCTGATAGCCGTTAGCTTATATTCATTTCACTTGTAACTTGTCTACTCGTAACTCATAACTAATTTACTCTTCGTCGTTGAACATCGTTCCTCCGAAGTTCTGTATTTTTTCAAAAAAGCCAAACAGGGTCGTTTGCTTACCGTCTTTTTGCTTCTTATGTTTTTTATTTCTCTTAGTATCTTCCTCGGGTTCGTCATCCTCTTCCACAGGCGGCGGCGGAGTCGGGGTAACTACAGGTTCTACTTTAGGTACCACAATTTCCTTCTTCTCACAATTTTCATTCGCAAAAAGCAATAAGCTCAAAGCCTGTGTATACAACGGGTTCTGAAGTAACTCGGCAGCATTGTTTATATATACGCGCTTTGCTACTGCACGTTTTACCGGGAGCTGTGATTTTTCGGCAAGGTGATCGACCAGGCCATTCATTTGAGAGGCTCCGCCTATCATGATAATGCCCGCATCCAGTTCATCGGCATATCCCGATAATTTTATTTGATTGATAACATTCAGTATAATTTCGTCCTGACGGAGTTGTATCACCTTATTCAGCTCTCTTAGATCTACATCAGGAGAAACATCTGCTGCAGCCTTATTCTTATCTTTTCCTAATCTGCCGTAACGAATTTTATACGTTTCGGCCGATTCGAAAACAAAACCAAGTTCCTGTACATCTTTCGTTATAGTACGTCCACCGAAAGGTATCACAGACATGAAGCGTAACAAGCCTCCTTTGTATATGGATAAAGTCGTAGTACCCGCCCCAAAATCGGCAAGGGCGCATCCTGCCTGCCTGTCGTGCTCGTCGAGAACTAAAGCCCCCGCAGCAACAGGACCTACTATATAGCCTGCAATCTCTATCTGGGCTTTCTCTGTTATACTTTTTGCCAGACTGGTCTTTATATTGGGGCGACCTATGACCAGACGGTAATGACCTTCAAGTGTAGACCCTATTTTATCTATCGGGTCTTCTTCATAGTTTCCGTCCAGATAGTATTCGGGAGCAAGAACACTGTAATTGGTAAAAAACTCAGGCTTATTCAGTTTCGCCTGTTGTTCCAGATTATCCAGCAAAGCAAAAGTGATAGGCGTTGTCCCATCCAATAACTTGGTTTCTTTATGCTCTATTGCCCGGAGTGATTTTCCGGCAACCGATACATACGCCTTTCCTATTTTCTTTCCTGTTTTGTTCTCGAGCAAGTTGATAAGTTTCTTAATCTTACCTGCCGCTTCGTCTATATTGTATATTACACCATATTTTACACACGAATCGGAAGGGATACTTTCCGATGCAAGAATGGAAATCACTCCCTGCTCGTTCTTACGACCTACTACTCCAACTATCTTGGATGTGCCTAAGTCGATACCTACTATAAATCCTGATTGCTCCATATAATTCCTATCTTTATAAACCGGCCCGGATAGAACCCGCCGGTATATCTATTCTTCATTTAACGTTTTGTACAGACAACTTGTTTGTCAAATTTCAAATTAATAACGGAATACTTATTCCATCCCGTTTCGTTAAGTCCGTTTTCATAAAAAGCCAGCAGTTTATCCAGCCTTTCCTTATATCCGTAGAGGTTTCCCAAAATAATCTGGTGATCGCCCACACGGGGTATTAATTTTATATCCTGATTAGGTAGGACTACAATTTGCTCAATTTGTGCGTTCCAAAACTTATCATTATGCAAAAATAGTGCAAATTTGTATAAGTCGGTCTTCGCGAAGTCTTCTTTTATTGCTCCGGTGGCAATAGGAAGGTATGCAGTGAAACGTTTCGACAGAGGCATCTTACGTCCTTCATTGTCGATATAATAATTTTCTCCTGTGCCGGACATAACCCTTAGTACAGGTTTACGCTCTTCTATAGACGCTTTGATGGCTCCATTATTGGTAACAAATACGTCAGCCTTCTTCACTAATTGATTTGTCAGTATAGCCTCTTCGATTGCGTTTGTGTTGATGTCTTTTATTTGTTTGCCTGTCGGGTCCAGCCCTTTTTCTTTCACATACCGGGTTATATCTTCTGTATCAATAAACTGCTCGTCATCAGTACCATTCTTTACCTCGACCTCAAACTTGGAGCATACACCATCCTTTGGTTTTCCCTGAAAGTAGAAAACCGAAAAAATGAGATAGCCTGCAAGCAAACATATTCCGATGATAACTAATGCTTTTTTCATATTTTTTGTTCCAATATATCCTTTATCGGACCTAATAACCGGTCTATATCTCCTGCCCCTACAGTAAGAAGTACCTCTAAGTCTTTCTTATTTTCCAATAAAGGTAATAATTCCTCTTTGTTGCACAATGTTTTAGGACAGGTGACTTTATCGAAAATAATCTTTGAGGTCACACCCTCTATCGGTTTTTCCCTTGCAGGATAAATATCCAGCAGTATCAATTCATCCAACAGAGACAGGCTTCTTGCAAATTCAGAAGCAAAATCTCTTGTCCGTGTATATAGATGCGGCTGGAAAATACCTGTCAGCTTACAGTCGGGATATAATTCCTTGACAGATGTTATACTTGCGGCCAGTTCTTCCGGATGGTGCGCGTAATCGTCTATCATCACTATCTTATCTGTTTTCAGCAAGAAATCGAAACGGCGCTTTGCTCCCATAAAGGTAGCCATACCATGCCGTAATTCTTCCGCGGTGGCTCCGTTAAGCCAGGCAAGAGCCATGGAACCAATGCCGTTTTCTATATTTATTTTTACCGGAACACCGAGCTGTATGTCATCAATCGTTCCTTTCGGTGTGACAAAATCGAAACGAATCTCGCCATTTCCTATTTTTATATTCTGTGCATGGAAATCTCCTTTATCCATCGAATAAGTATATATCCGCACATCTTTTCCTGTCTTTGGCGAAAGCTTTATATTGTGCTTTATCACCAATGCCCCTCCAGGCTGAATAAGGCTTGTAAACTTCTCAAAGCTTTTCAGATACTCTTCCTCCGTACCATAAATATCCAGATGGTCGGGATCAACAGAAGTTATCAGCGCCATATAAGGATGGAGCCAATGGAAAGAACGGTCGTACTCGTCTGCTTCCACTACCGTAAATTCGCTTTTATCTGAAAGCATCAGGTTACTGCCGTAATTTTTCAATATACCGCCCAGAAAAGCATTACAATCGAGATGCGACTGTTTAAGAATGTGCGCCAGCATACTGGATGTGGTAGTCTTTCCATGTGTGCCTGCGCAACAGAGAGCTTTACTTGATTTTGTAATTATGCCTAATACCTGCGCCCTTTTCTGTATAGTAAATCCGTTCTCCCGAAAATATCTGACTTCTTCATTCTCTCCCGGTACGGCAGGCGTATATACAACCAGTGTACTTTCTTTATCTTTACAATAGCCCGGTATAAGCTTTATATCATCAGTATAATGGATTTCGGCACCTTCGGTTACCAGATCTTTTGTTAGAGACGTTTCGGTGCGGTCGTATCCCGCAACCTTTTTCCCTTTCGACATAAAATAGCGGGCCAGATTGCTCATACCTATACCACCTATTCCTATAAAATATATAGATCGTATATTATTCATTTTCCTTTATCAATTTAACAACCTCATCCACAATACGATTGGCAGAATCGGGTTGTGCCATTTTCAGAATATTCGCTGACAATTCCTCAAGTTTCTCTTTATCCTGTATTAAGTCTAAAGCCACAGGTACAAGTTTCTCGATTGCTTCATCATCCCCGATCAGAACACCTGCATTTTTATTTACCAACGCCATTGCGTTCTTTGTCTGATGGTCTTCCGACACATTCGGGGAAGGGACTAATATCACAGGCTTTCCGAGCAGGCTAAGTTCGGAAATGGAGCTTGCCCCCGCACGGGAAATAACCAGATCAGCCGCTTTATAGGCCAAATCCATACGTGATATAAATTCATGGATATGTATATTTTCAGGACTGCCTTTACCGGATAAATCCATATTCATTTCGAACGAATATAGCTTCCCGCATTGCCAAAGCAATTGTACGTCGGACTTCGCCAGCTCATCGATTCCCGAAAGAATGCTCTTATTCATCATTCTCGAGCCCAAACTGCCTCCTATGAGCAGAATTGTCTTTTTATCCGGATCGAGATTAAATTCCTTATATGCTTCCTGTCTGGTAATAGTAGCGGATAGTAACTCCTGACGGCACGGATTACCGGTCATTACTATTTTGCTTTTAGGGAAGAAACGTTCCATCCCCTCATATGCGACACACACTACCGAAGCCTTCTTCGACAAGAATTTATTTGTAACCCCGGCATAGGAATTCTGCTCCTGGATAAGTGTCGGAATTTTCAATGTATTTGCTTTGTATAATACAGGACCACTGGCATAGCCTCCTACACCTATTACCACATCGGGCCGGAAATCCCTGAGTATCCGTTTCGCTTTTATCAAACTCTTCTGGAATTTCCAGACAGTGGCTATATTCTTAAAGATATTTTTCCTGTTAAGCCCGCATATTTCCAGACCGATAATTTCATATCCGGCCGCGGGAATTTTCTCCATTTCCATACGCCCGGTCGCTCCTACAAAGAGGATTTCAGCATCGGGGTAACGCTCTTTTATCGTATTGGCGATAGCTATAGCAGGGAATATATGCCCTCCTGTGCCTCCGCCGCTTATTATTACTCTTAGCTGTTTCATATTCTATTAGCTTCATCAAAAGTTTCAAAATCCACATTTGCAATACTTTCGTCTACATCTTCATGGTCTGAATCGTTCAGTTTAGAAGAACAAGCCAGAATGATCCCGAAATAGGCGCAAGTAATGATTGTAGAAGTCCCTCCCCGGCTGACCAATGGTAATGGCTGCCCTGTTACGGGTATGAGATTGACCGCAACAGCCATATTAGCCAAAGCCTGTATTGTAAGTATAAGCCCTGCCCCCAGGATGAGATAACGGGGAAATTTCTTTTCGCATTTCGATGCCAATACTCCGCACCGGATCATTAATGCGACATATAAAAGCAGCACAAACAACCCGCCAAGCAAGCCCATTTCTTCGAGAACGATTGCAAAAATAAAATCGGAATACGCCTGCGGCAGAAAATCGCGTTCTACACCACTACCCGGAAGTCCGATAACACCTCCGTTTGCAATTGCTATTTTAGCATGTGATACCTGATAGTTGTCATCTGTGATCTTATAGGCAACTGTCCCATCTTCTTTTCTATCGTGGATAGAAACCCCTTCCTGTTCTCCGGAATGCCTTTCTATACGGTTTTTCCATGTGGTAAGACGATCAGGAAAATAGTCCTTAACAACTTTATCGGGTAATAAAGTTATACAAAGCAATATGAGGCCGACCAAAGCCGCACCGCCTAAACCAACCTTCAACAGCCGCTTAAACTGTACCTGCCCGATCCATAGCATGAGTACGGATACCCCAAAGAGAAGACATGCAGTAGATAAGTTCTCAGGGGCAATCAATGCGCAAATGACAACTATCCCTATAATTAATGTCTTAAAAATCCAATTCTCATTTTCCGGCTTCATTTTACTAAGGAAGAAAGCAATAAAGCCGATAGCTGATATCTTTGCAAATTCAGACGGTTGTATTGTAAATGCACCTACTCCCAGCCAACGTTGCGCACCGTTCACATCCTGCCCCATAAACATAGTGAAAATGAGCAGTATGGCCGAAATGGGCAGCCCCAGCAATAAGATGGAGAAGAAGCGGGTAGGTACCCTTTGCAGGAACATAACCACAGCAAACCCGATCAGCAAGAATGCTGCATGACGGAGTATAGGCGCCCAGTGACTCTGCTGACGGTAGGCAATTGTACTTGTAGCACTAAATACTTCAAGCAAAGAGATAATACACAATGCAATGAATATGCACCATATAACTTTATCTCCTTTAAACGCCCTTCCTAAAAAATTGAATTCCATAACATCATTATTTCAAGTTTCAAGGTCTCAGGTTTCAAGATTTCAAATTGACGAAAACGAATCTTGAAACCTGAAATTTTGAAATTATAATCTTCTTACATATTCTTTAAATTGGTTACCCCTGTCTTCATAATTCTTAAAGAGGTCGAAACTGGCACAGCATGGCGATAACAATACCGTATCTCCCTCCTCTGCCAATGCGTAAGCTTTCTCTACAGCATCTTTCATCGACGATGTATCTTCTATCTTTTCTATTTTACCGTCGAAGAATTTATGCAGTTTACTATTATCCACACCAAGAAATACAAGGGCGCGGACTTTGTCCTTTACCAGCTGTTCTATCTCGGTGTAATCATTTCCTTTATCTGTACCCCCAAGTATCAGGATTACTTTTGTCTTCATGCTTTGCAAAGCATACCAGCATGAATTCACATTGGTAGCCTTAGAATCATTTATAAACTGGACACCCTTCACCTTAGCTACCTTTTCGAGACGATGCTCTACCCCCTGAAAGTCGCTGAGTGAATGACGAAGGTTCTCGTCGGTTATATCCAGTAACTTAGCAGCAATACCCGATGCTAATGAGTTATACAGGTTGTGTGTACCTTCCAGAGCTAATAGATCCTGTTCCATAACAAATGCGGAATTAGGAGTGTTAATATCTATTTCATGATTATTAAGGTAAGCGATTGCATTGCCAACCTTATGTTCGGCGAATGTATATTGTTTACCTTTAGACACCAGTTTCTTAATTTCTTTACTTACAATAGGGTCTTCCTCCCAGAATATGAATGCATCGGCTTCGGTCTGGTTCTGTACAATACGCATCTTAGCGTCTATATATTTCTGTATATCATGGTCGTACCTATCCAGATGGTCAGGCGTGATATTCAGTAAAATGGCAATATCAGCTTTGAAAGAATACATATTTTCGAGTTGGAAACTGCTTAGCTCCAATACATAATAATCATAGTTTTCTTCCGCGACCTGACGGGCGAAACTTCTTCCGATATTTCCTCCCAATCCTACATTCAGCCCCGCCGATTTCAGTATATGATATATCAGGCTGGTAGTGGTCGTTTTTCCATTACTCCCTGTAATACAAATCATTTTGGCAGCCGTATAACGTTTGGCGAATTCCATTTCGGAAAGGACGGGAATACCTTTTTCTATGGCTTTGTGAACAAGAGGAGCATAATTAGGAATACCCGGACTTTTTATGATTTCGGTTGCGGCGAGTACCAGCTCTTCGGTATGACCCTTTTCTTCGTAGGGAATACCGTATTGCTCCAGTTCTGCTTTATACTTGTCCTGCAAAGGGCCGTTATCCGACAAAAAAACATCGAATCCTTTTGCTTGCGCAAGTATGGCCGAACCAACTCCGCTTTCACCCCCTCCCAATATGATAATTTTATTCATATGTTTTTTAATTTCAGGATTTCAAGATTTCAAGTTTCAAGATTTTTATTCAAGACTTAATCTTGAAATTTTGAAATTGCATATTATCGCATTTTCAATGTTGCTAATGTAAGTACTGCAAGAATAATTCCTATAATCCAGAAACGTACCACAATTTTCGATTCCGGCACAGCTCCTATCGGTTTTTGGAATAAAGCCTGTATGCCTGAATTTCCGGACTTCTGGAAATGATGATGCAGAGGCGTCATTTTAAATACACGGCGCCCTTCACCGTATTTCTTCTTGGTCAGTTTAAAATAAAACACCTGTATCATTACCGAGAGGCTCTCCACCATAAAGATACCGCATAATATAGGCAGCAATAATTCTTTATGGATAACCACAGCGAAAACCCCGATTATGCCACCCAGCGTTAAACTGCCCGTATCTCCCATAAATACCTGTGCGGGGAATGCATTATACCATAAGAAACCAACCGTTGCCCCGATAAATGCCGAAGCAAATATTACGAGCTCCTGACTACCGGGAATAAACATAATATTCAGATAGGAGGCAAACTCGATGTGCCCGGATACATATGCAAGTATCCCCAGCGTGACTCCTATAATAGCCGAACTACCTGCCGCAAGCCCGTCCAGCCCGTCGGTCAGGTTAGCCCCGTTCGATACAGCCGTTACAATGAATATAACAATCATAACAAACAGTATCCAGGCAGCCGGTTCCGCATAATCTCCCATGAAAGAGACAAGATCTTCATAGTCGAGGTTATTATTCTTCATGAAAGGGATGGTGGTCTGTGTCGACTTCGCTCCTTCGGCAGTATAGCTGACCCGTTCTATGACATTATCCTGGTTACGGAATTCTATATTTTCACGGATAATAACGTCAGGACTCAGATAAAGCGCCATGCCTACAATCAGCCCGAGGCCTATCTGGGCAATTATCTTAAATTTACCATGCAGCCCCTCTTTATCCTTTTTGAATACCTTAATATAATCGTCCAAAAAGCCGAGCACTCCCAGCCAGACGGTCGTAATAAGCATCAGGATGATATATATATTATCTAAACGGGCCAAAAGCAAAACAGGAACAAGTATGGAGATAATGATAATAATACCACCCATTGTCGGCGTTCCTTTTTTGCTCAATTGCCCTTCCAGTCCGAGATTGCGGACTATCTCCCCGATTTGCAGTTTTTGCAGCTTGTCGATGATACGGCGTCCTATGATAGTGGATATCAATAATGATAATACCAGTGCCATAGCTGCACGAAACGAGACATACCTGAACATACCCGCACCCGGGAAATCTAACTGGTCTAAATAGTCGAATAGATAATATAACATTTGCTCCTTCTGATTTTTTTATTCTCCAAAAATATTTCTTACTACTTCTCTATCATCGAAGTGATGTTTCACTCCTTTCACATCCTGATAATCTTCATGGCCTTTTCCGGCAATGAGGATTACATCGCCCTCTTTGGCCAGTGTACAAGCTGTTTTAATCGCTTGTTCACGCTCGACGATCAATAGTGTTTTCTTCAGTTGCTGGCTGTTCAGCCCGTCAGCCATATCGTTGATAATAGCCTGTGGTTCTTCGAATCGCGGATTGTCGGATGTAAGTATCACCTGGTCGCTCAGGCGTACAGCCTCACGCGCCATAATCGGCCGTTTGGTCTTATCTCTGTTACCTCCGCAGCCAACTACAGTAATTACACGCCCGTTGCCTTCCAGTACTTCATGGATAGCTTCCAACACATTCGTTAAAGCATCCGGTGTATGCGCATAATCAACAATCGCCGTATAGCCCTCAGGAGAGCGCAATGTTTCAAAACGTCCCGATACAGGTTTTAATGTACTCAGTACGAGTAAGGCTTCATCCGGATTCTGTCCTAACAATACGGTTGCCCCGTACACTGCTAATAAATTGTACACATTGAACACACCGACAAACTGCACCTGCAATTCCTTATTATTGAATTCGACTGCTGTACCATCGAAATGTTTCTCAATAATCTTGGCTTTGAAGTCTGCCAGCGTTTTTACAGAATAAGTATATTTCTTCGCTTTTGTATTCTGGAGCATTACCGATCCGTTCTTATCGTCGACGTTGGTAAGGGCAAAAGCTGCTTCGGGCAGATTGTCGAAAAACATCTTTTTGGCTTTCAGGTACTCGGCCATCGTTTTGTGGTAATCGAGATGATCCTGTGTGATATTGGTAAAAATGCCTCCGTCAAATTTCAACCCGCTGATGCGCTTCTGATGTATAGCATGTGAGCTTACTTCCATGAAAGCATATTCGCAGCCAGCATCTACCATCTTTGCCAGCATCTCATTCAGCGACAGCGGATCAGGCGTAGTATGTGTGGCATGATATACCGTGCCATCGATATAGTTAGCTACTGTGGATAGTAATCCTACTTTATACCCCAGCTTACGGAACATCTCATATAGCAATGTGGCAGTGGTGGTTTTACCATTTGTTCCCGTAACTCCCACCAGTTTCAGTTTAGCTGAAGGATCTCCATACCAGAGGGTAGCTATCTTACCGGCCACATCCGCGCTGTCTTTTACTTTTACATAAGTAATCCCCTCTTTTGAGGTATCCACCTTCTCCTGATGGATAATAACTTTAGCCCCTAAATCAAGGGCATTGTTAATATATTGGTGTCCGTCTACCTGTACCCCTTTCAGGGCAATAAAGGCCGAACCGGCGATTGCTTTACGTGAGTCGGTCTGAATAGCTGTTATTTCAAGATTTTCATCTCCTTTTATTTCAACTACATCTATGCCTTTTAATAAATCCTTTAATTTCATATCTGTATTCTTTATTTAAGTAAAAGAAAGTACTTAATAATATTATTAACCAGCTTAACTGCCTATTGCTTATAAACTTAATCAAGTAATAAACAGGTCTGCGACCTTAATTCAATTCTATTGTAATACCACCGCCTTTTACTATCCGGCTTCCGGCAGGGATAGATTGCCGCTTCACTTTTCCCTCTCCCGTCAGGCTGACTCTAAGTCCGGCATTCTCCAATAGATATACTGCATCACGTGCCCCCATACCTATAACGTTAGGAACAAGGCCTTGTTTTACGGAAGTATTATCTTCCAATATAATTCCTCCTGACAGAGAGTCGCTCTTCGTCTTTATCCAATCGATATTACTACCCGAAAACGTATAATTCTGGTCTAGTTTTTTCAATACAAATTCAGTATTCTTAAGCAATCCTCCCTTAACTACAGGAATCAATGAGTTTACGGTATCTTTCGGTGCAGGCAGAGGTGTAGAAACCAAATGCTTAGTATAGATGCCTTCAGCAATGGACTTAAACACTGTTCCTGCCATAAGCCCTCCCGATGGTGAGCCTTGCGGCCTGCGTATGCCGACAAAACATGTATATTTGGGATCATCGGCCGGGAAGTATCCACAGAACGAAACATAATAACCTTCGTATCCTCCCCGAGAAGCAATCATGGCTGTACCCGTTTTGCCTGCCGACTGGAAAAGGGTAGAACCGGCTGCTTTTCCAAGACCATCAGAGACTACACCCCGGAGCATTTCTCTTACTTGCCTTAACGTTTTTTCGGAACATAATGCCGGATTGATGACTTCCGTTTCAAAATCTTCCTTTACTTTCCCGTCTTTCATAAATGCCTTGGTAAGGAAAGGCTTTATCATCTTCCCATTATTGGCTATACCATTGTAAAACATCAGCATATAAATAGGCGGAATCTGTGTCTCATAACCGAACGACATCCATGCCAGAGTCGTTTTTGACCATGGGTTTGCCTTATCGTCCGGCATACGGACTATGGATGTGCCTTCTATACCCTTCAGAGGTACGTCCCATTCTATTTTCTTTGTAATACCTAAATCACGGATATGTTGTGCATATTTCTGAGGATTATTTTCATAGCCCTTCAGAATCATTTTAGTCATAACAACATTGGAAGAAATATACATACCTTCGGTAATAGTCATAAACTCTTTGCGTCCGCCTGTACGCCAATAGTGGTCGCGGACAACCCGGCCTTTATATTCGAAAAGCCCGTTGCCGACACGCACGGAGTCATTCGGTGTAACTACCCCGTCTTCGAGGGCTACCATCACCGATACGGTCTTGAATGTGGAACCCGGTTCGGACATCCACGAAAATGCATTCGGATTTCCTTCGGCATATATCCCTTCCGATATCCTGTCAAGATTGGTTATCGCTTTTATTTCTCCGGTAGCTACTTCCATTACAATGGCTACACCTGATTCAGCCTTTGTTTCAGCCAATTTGCCGTAAAGGGCTTTTTCGGCGATATCCTGAATATCCACATTCAATGTGGTTTTTATATCCCAGCCATCGGTAGGTTCTTCCAATACTACATCTATCCAGCGGCCCTGTACACGCTCACGCGTTTTCAACCCGGGCACACCTTTGAGTATCGAATCATATTTCAACTCCAGTCCACTCGCACCCCCGTCTTCAAAATCTTTAAAGATAGAGCCTACGGTTCGTCCTGCCAACCGGCCGAAAGGTTTCAGACGCATCGTCTTTTCTTCGGTGAAAAGGCCGCTCCTGTTGCTGCGCTGATTGAAGAACGGGAATGTTTTCAGTTCTTTCAAGTCGACATAGTTTATATCGGGACGAATAATTCTTACATAACGGCTTCTTACTTTTACCTTCTTATTGGAACCACTTTTCCGGTTGCGCTCCAGCTCATCCAGTTCTTTGCGGCTAAGTGCCCAGCCATCTAATATTATCTTTTTGTATTGGGCGGCATTTCTGTCCGGAAATTTTTTTGCCAACTCCTGAGAAAGAGGGGTTACGTACTTCATCAGCGTATCTTTCTTTATACCCTCCGACATGAAGTCGACATATACACCATATAAAGGTTCGCTGGTTGCAAGCAGACGGCCGTCGTCAGCATATATATTTCCGCGGTTGGGACGTATTTCCCTGTCTTTCTTCACAGTTTCCTGCTTGCCCAGTTCGCGCCATTCGGGCCCTTCCGCATATTTGATTTTGAAAATGCAGACAATAATTGCTATAAACACGAAAGACATGAAAAAGACAATCCAACCGTAACGGCTGACTGCCACATTCTTCATTGTTCCTTCTGATTTCTTTGCCATATTCTTTTTCCGAGACAGTCTCTTCTATTTCTTTATTTTATAAATCGGCTCCTTGGTTTGCTGCAAGTCTACTCCGTTCTGCTGAATCAAAGACTCTACTTTCGATTCACGGCTCACTCCCATCAACTGGGCCGCAATAGTCAACGATTCGAATTTCGCATCTTTCAGTTCATGTTGCAACGACTCTATTTGCGACCTTTTCTCTATACAACTGTATCTGTTACTTATATATAAGACCAGAATAACAAAAACAGTGATAATGAAACGTGCATTCTTCCAGAAGAAGTCCTCTGTGAGAACTGTCCCTCCCAGAATATACATCACTTTCTTTTTTATATCTTTCGCTTTCATTCCTATTACAAGTCCTATGTAATTTATTTACAACTCAAATTTTCTCTGCTATCCTTAGTTTAGCGCTTCTCGAACGCGGGTTTCTTTCCTCTTCTTCCCGTGACGGAACAATTACTTTATTGTTTATCAGCCTGAATGGTGTTTCGAAGTTGCCGAAGAAATCTTTTTCCACCTTCCCTTCAAAGTTACCCGTCTTAAAGAAATTCTTCACAAGCCTGTCTTCTAAAGAATGATAAGTAATAACTACCAGACGGCCACCCGGTTTCAATATATCAAGAGCCTGTTCAAGCATTTCTTTCAGAGTTTCCATCTCTTCATTCACCTCTATGCGAAGCGCCTGAAAGGCCTGAGCCAATACTTTCTTTTCTTTTTCACCTCTTCCGACAAAGGAATTCAGCGTATCCAGCAAGTCACTTACTTTCCTGTAAGGTTTTTCTTTCCGAGTCTTTACAATCGCAGACGCAATGCGCCTCGACTGCTTAAGCTCACCATATAAGTAAAAGACATCTGCCAGCTGCTCTTCGGTGTATGTATTCAGCACTTGTGCTGCCGTTTTCCCAGCTTTCTGATTCATGCGCATATCCAGATCACTATCTTCGAAACGGAAAGAAAATCCACGGTCTTCGGCATCGAAATGATGTGACGACACGCCCAAATCGGCAAGTATAGCGTCTACTTCCTCCACCCCGTGATATTTAATAAAGTTTTTCAGAAAACGGAAATTGCTCCGGATGAATGTGAATTTATTATCTTCCTGTATATTATTGATAGCGTCTTCATCCTGATCGAAAGCATACAGATGCCCTTTGTTTCCGAGGCGGGAAAGAATCTCCTTCGAATGTCCGCCACCACCGAAAGTTACGTCGACACAAATGCTGCCGGTACGAATATTCATACCGTCCACACTTTCGTGGAGCAGTGCAGGTGTATGGTATATCTCAGTCATGATTAGCCGTTTTGTGAGTCGTTGTTCATTAATGCCTGTATACGGGAACTGAAATCGTCCGGCGGAATAAGCGTCTTCTCCAGCCCTTCTTTTGCCCATATTTCAATCGTATTATCCACACCCAAGAATCTAACATCGGACACGATATTTACCATCTGGCAATATCGCTTCGATATCAGGATACGCCCGTTCGCATCTATATCGAGACGTTCGGCATCAACAACAAACTGTCTGAAAAGAGCTTGTTGCTCCCGATCCCATCTGTTTAAACGTGAGCGCAATTTCGCAACCTCCTCTTCCCATACTTCGACGGGATAGAGCACGAGGCAATCCTGAAACAGATCTTTTCTGAGTATCAATGTATTCTGGGCAGAAGATTGAAATATCTTCCTGAAAGCTGCCGGTACAAAGACCCTCCCCTTTGCATCGATTTTCGCTTCTATATTACCCAAAAATTGAATCATTAACACTTTGAATTTTAACAATATACAATATGCGACGTAAAGGTATGAAAATTATACACTTTTCCCCACATTTCCCCACTTAAAATTGACTAAAAGTTTTCAACAACCCTGTTTATAAGTTATCAACATATATACTTAATTGATAATGTTCAACTTATAATACTTTATCAACAGATTATAAACAAGTTGTAAACAGTTCTTTATCAGTGATATTCAGGAATAATATTAATTAGGCGTTGGTATTAAATGTTCAATTGTTCTAATCATTTTTTCTACGCGGAATTAAAAATTCCTTGTGTTCCTTTTGACCAAAGCCCCAAAAGGAACCAAAAGCGCTTTAGCGCCCCGCTTCATAGACCGACCCGTAACGGACAAAAAGACGAAACGGAAAAACTCGCTGGAAATATTGTATAATCCGAATCAGCAGGTAAGCTCAAACACGTTTCCGTTTTTCCGTCTTTTTGCCCTACGGGTACCCCGTCCATAAAGCTAACGGCGCAGGCTGACGCGTATTTATTCATCGAAGGGCTTCGTTTACTAAGGCGTCAGTCCCCGCGCGTTAGTGATGCAGGCGGACAGGGCTGTTAAGTTCTGAATTCTTATATCCTCTTTGTCATGTTGAACAAAGTGAAACATCTCGTTTCTCAGAGTTAGGATTCTTCACTTCGTTCAGAAACAACGTTCGGCAGAGCGAAGCGGAGCCAATGACAGTAGAAAATAACAAACCAAAGTGGAGAACTTAACAGCCCTGCGGGAAGGCGCGGCAGAGATGAGGTAAAGTTCCCGGTATAGATAAGGATAGTTATTATGCAGAAAACAATTGAACATTTAATACCAACGACCAATCCACATGAATCCATAAAACTTTATGTTAAAAAAGACCATCATCTTCATCTACATTTATCTATACTGAAAATAATGAATGGATAATAACTTTTCTTATGTCATTCATAACTCATAATTTATATTTATAATTATTTAAAGCATATGGCAAAGTATAACGAAGGTGTAGCAGAGACGATTGTTTCGCTGATAGAAGACGATTTTTGTTCCGTAGCGGAAATTTGCAGGGTTACAGGTATCAGCCGAAAGACTTTTTACTGCTGGAAAGAGACGATACCGGGTTTGGCAAAAGAGATATTCGACGCGGAATGCCGGCGCGAAGACAGGATACGGCAAATGTTGTATTCGTCCCTTAAAAAGCGGCTGGACGGGCATATGATGGTAGAAGAGAAAGAAACATACCTGCCGGACGAAGATGAACCGGAAAAGCTGGTTCTGCAATCGAAAATTATCCGCAGGAAATATTGCCTGCCCGATCTGAAGACAATTAAGCTGTTACTCGACAGGCAGGATAAAATTGAGAATTGCCAATCAACCCAAAAGGAGGGGGAAGATATCACAACCCGGAAAAATATAATAGTTAATGACGTAACTATTGCAAAGGATATAGAAAATCAGATAGCTGAGCATATCGAGGAGAGCGGGAGTGTTCCGGCAGATGAAAAAGAAAGCCTTGTTGATGATCCTGAAGACGCGGAAACAGAGATAATGCCGGACGGACCGGACAGAGCCATAGCTGAACGGAAAGGCATGATAAGAAGGAACAATAGCCATCCGGCAGGAAAGAGGAGAAAGAAGCGGAGAAAATAATTGAAAGTGAAAAACGAAAAGTGAAGAATATCATACGGGAATACAAAATGAATATCCGAGCTTCAGGATCTTGTAGAAAATAACTTTTGATTTTCCATTAATTCTGTTACTTGTGTCACCTTTTTTTAACAATAAGTACAATGTTAGCGGATGAAACACAAACTATTTTCGCTTCACACTATTTACCAATTGAGCCACTAAATTAGTTGCCGGTCAGTCCTGTATCTGTTCAGTATAAAATTATTTTCTAAAAAAATGTGTTTGCTATTGTATTTATGAAAATTATCAATATATTTGCGTGTACTATTATACTATTACACTGTTATATTTTTAATCTAATTAATATGATATCAATGCGTAACGTTACCTTCGGGTATAAGAAGAAGCTAATATTCAATGATTTTTCAATCTCTATAGAGAAAGGAAAAGTTTGTGGATTGTTAGGGAAAAACGGAGCGGGCAAATCGACTATGTTATATTTGCTCACAGGCCTTCTAAGCCCTAAAAAGGGTAAAGTAGAATATAAAGGCGAAGATGTGGCAAAGCGGAAGCCCTCTACATTGCGGGACATGTTTATAGTACCCGAAGAATTTGAATTACCTAATATACCATTGAAAAAGTATGTGGAAATTAATCGCCCGTTTTATCCTTCTTTCAGTCAGGAACAACTGGATAAAAATCTGGAATACTTTGAGATGGAGGCCGATGTGCATTTGAACGAGCTTTCTTTGGGGCAAAAGAAAAAAGTCTTTATGAGTTTCGCTTTGGCCGCAAACACACCCCTGCTACTGATGGATGAGCCGACAAACGGACTCGACATCCCCGGCAAAAGCCAGTTCCGGAAATTTATAGCATCGGGGATGACCGATGAAAAAACGATTCTGATCTCGACACATCAGGTACAGGATGTGGATAAGCTACTGGAGCAGGTGATTATCCTCGATAATAATAAAGTGCTGATGAATTCTTCCGTATCGAGGATTTGTGAGAAACTGCGCTTTATGGAAAGTTATAATGAAAAAGATGTGGAGAAAGCATTATACGCCTCACCATCTATACAAGGATACAAGCTAATCCTTGAGAACGAAAACAATGAGGAGACTTCCCTGAATCTGGAAACATTGTTCAACGCGACTTTAAACAATACGGAAAAGATAACAGCAATACTACAATAAAACCTGATAAATTATGAACAATACATTTGATATAAACCGATTTATCTTGTTGTTAAGGAAAGACATACAGGAAAACTGGAAAAAGTATCTGATCCGCATCCTTACAATTTACGGAGCACTCACCCTTGTGACTACATGGAACGCTTTTCTGACATATTCCGAATTAGAACAGGGTATTAATCGTTTAGAATACCTGAACAGGGATTTGATAGTCTTCACTGCCTTCGTCTTTTTCATATTTGGCTGTATCAGTGCTTCCATGGCAATGGAACCTATCAACAGCAAGACAAAGCGGCTTGTGTATTTGATGAATCCTTCATCATCTTTTGAAAAATACTTTTCCCGTTGGTTTATCATGACAATCGGCTACATGGCGGTTTTCTTCGTTCTATTCTGGTTGTCAGACGCTACCCGGGTACTGATCTGTTCTATCCGCTTCCCTGACATAGATGTGCAATTTATCCACTTCGATAAATTTATAGGAAAGGATAGTTACGACTATGTTTTTAATAACATGACAAGATTTACATTTTCAGTCGGCCTTTTCTCCTTTATTCAGTCCCTGTTTATCCTGGGATCGACATTCTGGCCGAAAAATTCGCTGGTAAAAACATTTTCGGCAGGCACTATCATCTTTATCACTTTCCTTCTGGTGTGCTGGTGTGTAATCTCTCTCCTTTTCGAAAACGGCATGGACAACTTTGGAAATGCGTTACAGCAGAAAACATTTGGTGTTCAGGATACTATTATAGTGGGATATATGACAATTCTATGCATCATCTTCGCTGTGGTAAACTGGGTATTGGCTTTTTTCAGATTCAGGGAATCTGAAGTAATTAAACGACTCTAGCTTATGAATTTTAAAGAAAATAAAGCAATCTATTTGCAGATAGCCGACCGCATCTGTGACGAGATACTACTGGAAAAATATAAAGAGGAAGAAAGGGTTCCGTCTGTACGCGAATATGCCGCTATTGTGGAAGTGAATTTTAATACCGTCATGCGCACCTTCGATTACCTTCAATCGATGGAAATCATCTACAACAAAAGAGGAATCGGATATTTTGTAGCTCCGAAAGCAAAAAAGCTGGTACTCAAGTTGCGTAAAGATACCTTTATGAAAGAGGAGGCTGAGGACTTCTTCAAACAAATATACACACTGGATATTCCGATAGAGGATATCGTGGAAATGTATAAAGACTATATTAAGAAACAATAATAATAAAAGATATGAGACTTACAACCAAAATAGTATTGGGTATCATAGCCGCGGTATTCTTAACTGCCACAGGCTATATATGCTATCTTTCGTTAAGTTATGACGGAGAGAAAAAGACAGGCGTTATACTAACGGACGAAACTGTCAGCATAGATATATCCGGACAAAAAATTATCGAGATATACGCGGATACAATACCGATTAAAAATGACGGGAAAGATAAGGATAAACATTATATTATCTTCGATGGACTCATCAATATACAGCCTGCTGCGAAGGAAGAAGATAAAGGTAAGATCTATATACCGGAACAATTGAAAAAATATCTGGAGATATCTGCATTACACGATAAAACCATACTGCGTGTGAAAACCGCAGAATTATTAGCGGATCATTACAAAAACGAGATTCCGAACCCGGCAGCAATAAGGGGGATAAACTTTACTATATATGCGGATTCCTGTGTAGACATAAGAAGCAGAATAGGTGGGTTAAGAGCTAATATACAGGGATTAAAAGCAGAATCGATCAATATAGATATAATGCGTGGAGATCTGAATATAGAAAATTGTGAGGCTGATATAATCACACCTACAGTAAGGGGTTGGGGGCATTTTGTAATGAAGAACTCCAGGACAAAGGTATTTAATGCCGATCTCGACTATCTACAAAACTGGAGAATCGAACAATGTGATATAGATACTGAGAACCTGACTGGAAGCGGAAACCACGACGTAGAAGTACCGGCTACCGAATGCAGGGTAATGAACTGGAATCCAAAAAATGAAAAGGCATCCCTAAATGTATCATTAGGTTCTGATACGGCAAGAGTGATATTTCCATAACAATAACAAAGGAAGAAGTTGCCTTCGGGCAACTTCTTCCTTTGTTATTGTGGTCTATGTTAAGACCGGCAGAAAGTCCGGCTTTATTATTGTTTCAGTTTCTCTACTTCCTGATTGTAAAGCCACTGAACCTGTCCGCTCAATAATGCTGTATTATAGAATTTAATTTCATCCATCATACCCTGAAAGTGATCCCATGATGTAGGTGTATCCCAGCCTGACCAGTCCCAGGATGCTTTTGCCTCGGCATAGGTCGTTGCCGCCCCAATCATCAACGGCAATTGTGTGCCTAACGGAGATACATATGGCGCAGACTGGCTGCCTACCAGATTCGGCTTACCGGTATTGGTCCACTCTTTTGTCAGTAATCCGTTTATATAAAACGACAATTTTGAGCTCTCAAGGTCAAGGACAACTACCACATGCTTCCAACTACCGGTAGAAACAGAAAGGTCCGCTTCATTATCCGCATCGGTAAAACCTGCCTGCGATTTGATTGTGAAGAATGCTTTGCCTTGTTCCTGTATCTGGAATTTCCAGTTGTTCCAGTAGTTCAGGGAAGCTACATAGTTACCACCTTTTATTACTTCAGGTTTCAACCATACGGCAATACTCAGTTTCTTGCCCAGGAAATCAGATGGGTTGTAATTCTCTACTTCGAGATGTGCCCCGTTCTTGAAATAAAGGGCTTTGTTTACTCCATCATCTACAAATTCGGGTAGTGCGGGCGTTGAGAAAATTTCAGAAGGTCCCGGTTTCAGAGTAGCGGTAAGGGCTTTTATCCCGTCACCAAGCAATGACGTTCCTGTTCCCTCATCAAAGCTCCAGCCTGCTAACAGATTTTCTTCCGGTATTCCGATCATCTTATCATTAAGAAAGCGTACCAGGGCTTCTTGCAGGTGTATTCTCATATTAACAACTTCCTGAGCTGATACATTCCCCTTGTCGACAACTTCCTGGATAATATCCAGCTTTGTCTTGAATCTATCTACAGTCTCCTGTTTATATTCAGCCGGAGTAGCTTTTGCTATAGAATCATATCCTGCTGCAAGTTCCTTTTTAAGGACAGCAGTGTCTCCTGCCACGAATTCCTCTTTGTCATCATCACTACAACCGATGAATAGTGCAGAAGAAAAGACCAGTGCAAACATCAATAATATACCAAATATCTTATTCTCTTTCATAGTCAATGTTTTTAGTTGATTAAATACCATTGTTTGAATCCAATTCATTCTGCGGTATCGGGAAATAATAACGAGGTTCCTGCCATTTGAAATCAGAACCCAAAGCCTGTGTTGCCACATCTTTTCCCCAGCGCATCAGGTCGAAGAACCGATGGAATTCGAATCCTAGTTCACGACGACGCTCCAGATAGATTACCGACCGCATCTGCTCCTGATTCACGGGCTTAGTATATGCAAGTCCGGCTCTGTCCCTTACCAGTTTAAGAGCTGCTGCAGCCTTATCCAGATCATTTGTTTCCGTATATGCCTCTGCTTTCATCAGCAAGATATCAGCATAACGCAGGTAAATATATGGCAGTCCGCCATCACCCTTTGTTCCGGCCGGCACTTCAGCCAGCGGCTGATTGTGCTTTTTCACCAGATAACCGGTAATACTCCATGTAAGGTCAAATACATCGTCGTTCAACCACTCTTTACCCGAACGGCCGATTGATGCATCGAGGCGGGGATCGGTCTGCCCTGTCGTTGTTTGTTCGCTGAAACTCAGAACATAATTATTTGTCGGCGCATTGAAGTAATATCCTCCTTCCACAAGTGGCGCAAACCATTGATTCAGAGAATTACCCAATCCGGGGTTTTGATTGCTTTCATGCAGAATTGCAAATACCGCCTCTTTGCTGTCCTCTGCTCCTAATTTAAACAAGTCTTCGTAATTAGTTTCAAGCCCATAAAGGCCCAGCGGTTCCAACTTGGTCGTAATGGTTGTTATACAATCGTCCCATTTCTTCTGATATAACTGGGCTTTAGCCAGTAAACCGTAAGCAGCGCCTTTGGTGATCCTCCCTTTGTCTGCTGTTTGAGTATAAGACGGAGGTAATACTCCCGCGGCATCATTCAGATCTTGTTCTATCCTGCCATATATCTGGGAAACCTCACTCAGTCCCATATTTACGTTTGAAGGAGTCACAGGTTCCACTCTCAGAGGCACTTTACCCCAGATATTCACCAGGTTGAAATAATAATATGCCCTGATAAATTTAGCCTGCGCAATCATCTGCTGCTTAACCCCATCATCAATAGCAGTACCGTAGTCAGCATGGATCACATTGTTAGCGCGGTTAATCCCTTCATAGGCGAACTTCCAGTATGAAAGCAGAATCCCGTTGTCCGATTTGATATTAAACTCGTCAATCATACCTATCTCGGCCTGATCGGATGCGCTTCCGCCTTTCACTGCATCATCGGATGCGACATCTCCGAAAACCCAAATCATATTTGAAGAAGTGGTAAAGCTCAAACTGTTATATACTCCGGTCAGCGCCAGATTCGCCTCCTCTTCGGTATTGTATATATTGTCGGATGTATATTCACCGTCCAGTTCTTCATTCAGAAAATCGTTACACGAACTGAAGGAGAATATTCCTAATATAGTTAGTATTATTACTATTTTTTTCATCTCAGGTAATTTTTAAAAGGTTATGTTTACTCCGAATGTAAAGGATTTAGAAACAGGATAAGTACCCCAGTCTATACCATTAGCCATATCACCTTCTCCTGCCGAATTGGAACTTACCGTCATTTCTGGGTCGAGCCCCTTGTATCCGGTAAAGGTGAGCAGGTTGGTAGCACTACCGAATGCCCTCAGACTGCTGATGTACTTCGATTTGATAGGGAAAGTATATCCCAGCTGAATATTCTTCAGTCTCAGGTATGACGCGTCTTCCAGAAAACGTGTAGATGCTATCACATTATTCGATTTAGCACTCCATGACGGTCTCGGATATTCATTAGAGGTTCCTTCTCCTCTCCAGTAATTATCATACATGTCTTTCGATACGGAGAAACCTCTGAAGAATCCTTCCGTTTCATTAGCCATCTGGTGATATATATCGTGACCGAAGGCACCCTGAAAGAATATTGATAAATCCCAGTTCTTATAATTACCCTGAAGATTCAGTCCTAGCGTCTGTTTTGGGATAGAAGAACCTACATGCCCTCTGTCTTTTTCGTCAATTACGCCATCATTATTCAGGTCTTTATACTTGACATCACCCGGTTTTACATTTGCTCCCTGATAAGCCGATTTCACGATTTCTTCTTCATTCTGGAATATTCCATCCATCTGATAAAGATAAAATGAACCGATAGAATATCCTTTCTCTATATATTTTGCAAAAACGCCATTATCCACACGTCCTGCCTGTATAGGCGCATCCAGCTCCAAGACTTCATTATGCAGGTAACCCCAGTTCAGTGAAGCGGAAAAGCCCATATCCTTGTATTGCTTGCGAACATACAGTTCTACATCAACACCTTCATTCAAAACTTTTCCGGCATTCACCCAATAAGGGGAAGCATTACCGATAGACGGAGGCAATGGGGCACGCACGAGCATGTCGCTCGACTTTTTATTATAATAATCCACGCTGAAACCATATTCTCCTTTCGCGAAGGCCATATCCAAGCCCAGATTAAACTGGTTGCTGGTTTCCCATTTCAGTTTATCGTTACCCAACTGGCTTTGTATATATCCGACTGACGGGTTTCCCCCGAAAGGGTAATTTGCATATGGTGTATATTTGTCGGTATATGCATATAAAGCTATATTCTGATTACCTACAGCACCCCATCCGGCACGTAGTTTCAGCAGATTGATGGCTTTAATAGATTTCATGAAATCCTCCTCATGTATATCCCATCCCGCAGAGACTGAGTAAAATGTACCCCATCTGTTTCCTTCTGTAAAGCGTGAAGACCCATCCTGTCGAATCAACGCCGACAAATAGTATTTATAGTTATAATTATAATCGACCTTACCAAAGAACGAAAGCAAAGAATACGCCCAGTCACTTGAGTAAAAGGTATCACCATTCACAGATGAAGATGTATTCTTATCCGTACCGTTATAGCGGATAGCCTCCGCACCAGCCATTGCATTCAATGTATGCACATCGTTGAAAGTCTGAACTGTATTGAAGACAGAGTTTAGCGTCCATCCCAGGCTTTCATTATTCTGACCTAATAGAGAACTTGGATTATTTATCCTGTTATTTGTCCCCCATGTTTTATTATTGATATTATAATCACTTTTCCTATAGTCGATCCCGAAATTGGTATTCCATACGATATTATATGGCAGTTTGGCCTCTACATTGAACTTACCCAGAAAAGTATCTTCGTCCCGTACCCTGTCGGTCATATTCGCCAGTCCTACCGGATTATAACCGTCGCCGAAAAAGCTGTTGTATTCGGCCTGTCCGAAATATTCGCTCGGTAAATCCACATAATTTCCGTTTGCATCATAGGTCGGAATTGCCGGATTACGCATATACGCATACCGTACAACGCTACCGCCTTCATTGCTACCGTAACCATCTCCTGAACTTGGCACAACATGAGTCTTAGCCTTTCCTCCGTTCACATTCAGCCCCAGCTTCAGCCAGTTTGCAGCTTTATAATTGAGGTTTACGCGTCCTGAGAATTTTTCATAATCGCTATTCTTGATAATACCCTCCTGATTATAATAAGAAAACGATGCCAGATAGTCGAATTTATCTTTACCTCCGCTTACTGATAATTCATGCACATTCAACAATGCAGTCCTGAAAATCTCATCCAAGTGATTGATGTTTGCAAAATCCTTAACCAGAGCACCCTCGATCAAAGTTCTTCCGTCATTTTTAGCAGCTACATTATAAATATCTATATATTCATTTGTATTTACCATTTTCGGAAGGCTTCCGTGAGTCTGCACTCCGAACTGGCCATTATAAGCAACTTTCACCTTACCATTCTGCCCTTTTTTAGTAGTTACCAACACAACCCCATTATTTGCGCGGGAACCGTATATGGCCGCAGAAGATGCATCTTTTAGTACCGAAATATTTTCAATATCGGAAGGAACAATAGAGTTCAGTCCGTTCTCGGAAGGAATACCGTCTATAATGTAGAGCGGATCATTAGAAGAGTTTATTGAGCCTGTACCACGTACACGTACAGTGACACCCGCTCCCGGAGCGCCTGTCGCGGAAGTAACCTGTACACCGGCAACACGCCCCTGAAGCGCTTCAGACACCCCCGGAGCCGGAACCTGCGTAAGTTCCTTTGAATTTACCTTAGTTACAGCGCCCAAGACTTCCCTTTTCTTCATTGAGGTATAGCCTACAACGACTACCTCATCCAGTTCTGTATTAGGCACAAGCCTTACATTCATTTCCGTAGATTTGGATACCGTGATTTCCTGAGCATTGAACCCGACATAGGAAACCGTGATTTTATCCCCCTTGATATTCAGGGTGAATTTGCCGTCAATATCGGTTACAGTACCATTAGGAGTACCTGTTTCTACCACTGTAACACCGATTAACGCCTCTCCTGTAGATGAATCCGTCACCACACCGGAGATTGTTTTTACTTCCTGCGCAAATATATTCGCAAAGGCAAAAAGTAAAAAACAAGTGAAAAATAAACGTTTTAACATGGTTTTATTTATTATTGGTTTGTGAGATTTATTATTTGTATGCAATAGTGTATTTGCCATCTGCAACTACTTTATTATTATCTGTAGTCAGTCTTGTTCCGGCAGGAAGTTCTACTATAATACGCGCATCACCGGCAGGCATTTCGAACGTGCCGTCAGACGATACATTTTTGGCGACATATTCTTTACTTATAATATCGAAGAGGTCTACAATACCCTTTGCCGAATATTTTACCGATTTACTTTCTTTATGAGGATTGTAATACAAATAAACAGGATAGTGACGCTCAGCGTAGAAATCCGTCGCATTACAATTCAATTGAAGGATACCCTCGACATTTGTCTCCTTTATTATAGCTCCGAAAATACCCATCGGCGAGGAACTATATACGCTGAACATACTTGCCGGAGGATTCCCTTTCGCCCATTTTGGGCCATCGCCCAAAGCTACCGGAGTCTTTCCTTTGAGTGAAACCTTGCCGTAATCGTCTACACGGCGCAGTCCCTCGTAAGAAATGTTATCGTTCGTAATACTCTTCATTTCAGGGTCCCACTGATGTTCATCATCAATTTCCATCGGGAAGAACAGACGGCACGCGTTTGCATTGTTGAGCATCCATTTGCCGACCGCCTTAGCATATTGCGGTTCATACTTTACCATAGATACGAAAGGCCACGCCGGTTTTATACTATTCATCAGGAAGGCATAGCCTCCACCGTCGATAATACTGCCCTGGAGTCCATTAACTTCATAGTCGCCCCATTTGCCCACAATAATGCCCCAGCCATTACGTCCTTCGGGGTTCTTACAGCCGTCGAAAGTCCAATCGAGTAACTTTTGTACATCGTAATTTGTACCCTCTGTCGCATTCAGATATGCAGCAGCATATACTCCCAATGGCAACAGTATTTCATAGAAACGGCTTTCTTTCTGAGAGAGTAATGCTTCTGTCGCGCTCTTGGCATGGGCCAGATAACGGGGATCACCAAACTTATTATAGGCACAAAGCAATACATAAGCATGTCCGCCCGCTGCATCCTGTTGCAATGGTATGTGATTCACCATTCCGCGCATCCGTGCATAGTCGAAGTATGAATAATCGTAGTTCCCGGCCAAAACAGAGTCTGCTTTAACAAACTGCTCAGCAATAGAGCGTTGTATCTGCTCGGCTCCGTCTACATCTGGGAATACATCACAAACTGCATAGTACAGCGCATTCGGAAACACATCGTACCACCAGTCGCGCCCATATCCGCCGCCAAGCATGCCTACTTCGGGCGTTGTATTATTCATCACTATATTCCACCCGTTATCTTTGTTGAAATAATTCTGAACCATTTTTACATAGTTATATCCATCCTGATTCGTTTTATCTATCCCTACCAGCCCCGCTCCTAAAAGCGCAGCCAATGAGTTCAGACTCTCATGGAATTCGCCGTTATTGGCATTTTTACCCTGACGGACATCTTTTACGGCTGTGTATAATCCGAATGTAGGTTGATCTATGTTCCTGCGGTTATCATCGAGCCATATCATCGAGCCTACTTCACTCTTATTGTTCCAGTCGAAAACGAAGCTGTCAAAAGCCTTGGCCTTCGCTTCCCAATCCAACATTTTATAAGAGCCGGGCATATCGGGCATAGAATCGACCCGTGCAATCGAGACCTGCTCTACCTTGCTCCCGTATGAAATGTTCTTTTCGGAACAAGCCATAGATAGTAAGAGTACCAGACAAATTAAAAGTGTTTTAACTTTGCTCATTTTCATTTATAGTATTCGTTTGTTTAATAATGTTCTTTGCTAAAGGATAAGCTATCAACTGGATAGCTCCCACCAGAATAAGGGCGTATTTCAGAGCGAAATCTTCCGAAACTCCGAAGGCCAGTATAATAAACAGGATCAATCCGGCTGCCCGTCCGATAAATAAGCCAAATTCGTGACTAAGGATATAAGTATACTCGTTGCGTCTCTCTATCTTCACAACGGCATCTATTGTCTGCATCATAATAGGAAAGTAAGCCAAATCGAATAATGGCTGGAAAATCACTTTACACAATACAAAAACAATCACACCTGTAGCTGTAAACAAAATCCCATTGAATAAGGTTCCTGCAAAGAATATAATTAACCCTGCCACAAATATTTTCAGTCTGTCTTTAGGTTGAGCTATACGTCCCAGAACATAGACAAGAATTGCCGTTAATGCTCCACTAATTCCCTGTATAAGGCCTAGTGCCCCCTCGTCACCTACAAGTTTAAGTACCAGAATTGCCGGAGCTGTAACCAGAAAGCCCTGAACCATGCCTTTCAGAGACGACAGGACTAACATCTTGCGCCAGAGAAGGCAAAAGCGGAAGTATATAAAATCTTTCTGTACGGGATTGGTAAATTTTCCTTTCCACAGTACAATACACGCGATAACCGTCAATATGATAACACCAATGGTTACCAGCTGGTAAGCCAGATTTATATTCACCACCATGCCAAACAATTCTTTACCGTCTATCTGACTCAGGAAAGCTCCTATCACCAGAGGAACGCTAATGGAAGCGATGGAGAAGAAGAATGATTCCAGTCCGAAGAAATAATTACGATTGTTGTCCGTTGTATTATTCAGAGTCAGCAGATACCTGTTTGTCCAGAAAAAACCTGACGCGGCACCCATTGCAAATCCTGCTATCCCCAGTTCTACAAAACCAAGCGATTTGACAGACATCATTGCAAACATTGATAACCCGCTTACCAGAATCCCCCCCGCATACAATGTCTTAACATTAACAAAGCGAAGCAAGTATCCGTTCAGGAATGAGGTTGCCACTATCCCTATATACATGAACAGTTGGTAGAACGCGACCGATATGGGGTCGCTGGTATTGCGCATAACATAGGCCCCCACAAATATTTCCACTACAGGGAGAACCAATGCATAGAGCATATTAGTCATCAGCAAGGTGCGCATATTCGGCTCTTGCTGTTTAAAGAACATATATTCTTTTTTCAGTTTATTCATTTCAGATTTTTAACCGATGGTTTATTTTAATGTATTAAGGATCTCTGCTATCGAAAACTCGGCTCCGCAAATAACTTCATCACTCGCGCCATAATACATTTTTATCGTATCGCCGTCTACCAGATGTCCGTTTGTAAATACCACATTACCGAAAAATCCGGTTTGCTCGTATGGCGCTATTGGCTCCATAATAGGCTCTGTACTACGTGCCAGAACTTTAGACGGATCATTCAGGTCCAGCAAGAGAGCACCAAGGCAATAACGGTGATTGAAATCAGCGCCGTGATATATCTCCAGCCACCCGGCCTCCGTTCTGATAGGCACTGCCCCTGCTCCTACACGGGCACAATCCCACATGCCGTCACGTGTGGTCGCAATACATTTGTGGTTACCCCAATGGAGACGGTCCGGCGATTCGGCTACCCAGATATAGTTTCCTCCCAATTCGGGACTGCTGGGACGATGCAATGCAAAATATTTTCCATTTATCGTTTCTTCGAACAACGCACAATCTTTATTATGCGGAGGGAATATCATGCCATGACGTATATAGTCTTTCCAGTTCCGGGTATGTATAAGCCCTACTCCTACTGCTACAGGCGACACTTCGGTAAAAGTTAAGAAAAAACCGTCTTTTGTCGTAGCCACCCTGCAATCCTCAATGCCAAATGACTCCAGCTCTCCTTCTCCAAAAATGGGAGGATATTCGCTCTCCTCTTTGAAGTGAATTCCATCTCCACTGGAAACCAATCGAAGGTATGACATTGTTGTCAGGTAATTCTTACCTTCATATCCTATCACACGCGGGTCGGATGCATCCAGTTTAGGA
>X355_Hoffmanns_Two_toed_Sloth__coassemble_1883_pt1 | contig 52034 bp, 25 predicted proteins | sample X355_Hoffmanns_Two_toed_Sloth__metabat2_low_PE_021 | metagenome-assembled genome bin X355_Hoffmanns_Two_toed_Sloth | reverse complement strand
CCCTTTAAAGTTCATCCCGTAATACGGACGATTAAGTTCAGTTTCTGCAATTTTCCACCGACGTACATCATGAAAGCGAATCCCTTCACAGTTAAACTCCACCCGCCTTTCTTTTTGAATCAGCTTACGGATTTCGTCCTGAGAACCTGATGTTACATTCGGGATTCCGGCTCTCTGTCTTACATCGTTGATGTATTTTAAAATATCCGCATTACCCGGGTCGGATTCATTCAGAGCTTCGGCATAACCTAAGTATGCTTCTGCCAAACGGTAAAGAATGCCAGGCTGATACGGATACTTCCCTTCCCGGGGAAATGCATCCAAACTGATTCTTTTTCTTACATTATAGCCATTTTGCGGAGCATCGAAAGTATTTCCGGTATCACGTCCTCCATTCTGATAGAATTCGACTCTCCTGTTGTCTACTCCGAGCCATGCTTCATTATAAATTACAGACACATAGAAACGTGCCTCTCTGTTGCAATACATGTTAAATGTACCCGATAAAGTCACTTGCCCTTGTATATTATCTGGTCCTAAACCTCCTTTCCATTTGGTATTCCGAATTTCTCCGCCTGTAGAAAAACCACTTTCAGAATATCCCGAGGCAGCATTTATTATAGGCATATTATTAGAGTCATATCCCAGTATCGGACTCATCCCATTCTTCATGTAAAACGCATCTACCAATTCTTGCGTTACTCCCATTCCTGCATTTCCGTTTATTCCCTTAGGTAAATGATGGGCCTGCCAATTTGCCAATCCTTCATAATAATCCCTGCCCGGATCCCAAGTTCTACCAAATATAATCTCTTTGTTGCCTTCCGAAAACTTTTTCAAAGACATATTATAATATGACATAAACGGATCTATTGTACCATCATTATTATATTCCTTATATAACTGATAGCCATTAGCATGAGCCAGATCAATCAACTCTTTATGAGCTGTTGCCGCACGGGCCCACTTACCGATCTCCGCTGTAGGTTTGAATAAATTGACCCCATCACTATTCTTCCAGTCTTTAAGATCCGGATTTCCGTTAAATAAAGGACTTGCTGCAAAAAGGAGCATACGGGCTCTTACAGCATAGCACATTGCAGAAGTAGCTCTACCCCAATCAGCTTCTTGGGTATAAACTGCAGGCAGGTTTTTAGCCACTTCTACCAATTCATTATCTATCCAGTTCACAATATCATCATACGGGGTTTGAGTAATCATCAACTCTGATTCCGGAGCATCAACAGATTCTATAACCCCGGGCTTGAACGGGATCGGACCATATATCTCCAGCATTAACGCATAGTAATACGCAATCAGAAAGCGGGCTTCATATTTCATTCTCGTGACATATTCCTCGCTCATACCCTGTGCCTGATTCGGACGCGCATTTTCTATAAATATCAATGCACTCCGTATTTTTTGAGGAAAAGTAACCCAATAATAGGGATTCCATGCCGATTCGGGATTCCAATCCCCGGCAGTGTATGCATACACATTTTTCCATCCAAAAGGTTGCCACTCTGATGGAATAGTAATGTCATCTGACATTATGTTCCATCCCTGTTCTTTAAAATACCCCCACATCGGATTAGGTACCCCTGAATACACACCTGCAAGCCAGTCTTCAGTTCTGATTTTATCAGAAAATATCATCTCCATCGTCAGATAATCATCAGGTTTCTTATCCAGAAAATCGGAGCATCCTGTTGTGCAAATTATTAGTAATGAAGAAATAAGGGCCAGTATTAAATATTTTATATCTTTCATATTCATCATTATTTATTGGAAATTAATACTTAATCCAAATGATATGGACTGAGTCATCGGATACTTAAGCCCATCCGTCGTGGCTAATTCCGGATCCCATAATTTAAATTTAGAGAAAGTAAAGATATTCGAACCCCTTGCAAAGAGACGCAGGTTTTCTATTCCGGCCGGTCTCATCCATGTCTGAGGTAATGTATATCCAACCTCTAAAGTTCTCAGGCGCAAAAAGCTCATATCCCTCAACCACCAGGTAGATGCTTGCTCGTTGTTAGTATTGGCTCCATAAGTTAGTCTCGGCCAAAACACATTCTGATCCGGATTCTCTTTAGTCCACCGGTCATCAATATTCGTGAAAATATTCCCTGTTGCACCTAAAGCGGTACCTGGCAACCAGTTTTCACCACCAAGCATCTGATATGTATTTGCTGTACCCTGGAAGAAAAAGCCAAAATCGACAGCCTTATACCTGATATTAGCGCCAAATCCGTATACAATTTCCGGATTAAAGGTTCCCCCAATAGCTGTCCTGTCTCTTACATCAATCGAATTGTCTCCATTCAGATCTTTATATTTGATATCTCCGGGGCGAACAGTCCCAAAAGTATGAGCAGGTATTTCCGGCTTCAGATTGCCATTAGCATCGAAATCATCTTCAGTAAAAAGCCCCTCTGCGACAAGTCCAAAAATTTGATTAATGGGGTGCCCTGTCTCTGCTCTATTGGTTCCTATAACAGCAGCAGGCTCATCTTTCTCTGTAATTTTGTTTCTGGCAAAAGTATAGTTTGCCATTGCCGAAATATACCAGTCGTCAGACAATTTCTTATTTGCATTTAAGGACAATTCAAAGCCTTTATTCTCTACTTTACCAAAATTGGCATAAGGAGTCTGCATAAAACCAGCCGAACCCGGAACTGTCCTTCTCTGCATAAAAATATCTCTTCGTTTATCCATGAAAACATCCGCCGTCAAATTGACAGAATTACCCCATAAACCAACTTCCAAACCCAGGTTAGTCTTAGTTGATGTTTCCCATGTTAATGCAGTATTTTCGGCATTACCTTCCGCTTTTCCTATACGATGGAAATTACTATCTGTCCCGAATGTATACCATCCGTAATTTTCATTAATTGTAGATAGATATGCAAACCTGTTATCCCAGATATTTACTCCAAGGATACTATTACCGACCTCTCCCCACGATCCTCTGAGCTTAAGGTTAGATATAGTTTTCGCGAGACCTTGCATAAAATCTTCCTGTGAAATAATCCAACCTAAAGAAACAGAAGGGAAAAATCCGAAACGATTGCCTTTAGCAAAATTTTCCGAACCATTATATCCAAAATTGAACTCCGCAACATAACGTGTATCATAAGTATATGAAAACCTTCCTGCGAATCCCTGGGTACGATAAGGCAACCGGTCCCAATATTCAGAACCTCTTTCCAGTTCCCTCTGATTATATAGAAACATGGAATTCACCGCATGTTTTTTGTCAAAAGTTCTTTCATAGTTGACTGCACCTTCCATATAGATACTTTGTTCTCCCCATTCAGAGCCAACATCATAACCTAGAAACTGTTGGCCATTGGTATATATAGACAGGACTAAATTCCCATTAGCATCCCTTTCTGTAGCAGGTGTATAATAATCCGGATTTTTACCTCTAACTTTATATGACCCCGAATATCTGTCAAAAGAGAAACTAAGTTTTGCACTTAACCCGGGAGTGATAAATTTCAGGTCTTGTTCAACAGACGCCAAAGATTCTATTTTGTGTCGGTTCAATGTTTCATACCCACGTTGTGTAGCCCAAGCCCATGGATTCTCCCTCGCATATACCCTTGGTATTTCTCCGGTTGAGTAAACAGGAGGATGAACATATGGGGGAATCCTGGACGCCTGATAAAAAATACCAACATTGGTTTCATCCCATCCGGGAGGGGAGTTGCGACTTATCAAATGCCCACCTAAATTAAATCGGAACAAGGTTGTCTTAGTCAGATTAACGTCTATATTTGAACGGACATTATAACGCCTGACCTTCAGAGAAGAATCCCATGCCTGATTTTTATCTCTCTCTATAATTCCACTCTCATCATAAAGCCCTAATGTCAGAGCATAACGTAATATGTCACTACCTCCGTTTATATCTAAATTAGCAGTAGTACTACTTGCATAATCCTTTGCTACTACATCCCACCAGTTAATATCCGGATATAGCTCGGGATCTGTTTGATTTCTATAATTCTCGATAGTTGCATTATCAAAAATCGGGGATTGATTGGAATATGCATCCAGATACACATCGTTCATCAGTTCCAGATACTTCACAGAACCTACATACTTAGGCAGTTTCGTTGGTCTAGTATACGCCTGCTCTATGCGCGCGCTTACTTTTGGTGCTCCGATCTTACCTCGTTTTGTGGTAATCATTATCACGCCATTAGCCCCCCTAACGCCATATACGGCACTGGCAGCAGCATCTTTTAACACAGAAAATGATTCGATTTCATTCGGGTCCATATCGTGTAAGGAGCGCTCTATTCCGTCTATCAACACTAAAGGCTTAGAATTTCCAAAAGAACTCATACCTCTAATCCAAAAATCAGAATCATTAAACCACGGATTGCCACTTCGTTGTACGGCAATTACCCCGGCTAACTTCCCTGCAAGATTATTGCTGACCGAACGAACCGGGGCTGTAAGTAATGATTGAGGCTCAACAGTACTAATAGCTCCAACAACAGATGCTTTTTTCTGGGAACCAAATCCGACAACCACTACTTCATCCAAGAAAGCGACATCTTCATCTAAGGCAATATCAATAACCTTTCTACTCCCTATTTCTTCTACTTTCTCTTTAAAACCAATACATGTAAATCTCAATACGGCACTATTCGATTTTGTACTAATGGAATAAGTTCCATTTTCATCTGTGATTACTCCATTTGTAGTGCCAACTTCCGTAACGACTACTCCGGCCAATAACTCTCCTTTCGAATCGCTCACACGTCCTGTTATTACTCTGCCTGACTGGGCAAAAGCAAAAACAAGGTTTAGGAAACAACACATCGTCAACAGGAAATACTTTCCATTTTTTCTTCGCTTTATGTGTCTCATAATAATCATAATTTTAGCATAAATATCTCATCTATATATTTTTAATAAGATCATCCTTTTTATCGTACCGGGTATTGGTAAATTTCGTTTCTTAGATTTTGCTATTCAGGTCCCAGACTACAATTCATATATTATAAGCAAGTCCTATATAAAAAACTAATACCCGGTATCTTCCAAATCCTCTGGCATTCCTGCATATTAAATTATTCGATATGAATAACCTGCCCTTCTGAATAAACTCTGTCTGTTTTACCCTCTTCTTTTGCTTCATTAGTCAGATAACCCAATAGTTTCACAACAAACCGATATTTCTTACTTGTATCGATTGTTATATCGCGAGATGTTCCTTCATTTTCGACTATAACTATTTCTCTGTAAATATTATTCTCTACTACCTGTATACTGACTTCCAATGGCCGTCTGAAATCATCTGATATATTTGCAGGAATCTGCCATGATAATTTGACAAGATTATTCTGCTTTGTATAACTCAAATTTTCAATCTTTGGTAAAGAATAATCAAATTCTTTATAATCAATGACATCTCTATCATAACAGCTTGTAAATGATATAATGGTGAGCGTTATGATCAGCATTCTAGCTATATTTTTCATAATCATATCTTTATTTTCAATATTAATACCCCGGATTCTGTGTATAATTACCTTTTGCCCATTTCATTTGAGGTAATGGAATCGGAAAATACTCATCTCTACCCGCTGTAAAGCGCGCATTATCCATCCATGAAAATCTATTTTTCTCAACAGCAAAATAATCATTCATCGTTTTTTCCAAAATACCCCAACGCTGCAAATCGAAGAACCGACGCCCTTCACAAGCCATTTCCAAACGGTTTTCCCATTGTAATGCTTTCATTGCAAAATCTTTTGTCCATGTACAATTAGTTCCGGGCTTATATGTTTCACATTTGTAATTCAATATTGGCGATCCGTCTGCTTTCCTCAAACGGATAGTACTTTTTGCCGCCCGCTCCCGAATTTTGTTGATTAACGGCAAGGCTTCATCCCATCTATCCAACTGTATGAGCGCCTCGGCTTTCCATAGTAATACTTCATCGTAACGAATCATCCTTTTATTCATCGAATTGAACTGCCAGCCATCATACAACAAGCAATTACAATTAGGATGGACCAGTTCCTTTATTGATTTCAGATATCCATATTCAGCCGGATTACGAATTGCTTTTTGTTCGAAGATCAGAAAAGGATCATATTTATAGGGTTGTCCCGGAACGGCGGCAGTATGACTAAAACGGGGATCGAATGTATTTTTACCGAAAAATTCGTTATCCCCATCAGCATAGCTACCGACATTGTAAGTATCAAACATTGGCAATCCGTCCGCTCCGGTCTTGAAAGCATTTCCCATTGTGTAACTCACATGGTGAAAACCACAGCATTGAAATCCGGCCCATTGCCATGGATGATTCAATCCTTCACTTCTGTTTATTTTTCCTCCGGTAGAGCTACCGTCATCGATCGAATATTGTATTTCCCATATAGATTCTTTCGTATTATTATCAAAAGCAATATCAAAATTATCTCCAAAATCATCGCACAAGCCAACAGCTTTACCTTCCTGCTCCGTCAACTTATTGAGATATACCAGGGCTTCTGTTAATCTGTCTTTATTGATGGTTGTTACACGGTGTCTTTCATCCTGCTCATAGGCCATAGAAAGCAGTACCCGGGCAATCATTGCCGTTGCTGCATTCTTCGTTATGCGCCCTTTATCCACTTGGCTTGCGGGTAAAAGATTTTCCGCGTCTTTAAAATCGTTCAACAGTTTTTCCCATAAGTACAGATCGTTTGGCATATCTTTTTCCCTGTTCGGTACCGATTCAAAAGCAGAGGAAGTCCCAACGACCTTTTCGTCAATATAAGGTACATATTTCCAGAACAGCTTAATACGATAAAGCGTAAAAGTCCGTATAAATTTCATTTCTCCCATTCTGGCGTTCCTGGCCGGAAATTCATCTTCAGTGATTGTCTCCAGTCTTTGCAAAGCTGTATTACATCTCTGTATTACCTGATATGATACATACCATGGGTAATCGAGAGGCCATCCATTTGGAGTTACGCCCACAAAGGTTTCCATAAAATGCCAGCCATCTCCATCCCATGTACCTCCTCCACCTTTATAAGAATCGTCGGAACGTAATGAACCTGACCACCAAGGAGCAAAAGGTGAATCCCAGGACGGTATATCTGTCATTCTTGCATATGCTGCCGTTACAAAACCTTCCATATCTTCCGGTTTTGTAAGCAAAGATTCATCTAATACCTGTTTGGGAGCCACATCTAAAAAATCGGAACAACTATTTGCCGTAAAAAAGAAGGCCAAAACGAATATTATTAATTTAAACTTTTTCATAGATACTAAGATTTAGAATGTAACATTAAGTCCAAATGTTAATGAGAATGGAGTCAAATAACCGTAACCGGGCATCTCCGGATCGAAACTTGTGTATTTATCTTTACCCCAGCCTTTTTTCAGAGTTAAGACGTTTCGTGCCGAAGTATAGATTCTTAAGTTCTGCATCAACATCTTACCTGATATTTTCTTCGGAAGTGTATACCCTAATTCTATATTTCTTAGTTTGAGGTAGGACCCATCTTCTACAAAATAGCTGGAGAAACGATGTTCTGCATTTTGTGTCGAATTAGATATAGCTGGAATATCTGAATCAGGGTTATCGAATGACCAGGCACCTAAGATTCTCTCCGGATGATTTTTATGAGCCGGTACAGTTATATTCCATAAGTCGGATTCTTGTTTCCAGATATTATTTACTTTATTGCCATAAACGCCCTGAAAGAATATATTCATATCAAAATTACGGTATTTAAGGTCAAATGTGATCCCTCCGAAGAAATCGGGATCTGTAACTCCGATATATGTTCTGTCATATACTTCGTCTACCACTCCATTTCCATCGAGATCTTTGTAGCGAATACGGCCGACAGCCTTTCCTTTCTGTTCGGCATGGTTATCAACTTCCTCCTGTGTCTTAAATATGCCATCAGCAACTAAGCCATAGAGTATATTAGGAGTTCTTCCGGTAACAAGGTCAAGGACTCCATCGCCCGGATATTTATTAATTACGTTTTCGGGAAGATCTATTATTTTGGTTTTATAGGTTCCTATATTGGCCGAGATAGTGTACTGAAAGGCTGATTTAGGATCGTTGCTATAACTAATAGAAAATTCTATCCCTTTATTATTCATATCAGCACCATTAATCCAAGGTTCGCCACCTTCACCCATCGCTGCAATGTAAGGCGTTTGTACTAATATATCCGATGTTTTCTTATAATAATATCCTAACGATCCGTTGATCCGTTGATTAAGGAATCCGAAATCTACAGCCAAATCGGTCTGTGTTGTTGTTTCCCATTTGAGATCCGGATTACCCAACCATGTTCTTCTATAGCCCGAATATAAAGGCCCGGTCTCGTTCCCTTCTATAGGGTAAGATGTCCCGAAATAATCGGTTGTGAACGGAGTGGATGTATAACCTCTGGGTAAACCTTGTACACTCCCGTTCGCTCCCCAACTGGCACGCAACTTAAGGTCAGATATAAAGTTAAAGTCCGCCATGAAAGGTTCGTTATTGATCCGCCATCCTGCCGAGAATGCAGGGAACGTCGCATAACGATTATTTGCACCGAAAAGAGAAGATCCATCCCGACGCAATGTGGCTGAAAACAAATACTTTGTATCATAAACGTAATTGGCTTTTCCAAATACGGAGAAATATGTATACTCATCGGCAGAACTTCCAAGAGAATATTTTGATCCGGTAGTTATCCCTAAGTGAGCAAAGTCACGGTCTTCAAGATAGACACCTTCTCTTCTCGCTGAAAACCCTTCCTGTACAAACCTTGTCAGTTCTACTCCAAATACGGCATCAAGGCTATGTTTCCCTTTATTCATATTATAAGACATCGTATTAGTCCAAACATAGCTAAGCGGATGAGACTGGCTACTTCCTACATAGTTTTCGCCGTCACTATTCCTACCTCCGTTTTCGGACCAGGCACGATCCAGAGTCCTGTTATATGCATTCCCGTAATCGACACCAAACTGTGTGCGGGCAGATATTCCCTTCCAGATATCAAGATCCAGAAAAATATTACCAATCACTTTTACATAATTATTAGTATTATCCCTGTTGTTTGTCAATACACGTACAGGGTTTGTAAAATCGTCAAAACCAGCAGCTCCTGCCCATCCTCCATTGACGTCATAAACGGGAACCGCCGGAGGCATAATCATAGCCCAACGCATCTCGTTGCCATCTCTGTACTGCAAATAAGATACAGCAAGATTTTCTCCTATCTTCAACCGGTTATTTATCAGATTATACTCAGTATTGACCCGTATTGAATACTGTCTGAAATATGTATGAATTTGCGTTCCCTGATTGTCGTAATAGCCTAACGAAAATAAACTTTTCGATTTATCCGATCCACTGGAAACCGTTAATTGATGATTAGTCATTATTGCTGTCCTGAGAATCTCATCCATCCAGTTTGTATCAGAACCTCTTACCGTTTTGTCGGCATTAAGCCATTCAGCCGGCCGCGCCGCATCCAGTATAGCTCTTCCGTTAGCATCTCTATGCCATGCGAAATCGTAGGTAGATGGTAACGACATAGCCATCCCATATATCTCTTCGTCATATGCCTGCGCTCTGAAAGTCGCAATCCCGTATTGTTCAGCATTCATCAGTTTCGGCTTATTCAATACGGTATTAAAAGAGACGCTTCCATTATATTCGACCTTGGTTGTGCCAGCTACTCCTTTTTTAGTCTGAACCAATACTACCCCTCCTGAAGCCCTGGCTCCGTATATACTTGCAGAAGCCGCATCCTTCAAGACTTGAATAGACTCAATATCTCCTGAGTTTATATCACGAAGATTCAGGTTTTCAGTTGGCATCCCATCTAATACTATCAAAGGCTTAATTCCTCCCGATAAAGATGAAAGTCCCCTGATTTGTATATTAACTCCTTCTGCCGGATCACCTCCGTTAGTAGTAATATATACTCCTGAAAGTTTTCCCTGAAGAGACTTCATTGCATTCGCTGACGGATTTTTTGCTAAATCAGCGGCATTGGCAATAGATAGTGATCCCGTCAAATCAGCCTTCTTCTGAGTCATATAACCGGTATAAATCACCTCTTGCAACATGGTAGCATCGTTCTCCATATTTACATTAATCGTGCTCTGATTCCCGACTATAACCTCAATTGTTTTCTTTCCAATAAAGTTAAAAATCAAAATAGCTTTGTCTGAATCGACTTCTAATGTATACTTCCCATCAATATCAGTCATCGTACCTTTTTGAGTGTCCTTAATAAAGACACTCACCCCGGGCAGAGTCTCTCCGGTTTCAAGTTCAAATACCGTACCTGTAACTATTCTTTTTTGGTATGTCTCATCAGTACCGTTTATCGCAAACAGGCCAACTGATGTGAAAATCATTAGCATTAGAATAAGTGCCTTTCGATACATGTTTTTCCATAGTTTTAGAAACAATATAATTCTGAGATTACATAGCAGTTCCTTTTTCATAATTTTTAGTTTAAGGTGAAACAGTGTAAAAAATCTTATTTTTGATTTTAAAGATTATAGACAGGAAGAGTAAAAAACTCTTCCTGTTTTTATATCAACCTTCTATTTATAAATAGGGCCATATGTATTACATGCCCTATAATCAGAACCTTCAGGATCAGAGCCAAAGGCACTCCATGCCGATGGACGGAATATCTTATCCTCATCCACATTATGCATACAGACAGGGATAGAACACATGGAAGCAAGCGAAATCAGATCTGCTCCGATATGCCCGTAACTTATAGCTCCATGATTGGCTCCCCAATAATTCATAACAGAGTACACATCTTTAAAATGGCCCTGTCCGGTAAGTCTGGGCACAAAGAATGTAGACGGCCAGGTTTTATCTGTACGCTGATCAATAACATTAAATATTTCTTCAGGGAATGTAGCTGTCCATCCTTCTGCTATCTGAATAACAGGCCCTTGTCCTTTCACCAGATTAATGCGGCACATTGTAACAGGCATTCCGCCCTTTGACAAAAGCTTGGAAGAATAGCCGCCTCCACGGAAATATTCTAAGGAAGAAGGCCCCCACTTTGTCGCTTTAAGCATAGCGTTTACCTCCTCTTCATCTATTTCCCAGAAAGGTTTCATTACAGGTTTACCATATTTGGTCTGCTCTCCTGTAGCATCCAAAGTACAGGCTCCGGAATTAATCAGGTGGATAGCCCCATTCTCCAACAAGCCGTCCGGTTTCCAGCCTGTAACCCTTTCTAAAGCTACAGGACTCCAATATGTTCTTACATCTGCAAATATCTGAGCCGTATTTGTTAATAATTTACCAAATAACATTGATATCCCATTCAGATGATCATCCTCTGTCGCAAATGTAAAAGGCTCACGTATGCCATTCCAGTCAAAAGATGTATTAAGAATTGCTTCAGAAAAATCGCCGTTCGGAAGAAAATCTGTCCACTGGCGCTGTCCCTGGAATCCTCCGGCAATAGCGTTGTGCCCCATTGCTTCTTCTCCAAATCCCATATCCCATAACTTATCATTGCCTATCATCAGATCGCGCATGATTAAAGTCATCTTCACTACAAATTCCCAGTCTTGGTCTTTCTGCTCACGTGAACGCCGGATTGTTTCAGGATTATGATCCGGTAATTCATTCACAACACAGTTTTTCTTAGTCCAAGCCAGCGCTTTTTCAAATTCATCCTTATCATATATCTCCTGCTGAATCCTCCGAAGCACTTCGGAACAATCTACATATTCGGTACGCATACCCAGATATTCCTGAAGAAAATCAGGGTTTACAATAGATCCACCTATCCCCATCGAGACAGATCCGATAGCCAAATAAGATTTCCCCCGCATGATGGCTACTGCAAGGCCTGCTTTAGCAAAACGTAACAGTTTTTCCTGCACATCTTCAGGTATTACAGGATCGCCCATATCCTGAACATCACGCCCGTAAATACCGAAAGTAGGGAGGCCTTTTTGCGTATGTGCGGCAAGAGCAGCAGCCAAATATACGGCACCCGGACGCTCAGTGCCGTTAAAGCCCCATATTGCTTTTGGTATCAAAGGGTTCATATCTATTGTTTCTGATCCATAACACCAGCATGCTGTTACGGAGAGAGAAACTCCAACATTTTCCCTTTCAAACTTCTCTGCACAGTCAGCCGCTTCTTTAACACCGCCAATACATGTATCCGCGATGACGCATTGCACAAGTGATCCATCCGGATAGCGAAGATTTGTGCTATAAAATTCAGCAACTCTTTTTGCCATATTCATCACTGTATCTTCTAAAGACTCACGGATACCTCTCCTGCGCCCGTCAATAACAGGGCGAATCCCAATTTTTGGATAGTTCGTTTTTTTCATTTTTTACTTTTTAAATTTTACTTTTTCTTTATTGTTTCTCAAGGGTCAGTATATCGAAGTGAAATTTTGATCCCCTCTCTGTTTTTTTCACTTTAATTGAAATAGAATTTGTATATCTGGTAAGAGTAAATATCCCTAACTCTGCATTCTCCATTTTTTCTTCAGCCTTACTGTATACATCTTCCCACGATTTTATTTGCTTTTGTCTGTTCCAGACTTCAAAAGCTCCTCCATCGGGAGTTTTATAATAGGTCAGCTTAATTTTATAGACGCCCTCAGGTACTTCATCCAGCATAATACGCACCATACCTTCATTTTCAGTATCCGCGATCAAGCGATCTTTGTTTTCAACTTTCAGTCCATGACCGATCGACAAATTCATTAACTGTGGATAAAAGATATGTGTAGAAGGCTCATAGACCGTACGCAGTTCTTCGGTCGGAAACACACCACATTCAGCAGGTTTTGATCCGTAATAGAATGCCAGAGATGTATAATCGACAGGAAATCTGTTTTGCTCAGGTCCATGTTCGATGGTAACCAGAAGATCCTTATCGAATGTAACTTTATCCGTCATAAAAAAACGATATCCTCCGGTGCGTGCCATTGGTAAGGAATAATCGAGAGATCCGTGTATGGGTAAACTCACCCCCCGATCCCATCTATCGAGTAAAGCATACCATCCTCCATTGTAGTAATCCTCCGACCCTGTACCATGCATCCTCAATTTATTATCGACCACAGTAGAATCATCTCCTTCGAAAAACAGAGTCATACCCGGGCGTAAAGCTTGAGCAATATGTATTATCCCTATATAATGCCCCCGATCTTTGATGTCTGCAAATAAATAGGGTTCGAATTCCTTTGGGTCAATCTCCCGGCGCCAGATACTATATAGGCGACCTTCTTTTTCGGGGTTCTGCGCTTCTTTTGTATAAAATACCCTGGCTTTTACTTCTACCTTCGATTGATTTATATCCTGCCTTTTTTCATATACAAGGCTCAGCCTCGCTTTTTTACTGTACGGCATAGGGATATATGAATAGTTGATTGACTGAAAAGAGCCCAGTAAAAGACTTTGCATAGCCGGTTTTCCATATGCGTAGCCAAAGAAATCGGCGGCGGGACTGTAAATAGCAGGATACTCATCATCATCCCACTGCGCTTCCAACATAATATCTTTATATTTACCTTCCAGAGCCGGGCCAAAATCCAGTTCAATACCAGATATACGTCCTCCTTCATTGGCTGAGAAAAAAGGAACAGCTTCTCCCGGAGCAATAAAAAATTCTTTTGTTTCTACCAGCTGTTCAGCCTTATTCAAACTAGTTAAAGGTTTAACTTGACGGAGCCAAAAATTACAAGCTGTGTTTAAAGCCTCTTTTTGCTCTGTATTCCATATCATACTGAAAGACTCTGTTTGCGCATTCTCCGGATAAGGACGGTATTGTATCTGATGAAACATGATCTTCTCACCACAAAATACTATTTTACATGATTTTGTAAATTGAATAGGTACATAACAATAGTATCCTCCTATTTCATTTCCGCAAACCGGATTAACAAAAGGAAAAATCCTTCCTGAAAACAAATCTATAAAAGGAATACTGATACGTGGCGTTTTTTCGCCATCAATATAGAATTGTATTGTATCTGTAGTCGGTGTGGGCGTCCAAATACGATTAATAACGCCAGGTCCTTTGTAATCGGCCAATACCAATTTCCCATTTTCCTTGCGTAGATAGGAATATTTTCCCGAAAAACCATCATCATTGTTTCCTGTACGGTCATAACTTGATTCTTGTTCTATTATCCCGGTCCGGTATTGTGGCAATAATGCAAGATCGTATAACTGCTCCAATTCACTGACCAGTGTAATAGCACCTGCATTTTTCTTCTTTTGTGAGTATGCAGGAAAAACAAGTAAAAATCCGAAAATAATAAAAATTAATTTTTTCATATTTAGTATATATTATCTGAATATCTCGACGCCAAATTTATCACGGATGCGGTTATATACCTCAGCAGCAGCCCCATTACCCCAATCGTAAATAGTGAATTCACCTATACCTATCCCATCCTTACTTGTCCGGCCGTCGTGCCCGTAGTTTTCCATCGTAAAGCCATAGTCTTTTTCATTGAAGAATGGCCAGACTCTTTCCCATTGCTCTTTGGCTAAAGGATTTTCAGGACAATACATCATTGAGAATGAAGCCCGGATCGCAGATAAACCCCGCTCATTGTATTCTTTTTTATTCAGCAGTTTTCCATATTGAAGAATCGTTTCGGCAAAAAGGCTTTGACGAGAGTCATTCCATTCTCCGTCTGCATTCATTACACCAAATCCACCCACTGCATTTACATAAATATAGGGAGGCTGCCATACGGTTTGTGTCATAAGCATCTCATCAAGTGTGCGCTGACCAAGTTTGAGATATTCTTTATTCTTAGTTATTCTATAGCTTTCGAGAAGAGCTTCCGCTGTCCAAAAGATAGAAAAATTACATTGCTTGTACATATTGTTCCTCTCTACTTTCTTCCCTACCCACTCCGGTGTTCCCAGACGGCAACATGACCAGTACGTTTCAAAATCCTCCCACCGTCCGACAGGCACAATCTCCTTACATACAGCGTCTATCGCTCTTAATGCAGATGAACGATATTTTTCGATTTTAGTCAACTCATACAGCTTGAGCAAGAAAGTAACGCTCATTGATGTCTCCGGCGAATCGTTAAGATATTCCATCGGTTCCAGAGTTTCCAGATCGAGCCATCCCGGGAAGAAACCTTTTGCATCCTGCTTTTTTAATAAGGCGTCTGCGTATTTCCGGGTATATTCCAGTAACCGTTCATCTTTCTCTAATTCTTCATACCAACGCAGCATCAGAGTAGCAGTCCAACTCATATCCAGAATATGGAAAGGAGATTTCCGGGCATCCCAGGTGTATGGATTTCTATTGGAGTTTCCCCAATAATAAGTATCCCAGCCTTTCGAACGGCTATATTGCTTCCCTTCAGTTTCTACCGTTTCCATCTCCGTACCGATCAACCCATAGAAAAAACCTTCTTTCATGGGAGCGGCCAAAGCTAATTCTTTTGAGAGTAGCGCCTTATTCAATAGTTCCTTATCGCCTTTGCGACGGGCATAACGATACAATCCACTTGCCGAACGCAAAGAACTAAACCATGCCTGATTCCATATCGACCGAAACTCCCTCTCATTTATTCTGCCGGGGTAATTAGGGCTTTGAGTTGTATTTACGATAAACACCGGAGCACCCACTTTCTTGTCACCTAACATAAATTCTTGCCAAACGGCATCTTTCCATGTATTAAATGCCCAGTTATAAGTGTAATCAACATAAGGTTCCAAATCTCCTTTTATCGGATTTCCTTCTTCATATAGTTTCTTTCCCCAATTTGTCCAGAAGAACTTTAACGGTCGGCGAAAAGGGTTTTCCATATCTTCCTTATCTGTATATTTCATCAGATAAAAGCCGAATTCAACCCTCCCCTTAGGATATACTGCTCCTTCTTTGCGCTCATAGATAACATGTCCTGATACAAGTGTTTCACTCATACCTATTATAAGCTTATTTTCCGAGGCGATCATATCCATATACCATCGTGTAGAAGTGCCATTTTTCATTATATTGATATCCGGTATTACAGCCAGCCCTTGCTTATTATCGGTCACTATCATAGCAGGACTACGAAAAACATGTTGATCGATAATATTCTTCTCTCCGGGAGTAATATGAGGGGCCCAATTAAAGTCAGGGATAAACGCAGGCTGTATCGTTAGTTGCCAGTCATCTTGCTTGATTTCGGCAGACAAATCAAATATAAGCCTGACATGAATCAAGCCTCTGTCTATATTCTTTATTTCCTGCTGCGGTTTAATCGAACCTAAACGATCAAACTTGATACTGTGAATTACTTCCCGGAATTCTTTTGGAAGTTTTTTCATCTCTAACAATTCTTCACTTAATACCTTAACAGGGAAAAAAAGACTTGAAATAAAAGATAGAAAGCCGACAACTAACAAATAATACATTTGTTTATTCATAACTATTATATTGTTGTATTCCTCTTATATATACTGTTTTATTAAAATGCATTGGTAATATCATCTATAGAAACTCCAAGCAGTTTTTCCGTTATTTTTGTCAAATGAGCAGGTTCTCCCACAAAATGGAATACATTATGATTATGAGCCTGGGACTCATTTGGTTTGAGGAAAGCGGCCGGGGAGCAGCTCTCCACTTCCAAAAAAGGCCCCATAATACTGCCATCTTCAAGAGGTCCATCGTTGTATGCATTCATAGCATCCCCAACAAGCGGATCTTTCGAAGGATTCCATTCCTGATTAAGATAAGTAGCACCTTTTTCCACATCGAAAGTAGTGATAGTCAATCTATTCAATTCAGGATCATAATTTCCGGCAATACCTTTTGTCCTGAATGAATTCAAGCCCAATTTTCCCCGCAGAGCACCATCTGTCTTCAGGTAGATGGCTTCTCCTTTTACAGCTAATCTGTCGGCGGGAATTTCTCCGAAATAATCACTGGTCACGATTTTACCCATCGTCTTTTCATCACCCTTATTAAATGGTATAATAGTTACAGCTTTTGCTGCCGGAATAAACATATCCAATATCCATGTAGAAATTGTACCCGTAGCTTTAGTCCATTCAAAATCATTTTTATTCGTAATAATATTCTGGGTACTATATGCTATATATTTGACTTCATCAGCTAACCGGATACCTAGCAGGGACTTTATATGCTCTCCATCTAATAATTCGACAGTACGGTCTACATTCAACTTAAATTGCGTTCCAAGAAAGTTCTTTACTTCCATTTCTTTTTTCATAACAACCCGTTGGTCAGTTGCCGAAATCAATTCCCATGGTTCTATATCAATAGGCTTAGGTGTATGCCAGTTATCATAGATCTGCTCCTTTCCCTGTTCGAAATAGACAGAGTATTTTCCACCTTCAGGGCCAAGCCAAAAACGATTTTCGCCTCCATAGCCATTCATATGTTCATCAGGAACAGCCTGTTCGAAAGCTTTATAGCCTATAAAACCCAGACTCCTGCCCCTTGGCCCGTCAACAGTACTGGTAAATACTTTTGCCTGATATTTGGGAGAGACGATTACCTGAGCATCATTATCCCCTTTCAGTATTACCAAACTGTCTTTTTCAGACAGATAATTCAGATCGTATCCGAATGTCCCTTTTTCATAATTTTCCATAGCGGTTTCTTTTCCCTTCTTGTTAGAATTAGCACAACTGAACAATAGGCCTAAAGCCAAAATCAGGGCTATAAATTGACTGATCTTAATCATATTATTATTTTTTTATATCTATTTGGTGATGTCTTCCCGAAACCAGACACTCCTGAATGTCGATTTCTCCGTATTTAACCTCCAGAAATGGCTTTCCATTTTTCAATCCCACATTCGCAAATCCGGTATCAGTAGAAAGAAAAGACACAAAATCATCCCCGATCCGGGAGTCGAAATAAATTGTCTTATCTACTGCATCGTAGCGGATACCGGTCAGTCCCTCCAAAAGAGCATAACTCGCCATTGCACGGGCATACCATGCTCCACATTCATATTCATTGAAAGGATTACGTATTTCTCCACTATAACGGTCACGGCATGTACGCACTATTTCCAAACCTTTCTCAACTTCGCCCTCGAACATCAGATGTGCTGCAACCTGATATTCAATACCTGTCCACACCTCATCACTATATACAAACGGGAGTTTAGGTTTACCTCCTTTCGGCCAGGAGCAGAGAAGCAGGCCACCTTCATTACCCATTGCAAACGTTGGACGTTGAGGGTTCGCGTGTTCGCGTAAATCATGTTTCAGATTATATTTATGCACGGCATTCAAGTGACTCGTAACTTTCGTTTTATCTATTATCTCAGGCATTCCGCATACAATTGACATCCACGAACCTAATATGCCATCTGACAAACAGCCCTTACCGTATTGATATTTAGGACCTTCTGCTTCCAATATTTTAAGAGCTTCATCCGAATAGCCCGAATTAAATGCCTGTACTTTGGTCGGATCGTCCGCATTCAAACCTTTCCATTGTATATTCTGAATAAAATATTCGCCATCGAAAAGCTTTGTTTCCATATATACTTTACTCTTGTCCATCAGCGCTTCATAACGTGAAATATCTTCTCCCAAATATTTTCCCATCAAACATATCGCCTGTAATGCTCCGGTATAGAAACTCGTAATCATACCATCAGCTCCCCAGAATTCAATATCGTAGGTATTATGATGAGGTTCTTCTATCGCCCCTACTTCACGCGGGTCCCATGTCCTGATACAGTAGTCCATACTTGCTTTTACGAAAGGGTACATTTCTTTGAGCCAATTATTATCACCCGATATACGCCATTCGCGATAGACCTTCATGATACCGCCGAGTTGTCCGTCCGCTGCCGAATGGAAATCGTGAATAACAGGACGTATAGGCAAATTGCTCCGGAATACCTGATGGCCTTCCTTATTTTGGCCTGCATAATATTCTGTCTCCCGCAATGTGCGTTCCATTGCCGGAAACAAATGAGGCACTGCCTGCGCATAATTCCAAACATGTGTACAGGAACCATGGCACGATCCCCAGGTATCTCCACATCCTTCCCAGTTCCACATACGTCCATCATACTGACGGAAGACTGTCGGAGATTTTAATATTGTAAGATTAACAGCAACGGCTTCAATCACTTCCGCAGGAAGCGTACTATTATAAAAAGCCTCTGTAAATAGCTTAGTCTTTGATTTTAGATCATTATAGTTTTTAAGCCAGTAAGCAGAAACTTCTTTTATATTCTCAAATTTATTACTATACCATGGACGGTAATCCCCATCCCCTTTATTATCATAAGGATAGCATTTTGTTGTACCATCTGTGCATTCAGGGATATTTGGATAGTCCGATCCGGATTTAGGATCTCCGCCTATGCGCAGATTAGAGTAAGGTACATACCAAGCCATATAGAGTTTTACTGTTTTAACTTCTCCGGGTTCCAGTTTCACGGGAACAAACAATGAAGCTCCGGTAGCCCCCTCTAATTCGGGTGGATTGTTTTCCATTGTTCCTGTAACGACATTATTCCAACAGATAGTCAGCGGGTCAAACCACCCTCCTCTGAACCAGTTATGATTTACCTTAGTTTCAGGATCATCAGTAAATATAGCAAACTCACCCTGATGAAAAGGTTCATCCCCGGCTCCGGACTGGTATAGAATAAAGCCATTTTCGTGTGATTTTATACAAGAGGTACCTTTCCCGTGTACATACATAAAATTGCGTGTATTGTACGAAAAAATTGCTTCGATGACAGTATCGCCTGTATTTTTGAATTCATATTCCAATCCCCCTACCGGCAGACTCGAGTTATCAGCATCTGTAGGGATAAATGGATTCCATGCGTTTATTTTTACATCCACAGACATTTGATCGTCTTTCAACTCTATTTCGGCAAATGGAAAACGAGCGGTAAAGGTATTTTCCTTATAACGGGGTAGCCCCCATGTCCCACCTCCACCTAAAGCAGAAAGCGGCATTCCAAACTTTTTCCAGTCAGGGACCTGACCTTCTAAGATTTTGGTTGTATTGTTGACATCTTTTATATGAAGGGCCGCAAACATGGCAGGTTCATGAAAAACCTCTGGACGATGCCGCAACGACATATTTGATATCGCACCACTTCCTTCGATACAAAACATCCCTGTTCCCATTCCCCCTATCGGGAAGGCAATCCGGTTTGTATAATCTCCTGTATATTTTTCATTATAGATTCTGGATCGTTCCCTATTACTTTTCTGAGTACAGCAAGTAAGAGATGCCAGCCCGATCACAGCCATACATAACAGGCTATGGTGTACTTTTTTCATAGATACAGTCTCGTTAAATTAAGGACGATGAATATACCTTTATAGAAGGTATCAAAAAGACATTAAGAGTAGATTATAATAAGCCTTCAGGGCTTATACGTTTTTGTTTTCTTACTTATTATCTTAAGAGAGACAAAGAAATATCTTATAAATATATTCCAGAACAGAATCTAAAGGGGGAGGATAAGGCTTACATCCCCCTTTAGATAAATAACCTAAATTATTAATTAACCTCTAAATCCTGCCAACCCGGTAATTTCGGAAATTTAGCATGTGGTTCACTCTGATACCAAAAAACAACTGAAGATATATCCGATTTTTGAGGCAGGTAACGTCCCCCTGCTCTCCAACCCAAATCTTGAATTGTTATTTTGAGATCTTTTTCGAAACGTACAGGATCCGCTATGTGCCATCTATACATACCGAAGCGTTGCTGGGAACGGTAAGTTCCATCGGGACGAATAACCTGATGTAATCCTGCATAAGGCGTACAAAACTCTTTATACTGTCCTTCACGGTCAAAATTGTAAGATCCACAGAAATAATCTTCCGCGCCGGTACCGCAAATAGTAGGGTATTTAGTATCTCCATCCATAAAGAATTTTATTTCTCCTTCACCCCACCATCCATTATTATTTACTCCCTGAGCCATATATGTACCCACGTAATGCCCTTTTCCTTTAACTCCGTCAATCATAGTATAATCTGATGTTTCATTGTAATGTGTACGACGGAATTGCGCATGGAAGTATCCTGCATCAGCCGGAACATCAGTCAGTGTATAGTCGACTTGATAATAAAGTACCATCGCATCTTCCGGATTGACATTTTCCATTGTGATCTTACATTTCTTACGGAAAGGCATTGTCCAGTAACAATTGAATGCGCTTCCCGGATTAACGCATATGGCCAATGAGCTTAAAGGAGCATAAACACCCCATCCCATACCGAAAAAGTCTCCAACAGGACATTCTACCGATGGTTCTTTTTCATCGTCCCAATAAAAACGAAGGATAGAAAAGCGCCAGTTGCCTGTAGGTGTCATCCAAATATGCTGGATTGCCCCAGGGCCTTCAATCTCAGCTAATGTAAATGTTTCGCCGGGTGCTATATGAACATACGGATTAACTTTCCATGTTTGCCCGAGATCCCGAGCAGCATGGTGTGCATTCGCTACATTCCGTTTATCTCCCTGCATAGCCGGATCTGCCATCCCTCCTTTACCTTTTTCTCCTGTAAAATTTTCCGGGCTGATAGAACGTGTTTTTGCATTAGATAGCCGATGCAGATTACTCATATCCACACCAAGACCGTTAAACGCCTCTTGCGAGAATAAAAGCTGCGTTATAATAAAAAGACTAATTAGAAAACAAGTTTTTTTCATGGTATTTTATTTTTAGATAATAATTGAAAGTTCGGTTTAATTTTTTGCCGGCTTATAGCCATGTAAGCCAAAATATAAAATAAATAAGAAACATGCGAGCGGGATAAAAAAACCGATAGCCATATTTTCCTCACCTAATGCACCCATTATAATCGGAGAAAACGCACCTCCTGCAACAGCCATGGTTAAGAATGACGCGGCACGCTTTGTGTGCTCGCCCATTTTCACAAGCCCTAATGCATAAATCGTAGGAAACATAATGGACATGAAAAAGAAATTAATGTATAGGGCATATAAAGATATCTTCCCTAAAGAAAGAATAACCAGAACCATTGATATAGTACACATTAAAGCATAAAGAGACAAAATATGCTGAGGTTTGAATTTTGCCATAATAAAACTCCCCGACAGTCTGCCAATCATAAATAAAAGCATGCCTCCGAATGACAATAACTGGGTAGCCTCTATTTTTGTTATGTTATGATCCTGCTCCATCACATAATTGATAAAAAAACCAAATATTCCCGATTGCGCCATCATATATGCGACCAAAGCCGCTATCGCTAACACAAAATGCCGATGCTGAAATAAAGGTATGGCTTTATCATGCCCGGGTTCGGCAATTTCCTGAACAGCTTCTTCGTCGGACTCCTGTATATCCGGAAGTTTGACAAAAAAGAACAATACTGTAATAACCAATGTACAAATACCAAGCAGAATATAAGGCTTTGTTAAGGCTAATGTATCACCTTCTTCTGCACCGAAAATAAGAGCACCTCCAATAAGTGGGCCAAGAATCCACCCCAATCCGTTTAACGACTGGGACAAATTGAGCCGCTGCGCGCCACGTTCTTTCGGCCCTAACACTGTTGAATAAGGATTTGCCGCAGTTTCAAGAAAGCATAACCCGCACGCAACAACAAACAGTGCTATAAAAAACGGGTTGGCTGAATGAAGATAGGCCGCCGGAAGAAAAGAAAAGGACCCTACGGCGTAAATCAATAAGCCAAATATAATCCCCTTTTTATATCCAAAACGGCGCATGAACATGCCTGCGGGAACACTCATAAGACCGTATGCTATATAGGTAGAAAATTGCACAAACCCCGATTGGGCCTTGGTCATAGTAAACGCTTCCTGAAAATGTTTATTCAAAACATCAAGTAACCCATGGGCAATTCCCCACATTAAAAACAGGCTACTAACCAGAATAAAAGGGATCAAGTAACTCCCTCCGCCGGGTGAGGCAAACAATGATAATTTCTTTTTTTTGTGTTTTTCCATTATAGTATTATTAATAAAAATATGCTTATACGTTTAACTAAAAATAAAAAAAAATTATCTTTTCTATTTTTGTTAATTTTCTCCGGGAACCACTATATTCGTTTGTAGGGTTACGCTTTCCACAATTTTATATTTTGGGTTCTCTATATATTTGAATAATATATCCAGAGTCCTTTCCCCCAATTCCTTCACAGGCTGCTCTATACAAGTAATATCTATATCTGCAAAAATATACTCATCAGGATTATCTATACTTACATATTTCAAATCGCGATAATTATCAAATTCTCTCAACGCAATTAATGACTGTACTCCCACCCTGTTGGTCGCAAAAACAACAGAATCGACCTTCTTATCCATCAATGCAGCTATAGCCTGCTTCACATTTTCTTCAAAATTCTCGAATGAGACAGAACGAACAAGATCACCATCAACAGCAACACCATTCATTTCTAAAGCTTTCGCATAACCTTCATATCTCTTCTTTATATTCGGCAAATTAATATTATAAGCCATAAAACCGATACGCTTACAACCCTGCTCCAACAGGATATTAGTCAATTGAAAAGAAGCCCCTATATTATCAATCTGAATAGAACTTACGGGCAAGCCTTCGATACCTCTATCCACTGAAACTACCGGCACTTTACGCTTTACAAGTTCCATCATAGCCTTTTCGCTATCTTGAGGTGGCACTACAATTATACCATCGACATTTTTTTCTATAAAAAGATGAATAAGACTCTCAAATTTGACACTCGACTCATCAGAACTACCGAACATAACCTGATACCCCTTTACCTCCGCAATATTTTCAATATGCCTGGCCAGTTTCGCAAAGAAAGGATTGGATATATCGGCAACAATCAAGCCAAGAGTCTTTGTCTTCCCTGTACGCAAGCTTCTTGCGGCCATATTAGGCCTATAGTTCATTTCAATTGCAGCCCGGCGAACTTTTTCTGCAACTTCCTTCCCAATACGGGAATCTTTGTCTTTTTCATTCAAAACCAAAGAGACCGTAGCACTGGACACTCCTAATTTTTCTGCAATATCTTTTATAGAAACTCTAGCCATAAATCTATTTTACCTAATCGATTCCACAGGGTTTTTGCACTCTTAAATAAACTAATAACAACAACCCATGATGCAAACATAATACTATTAAATCGTTTTAGCAAACTTACGGATTATTTTTTTTATCAGATTATTAATTTTAACATTTAACATAATTAAAAACATATTTGGGCATAGTCTACATATCGATTTTCTATATTTCGATTTTAAAGCAGAAGAAGGGCATCATTCATAGAAAAAAAACATAAACATTTGTTTATAAATTATATGATAAAAAAAGATAAAGCATTATGGTAAAAAAAAGAATCATGTTAAATCAGAATTATATATTGTCAACGACGAAAATATAGCACTTTCTTCAATATTTATTTCTAATTAATTTATACATTTGTTATAGTTAATCGTTTTATTAAAATAGAAATACCATAAAGAATATTATTTCCATTGTTCTACTCAGCCTATTTACATTATTATCAAAAGCACAGCATGAAAAACTAAAATTCGAAAATCTGGCGGCACCCGATACAAGTAAATATGGATACAGCCAACTCAGGGAAAACCTACAATGGCAATATGGGGACACATAAAAGGTATTTCTGTTGCTATTCTCCAACTAAACATTATGCCCAAAGAAATTATTACAAAAGAGAAATGAAGGAGTCCTTTAAAAATGGGAACCGATATATATCTGACACTACACCTGAATCTCCTAAGGACTTTATAAAAAAATAAGGACAGGCAAGTAAGCAGGTTATATCTATTCTTTCTTTCGAAAGATAAATTAATTAAAACCGTGATCCTGCACATTGCTCCTGTATTGTCACGTTTACTAAAGGGTTATGAATATTTACTAATAACCGGAGTTATTCTTTCCCTGCGAATAAGATGGGAAAGATAAGCATTGTTTTGGATACACATTGTTATCAATCAGAACCGTTGCTCTCATTAACTAATCGGGGCCACATGATAATCTTCTCTATGAAGGCTGGGTTCCTTTCCCTTACATGAATAAGCAGTACCGAATAGAAATATCACGCTGTCATATGATTATTATATCAGATTTATATGTACTTTTATCCGTAACATAAGAATCTTACAACTAAATGAAAAAGACACTCCTCTTCCTGCTTTGTATTATATACAATACAGCAGGATGCATATATTCAAAAAATGAGATTGACTCTCTTCTTAAAGTTCTGGATAAGACTATCTCAGAACGTCCTACATATATGAAGGAAAAGATACAAAGAATAGACCGGCTCAAATTAAAACTAAATAATAGTCTTTCACTAAATAAAATATTTAGTATAAATGAAGATATTATTGCCGAGTATGAATCTTTTGCTTGTGATTCCGCCATTGCATACATTGATAAGAATATAGAAATAGCTAAAAAGTTAGACAATAAAGAATTTTTGTCGCAAAGCAAACTGAAGCTTTCTTTTGTACTATCCTTGTCCGGTTCATTTACGCAGGCTTTAGAGGAATTAAACAGCATAGAGTATAAAGAACTGCCCACGCATCTGAAATCCATGTATTGCTGGACATATATACGATACTACGAAAACCTTATAAAATATACAGACGACCCTCAATATGAGAAAAAATATCAGATTGAAAAAATGCGATACAGGGATACAGTCATGTCCTTTCTTGGAGAAGGAACAGATATGTATGTAAAGGAAGAAGCTTTCAAGTTTCAGGATGAAGGCCGCTACAATGAGGCTCAACAGATACTGTCCGATATATTTTCCAAACAGGAACTCCGGACACACAACTATGCAATGTCTGCAATGAGTCTGGCATTAGTAAATAAATATCTGAAAAATAGCGAATTGGAGGAAAAGTATCTTATATTAGCCGCAATAACAGATACTCAGCTTGCAGTGAAAGAGAATGAAGCACTTTTGGCATTAGCAATAAACCTATATAATAAAGGCGATGTTAATAGGGCATATAACTATATAAGAGCGGCTCTTGACGATGCAAATTTCTATAACTCCCGTTTCAGAAATACGATGATTGCACGTGTACAGCCTATTATAGAAGATACATACTTAAATAAGATAGAACAACAAAAGAAAAATCTAAAGGCATATGCAGTAGTTATCAGTTTGTTTGTTATTGTATTGGCTATTGCTTTATTTTTCATATACAAGCAAGTAAAAATAGTTTCCAGAGCCAGGAAAAACCTGAAAGCAATGAATGAGAAGTTAGCCAGTATTAACCATAAACTGGATGAAGCGAACCTTATAAAAGAAAAGTACATCGGTTACTTTATGAACCAATGTGCCGTTTATATTGACAAACTGGATGATTACAGAAAAAATGTGAATCGTAAAATAAAAGCCGGCCAAATTGACGATTTGTACAACATGACAGCTTCTACACGTAATCTGGAAAAAGACGTAGAAGAACTGTATATCACCTTCGATAAAGCATTCTTCAAGATATATCCCAATTTTGTGGAAGAATTCAATGCTCTGCTTAAGAAAGAAGAACGCTATAAGCTGGAAAAAGAGCAACTGAATACAGAACTCCGGATTTTTGCTCTCATCAGATTAGGTATAACAGATGTCAATCAGATAGCCGTATTTTTACGTTATTCCGTCCAGACTATCTATAACTATAAAAGCAAAGTAAAAGGAAAAGCTACCATAGACAGTGAAAACTTTGAAGAAGAAGTAAAAAAAATCGAGGTATTTTCTATTAAAGACAACTCTATATAATTTACCAAAACCAAGAAATACAAACCAAGTAAACATCTAATAAATAGCACCTTGGTGGATATATGACTTGAAAATCATTTACTCAAAGGCTTACTTCGGACAGGAGTAAGTTTCTTTTGTAAATATATTTGTACATGGCTTTTTGAGGCCGTACACTAACGTAAGCATTTTGAGACAACCTGACCAAAAGTCGTAAAATCCAATACCTGATGAAAAACAAATCTGTTACAATCATTATTCTGTTCGTGCTGCTATGTTTTTTCATACCATCGAACGCTCAGAAAATCACTCCATTTAAAGACGGGGAAAGAGCCGTATTCCTGGGGAACAGTATCACTCATGGTGGACACTATCATTCGTATATATGGCTTTATTATATGACTCATTTTCCGGAAATGAGGATTAAGATATTGAATGCCGGAATCGGAGGTGACAGGGCCATTGATATGGTAAAACGGCTGGATGGTGATGTATTCAGTAAGAATCCCACAGTCATAATAGCCACTTTTGGTATGAACGACTCGGGCTACTTCGAATACAACGGAGATCAACCTGAAAAATTTGCAGACGAAAAGGTCAAAGAATCTTATGACGCATATAAGCAAATGGAGGCCAGATTCAAAAATCTGGAAAACACGAAGGTTGTGCTCATGGGCAGTTCCCCTTACGACGAAACAGCTGCTATAGAAGGAAACAATCCTTTCAAGAATAAGAATAAGGCAATGCTCAGGATAGTCGATTTCCAACGCGAATCAGCAAAAAATAACGGATGGGAATTTTTCGACTTTAACGAGCCTATGACGGCCATTAATCAACAATTCCAACAAAACAATCCTAAGTTTACCCTTTGTGGAACCGACCGCATTCATCCCGACAATGACGGGCATATGGTAATGGCTTATCTGTTCCTTAAAGCACAGGGATTTGCAGGTAAGGAAGTTGCAGATATAAATATAGACGGCTCAAAGATGAATATCATATCTTCTTCGAACTGCGAAATTGCCAATCTGAAAAAAAGTTCCACTGGAATGACGTTCGACTATCTCGCAAAATCATTGCCCTACCCGATGGATACAATAGCCCGCGGATGGGGATATAAGAAAAGCCAGGCCGAAGTGGTAAAATCAGTTCCGTTCATTGAAGAAATGAACAGGGAGATACTATCTGTAAAAGGATTGAAAGGAAATTATAAACTAATGATAGATGAGGAAAATATAGGAACATGGCCTGCTAAAGATCTGGCAGAGGGCATCAACCTTGCCACGCTTACCAATACACCTCAGTACCAACAGGCCCTCAGAGTTATGTTCCTGAATGAAGAACGCTGGGAAATAGAATGCCGTTTTCGTGAATATGCATGGGTACAGTTCAACTTTTTCCTGAACAAAGGTATAACCGATCCGAATACCAGGGAAGCTATTAAGATACTGGATAAATATAAAGGCAGTGATGGCTGGCTTAATGGCAGGCGTGACCTTTACTCGAAAGCGATGTTTCCTGAAATAAGACAGGCATGGCAGGATGAGATGGATTTGCTTCTTTCGGCTATTTATGAAGTAAATACTCCTGTGAAAAGAAAGATAACTCTTATACGTGTAAACTAATACTGTGAATTGAAAACACATAGATTGTTTTGCGAATGAAATCTATTTAAAAGTTAATTGTAAGTAAGAGAAAATCAGAGAGTAAGTATATTAAAACCACTTCGCTTACGCTTGAATGAGGACTACAATCCAAATTCAAGCGGAGGGCGAAGAACACCCGGAGTAAAAGGACTTCGACAATCTCATAAACCAACGTATTCGAAAAATAAACCCAAAATTGATATATGAAGCGGATTTTTGCTTTTGTACTGATATCTGTGTCTATACTCGGAAAAATATCTTCCCAGCAACAGGCATACTTTGTCGACGGCTATCATGGCGGCGTCTACGGGCATTACCCGATGTGGGTGACCCAGTTTCTGACAGATAAACTGTCACAACACCCCGAGTGGCGCATAGGGCTCGAAATAGAACCCGAAACATGGGATACGGTAAAAGTAAAAGAACCGGTTGCGTACAACAATTTCAGAAGTATCGTAACAGATAAAAGAATCGAGTTTACGAATCCTACCTACGCCCAACCCTATTTATACAACATATCGGGAGAAAGTATTATACGGCAGTTCGAATATGGTATTAATAAGATACATCAGCATTTCCCGGATGTGACTTTTACGACATATTCAGTAGAGGAACCCTGTTTTACAAGCAGTTTGCCACAAATTCTGAAATTGTTCGGATTCAAATATGCTGTGCTTAAATGTCCGAATACCTGCTGGGGCGGATATACGGCAGCCTATGGTGGCGAACTGATTAACTGGATAGGACCTGACCGAACTGCTATCCTTACAGTGCCGCGCTATGCATGCGAAGAGTTGGAAGAAAATTCCACATGGCAAACCACAGCATGGGGAAATTCCGAAGCCTACCTCAAGGCATGTTTCAACTACGGAATAAAAAATCCTGTCGGAATGTGTTATCAGGATGCCGGATGGAAAAACGGCCCGTGGCTTGGTCACGGGAACAAGGTAAGGAACAACTCTGTATATGTGACATGGAAAGAATATATAGAAAACAAGTCGGTAGGCAGTTCCTCTGATAATCTGCACTTTTCGCAGGAAAATATGCTGGTCAACCTGATGTGGGGAAGTCAGGTGCTTCAGAAGATTGCGCAGGAAGTACGTACATCAGAAAATAAAATCGTAATAGCCGAAAAAATAGCAGCCATGGCGACTATCGAAAATAATTATACTCCGTTGCAAACATCACTGGACGAAGCTTGGCGTACTCTGATGCTGGCACAGCATCACGACTCATGGATAGTTCCTTACAACCGTCTGCATAAAAATCGCACATGGGCGCAGGAGATCACTCTGTGGACAAACAATACAAATAAAATTTCGGACAATATCATCAAAGAGGCTACCGGAACTTATGATTCTGAAAATACAACACCTTTCCATAATTCAGGCTTTGTGAAAGTATACAATACGCTGGCGACAAAAAGGTCGGAATTAGTTGCCATAAGCCTATCGGCTGCCGACATCAGGCAGGGATTGACGGTGTACGATTCGAAGAAAAAAAGAGTTCCTTCCAGATTCCGCCATGAGGGAGATTCCGCTTATCTCATTTTCAGAGCCGAGGTACCTTCTTTCGGTTATGCAACATACAGATTACAAGATGAGAAACCGCAAAAAGAGACGTATTCTTCTGTAAAAAATAATTCAAAAGGCGATTATATACTGGAAAACGATATGTATAAGATCGTTATCGATCCGGCAAAGGGAGGAACGATAAAAAGTTTGATTGCAAAAAAAGAGAAAAACAAAGAATATATCGATGCTACCAACCAATATGAGTTCGGGGAACTAAGAGGCCATTTTTACGAGGATGGGAAATATTATTCCACCGCCGACTCTCCGGCAAAAATAACAATATTGGAAGACAATGGTCTCAGAACCATCATAAAAATAGAAGGGAGTATTTCTATTCACCCCTTCACGCAGATTATCACTTTGAACAGTGGACAAAAACGTATAGATTTCGACCTGACGGTAGATTGGAAGAGCAATGTCGGCATAGGCGAATACAAACAAGCTGGTAATTGGCGCGATAACAGGAGGGCATATGTAGATGACAGGTTCAAATTAAATATAATGTTCCCTGTCGGCTTATCTTCACCCAAACTATATAAAAATGCTCCTTTCGACGTATGTGAAAGCAATCTCAAAAATACATTTTTCAACACATGGGACAGTATAAAACACAATATAATACTTAACTGGGTAGACCTCATCGATAAAGACGAGACATATGGCTTTGCCCTTTTGTCAGATCATACCACCTCTTATTCTTTCGGAGAAAATTATCCGTTAAGCCTGACTGCCCAGTATTCGGGCATCGGATTATGGGGTATGGATTATAAAATAACAGGGCCCTTGAAAATGAAGTATGCCATGATCCCCCATACAGGGAAATGGGAAAAATCCCGTGTGTCGACCGCAGATAACAATTGGAATGAACCATTAGTGGCTTCACTTCTCGGCAAAACAGCCGTAGAAGACAAATCCTATTTCGACACCGGCAACTCAGGTTATGAAGTAACTGCCTTTAAAACTCACGGAGACGATCTTATTATCAGGTTATTCAATGCCGAAGGAAATACTTCCATACAAAAATTGAAGTTCGGGTTTCCCGTATCATCAGTAAAAGAAGTTGATTTAAGAGGAAATATAATCACAAAGAATGCAATTGATAAAAACAGTATATCGCTGTCAATACCCCGTTTCGGGATTAAAACATTATTAATAAAAAGATAAGATCGGATAATAATTGAAATGATTGATACTATGCTAAAAATGACAACAGCTCTTATAACGGTTCTTTGCCTGACGATAACAGGATGCACCACGGAAGTCAAAATAAAAAGTTCTGCTCCTTCCGATTATGTCAATCCGTTTATCGGGGCCAGTACCAGTGTAGGTGCTGCTGGAGTTTACCACGGACTGGGAAAAACATTCCCCGGCGCGGCCACACCTTACGGAATGGTTCAGGTTAACCCAAACACAATAACGGGAGGTGACAATTCGCCGGGTTACAGTTACGAACATAAAACTATCGAAGGCTTTGCGTTCACACAAATGAGTGGTGTGGGTTGGTTCGGCGATCTGGGAAATTTCCTTGTAATGCCTACTACCGGTGACTTGAAGATAATTGCGGGTAAAGAAGACGGAAGCATAAGCGGATATCGCTCCCTGTACGATAAAAAGACCGAAACCGCTAAAGCAGGATACTATTCAGTAAACCTGACCGACTACAATATCGAAGTAGAGGCCACAGCAGCGCCGCACAGCGGGATGTTACGATTTACATTCCCCGAACATAAACAATCTCGTATACAGATAGACCTGGCTCGAAGAGTTGGCGGGACATCTACATATCAATATGTAAAAGTAGTTAATGACAGCACTATACAAGGATGGATGAAATGTACGCCGGATGGTGGCGGCTGGGGCGATGGTGAAGGCAATACTGATTATACTGTGTTTTTCTATGTGCAATTCAGTCGTCCGTTAAACAACTACGGGTTCTGGAGTGCCGATATACCCGACAATTGGAAACGTAAACTCAAAGATGTGATAAGCATCCCTTATCTGAAAAGAGTATCGGAAGCTAAAATTTTTAGAGAGATTAAGGAACTGGAGGGTAAGCACCTCGGCTTCTTTACCGAATTCGATACTAAGAAAGATGAAGAAGTGACATTGAAAGTAGGAATATCTTTTGTCGATATGGATGGTGCGGAAAAGAACTTCAAAGCGGAAATAGCAGACAAAAATTTCGACCTTGTCCGCAATGAAGCAAAAGAGAGCTGGGATAAAGAACTGGGCAAGATAAATATTGCGGGAGGAACCGACGATCAGAAAACTATTTTTTATACATCGCTTTATCACACAATGATAGATCCGCGCATATATACCGATGTAGACGGACGTTACACAGGTGGTGATAACCGGATATACAGCGATTCCACATTCACGAAACGTACTATATTCAGCGGATGGGATGTATTCCGCAGCCAGTTCCCTTTGCAAACCATCATTAACCCCCAATTAGTAAACGATCAACTTAACTCTCTGATTACCCTTGCCGAACAGAGCGGACGCGAATATTACGAGCGTTGGGAAATTATGAACGCATACTCGGGCTGTATGATAGGAAACCCTGCCCTATCCGTTCTGGCGGATGCTTATGTGAAGGGTATATGTAATTACGACATAGACAAAGCCTACAAGTATGCAGTGAATACATCGAAAAGATATGGTAATGACGCTCTGGGCTATACAGCTTCATCACTCAGCATATCCCATACTCTCGAGTATGCTTATGCCGACTGGTGTATATCCCGTATTGCCAACAAAATGGGCAATAGCGACGATGAAAAACTATTCAGGGAAAAAGGTCAGGCCTACAGGAATATTTTTGATAAGGAAAAGGGCTGGTTCCGTCCGCGAAAGGCTGATGGTTCTTGGGAAGAATGGCCTGAAAATGCGCTATTTAAAGAATGGTATGGCTGCATAGAATCTAATTCTTACCAGCAGGGGTGGTTTGTACCTCACGATGTTCCGGGTATGGTCGAGTTGATGGGTGGTGAAGATAAAGTTATCGCAAACCTCACAAACCTTTTTGAAAAGACTCCCGAGGATTTTTTATGGAATGACTACTATAACCATGCCAACGAGCCGGTACACCACGTTCCGTTCCTGTTCAATCGTCTGAGACATCCTTGGCTGACACAAAAGTGGACTCGCCATATATGTGATAAAGCTTATGCTAACAAAGTAGAAGGTATAGTAGGTAATGAAGATGTGGGCCAAATGTCGGCCTGGTATGTACTTACCGCTTCCGGAATACATCCTGTGTGCCCGGGAGACACACGTATGGAGATAACAAGCCCCGTATTCGACAAGATAGAATATAGGCTGGATTCGAAATACTTTAAGGGAGGGAAGTTTACCATAATAGCACACAATAATTCACCTGAAAATATATACATACAAAAAGCGTTGCTGAACGGAAAAGAATATAGAAACTGTTATATAGATTTTTCAACTATAGCAGACGGAGCCACCTTGGAATTGTTCATGGGTAGCAAACCAAACAAGGACTGGGGTATATGAAACTTGGAGAGGCTTAGAAATATGATGCGGAATAAATCACAAATACATTTTCTTATGGAATGAAAAAAACAAATACAAAAGAACCATAATTTAATATATAGCCATATGAGAAAACTATCGATTAATAATATTGACTGATAAGTAAAGCTCTAGCTATTTCAATGATTGTTTTATTAACCTAATACATTATATGTATGAAAAACATTTTATATCTATTATTAACATTGACTGTCATATGGGGATGTTTTTCCTCCTGTAGTGACAAAGGGTTTCTGGACGAAACTGTAACGACAAACCTTGATTATAATAAGGTCTTTTCCGACAGTGCGCTTACCGAGGGATTTCTGGCTGAAATCTACCGGGAGGTTGGTTTTGACGTAAAAGGTAACCGTTTCAGCACAATATCGGAACAATTGGGCGGGCTTCAGACCGCATGCGATGAAGCCGAATTCAGACTGTCTTCGGAGGGTATTGCCGACGTGCAATTTGCATCGGGAACTGTCAATCCAGTAATTATTACTGACGATGCATGGAGAATACCTTACCAAAACATCCGCCGGGTAAATGTCTTTTTTAAAGGAATTGAACAGGCCCCTTTACAGAAATCACGAAAAGACCGCCTCAAAGCCGAAGCTCGTTTTCTGCGAGCCTGGTATTACCATATCATGGTGAGACATTATGGAGGTGTACCATTGATCGGTGATACTATTTACTCTAACGACGACAAGACAAAAGATACACGTGACACGTTCGATGATTGCCTGAAATATATTATCAATGAATGTGAAACTGCGGCCTCCGAGCCCAATCTACCGGTAAAACCATCGGGAACATACTACGGACGTGTAGGAAGCGGTGCCTGCAAAGCTCTGATCGCCCGCATGAAATTGTATGCAGCCAGCCCGTTATATAACGGGAACAGCGATATAGTTGCCGGAACAAATGTCCCTGCCGAGTTAGTCGGATATCCGGAGTATAGCAAGGAACGATGGAAAGAAGCCATGGATGCCGCGTATAACGTCATAGCTCTGGGGCGGTATAGCTTGTATGTATTACAGACCGATCCGACTAACAATAACAGACCCGACCCCGGACATGGTTTCTATGCTTTGTTCCAGGCATTAGAAAACATATATAAACCCGGATCTCTCGTTGAATCGATACTCGACGACCGCAGCCTTGGACGAGTAGCAAGAGAAAGCTGGTTCCAGCCTCCATCCCGTGGTGCTGCGAAGAGCGGATTCATTTATCAGAATCTGGCTGACGCATTTCCTATGAAAAACGGAAAGCCGATCAGCGATCCGGCTTCGGGGTACGACCCTAATAATCCGTATGCAAACCGCGATCCAAGATTTTACAATACCGTGGCTCACGATCAGACTATGATTGCATATCCGCCTAATAATATCCCTGAACCGATAAATGTCTATCTCAATGCCGACGGTTCGTCCAGCGGTAAGGATGCCGTACATCAGGGTACACCTACCGGCTATTATATCAATAAGATGGTTAGTCGTATCAGGGCGGCTAATGCTGTGCATGGCGACAATGAAGAGACTCCTATCTTACGCTTCGCCGAAATCTACATGGCCTATGCTGAAGCAATGAACGAATATGAGATAGGCGACGGCAACGGATCTCAGATAGTATTACCGACTGATAAGACATACGAAGTATTGAAAGCAATCAGGGAACGCGGAGGAATAGAAGCCGGCACAGATGGAATGTACGGACTAAAACCGAATATGACGCGACTGGAAATGCGCCAAGCCATCCGTGACGAAAGGCGTATCGAATTTGCTATAGAAGGCCACCGTTTCTTTGATGTTAGGCGCTGGAAAATTGCCGAACAAACAGACAATCAGATGATGGCGGGTATGGAAGTTCGCTTGAAACCCGATGGTGGTAAATCCTATACACGTTTCAATGTGCGGCAGCGTGTTTTCAGAAAAGCGATGTATTTCTGGCCTATCCCATATGGGGAAACCTCCAAGTCTCCCAACCTGATACAGAATCCTAACTATTAATCCGAAACCTTTTTTCTAACTCTATAAATAAAGATACATTATGAGAAGATTAAACATAAAAATGATGTTTATGCTTTGCATTATGGTATGCTCTTTCATTTCCTGTGACAAGTTTAAAGATTCGGCCGATTACGATATCGAAGAACCAGTTAAAGACCTCGCGGGTTCCTGGTATATCACGAAGGCTACAAGGAATGGAATAGATATTACCAAATCCATGGATTTCAGTGACTTTAGAATCACTTTCAATGGAGATAAAACTTATACCATCGACAATTACCTCCCGTTTTTGGTTCGTCAGGACGGGACATGGAATGTAAACGACCCTCAGTATCCCACACAGCTGTTGTTCAAGGAAGGAACTTCTACTCAATCCAATATATCTCTTTTCGAATATCAGACAGTGAAGGGCGAACGTCAGATCACCCTTTCGTTCTCGCCGGGATGTCACAGCAATGTATATTCTTATATATTAGAACGAGTGTCTAATAATTAAAATCGAACACTATGAAATCAAATCCGAAAAATAAAATATTAATATATAAGATATTAGTCTGCATAATATCTCTTATTATATTCATCTCCTGCGGTATAGCATGGTACGAGAATCATGGCGATACGTTTAAAGATGAATATAAGGATAATCGCTCGCCGGTTATCTATAAGACGAGTGCGGTAAAAGCAGGTGAAGAGGCCGAATTTGTCATGTATGTAAAATGTGCGTCGAATCAAGATAACGAAACGCATAAATTGATTGTCGCCGTAAATGTTCCCAAAGTATGGACAGATACTAAAAATGCGGAAATAACATGGGAAAACAGTGATGATCTGGGTACCGAACGGAAAATGTCGTTGATACCGGAGGGAACTTCACCTAAGAATAGACCCGGGCTGACTTGGGACCAGGCACTACTCAATGCTGTGGGCGGACGTAACCCGAATATATTAGACGACATGCAATGGGTTGCATTTCAATCTAACGACTCGTGGACAATCAACAACGGTGGAAATGATTATACGTTATTTATAAAAGTAAAAATAAAAATAAAGACCGGACCTGATAACCTGAGAGCAAAAATAGGATTCTTTGCAAACTATGATAACGATGGACTGGGCACAGACGAAGACCGCTGGAAAGTGATGTGGGGTGACTGCTTTGAAGTAACAGATGGGGAAGGTGCCGAGCCGATAGACTTTTGTCAGTACCATTTCTTTCAGGCAACTCCGGGCAATGCTACTCAAAATGATATTCTTACATTCAAGTATATTGGCGACTATTACAACAACCAGTTGATAAACGAAAGCAACATCTACCTGAATGCCAAGGCGCACACTGCAAATGGTAAGACTTATACAATAGACGAAATATCCGATAAAACAAAGTTGATAAAAGATTCCAAATGGGGAGTAATGTGGAGTAATACATTATGGCCCGAAGGCTATTTCGGCATACCGGCTAACGAAACGATTACCCATATCGAATATTATTTTACAAACGCGAATGGAAGTCTTTATGTCAGCAAGTATGACGACGAATTGGTAAGAGATGCTAATCCGGGTTATGAAGAAGAACTGGTACGTCCGGGGAGACCAATCACACCATTTGTGTACTATTTCGTTTGTAAATGAGATTAATGTATAATTTTTTATAATTAAAACCGGAATTTATGTATAATTCAATATATAAAAGAATCAGTAAGAGCTATTTCTTGCTTATGGTTGTATGCTGGTTATTGTCAGGGTATGGGGCCACATATGCTCAAGAGAATGCGGCTAACGGCACATCCGGCTTTTCGGGTGTGGTTGTCGACCAATACGGGAGACCAGTACAGGGAGTGGAAATAGCCGTTAAAGCGAGTAATTATAAAGCAATCAGTGACGAAACAGGTACATTCGGTATCGATGCTATCAATGGAAATATACTTATTCTCACACATCCTGATTACCTTATAAAAGAGGTCAAAGTTCCTAAAAACATTAAGAAAGGAACAGTATTTACAGTGGATATAAAAGATAAGAAACTCAAAAATCCATTAAAACTGGATGTCCCTTATGGGAGGACAATAGACAAAGAAAGTTATTTGGGTGCGGCTTCGACCATCTATACAGACGAAATAACCCCTACATTGTCGGCAAATATACTGGGTGCATTGGCAGGCCGGTTACCGGGTTTGTATGTTTCTCAAAGCAGAGGATACAGAAATACCTATACCGGAGCAAGTACACTTAGTAACGCTTATCTAGGCGGCATGGCTGACGATTCCAGAGTAGGATACAATGATAATACTCAGTATAGTTTCTCACTGCGGGGGGCCTATTCCCCCGTAGTAATTGTCGACGGATTTCAAAGTGAACTGGTCAACCTTGATATGGAAAGCATCGAATCCGTTTCGGTACAAAAAGATGCTTTGTCTTCTATGTTTCTGGGAGGAAGAAGTTCTCGAGGAGTGATGTATGTGACTACAAAAAAACCGGTAGGAGAAGGATTTAAAATATCGTTCACCGGCAGGTACGGCATACAGGAACCGATAAAAAATCCTAAACCGCTTCCTTCTTACCAATGGGCATATTTGCTAAATGAGGCGTTAGTAAACGACGGCAAAAAAGGTTTATACACAGCCGATAATATCGAATCGTTCCGTTACGGAACAAATCCGCAGACATTCCCGAATGTAAACTGGTACGATCAGGTAATGAAAAATAACTCCGATATACAGTCATATAATCTGAATGCTACCGGAGGTAATAAAACAGCCCAATATTTCGTCAGTCTGGGATATTTTTCCGAAAACGGACTACTTCGTGAAGACACACAGAATGCTTACAATACCAACCTCTCGTACGATCGGTATATGGTGACTTCCAAGATTAATGTAAATGTCTTACCGGGACTTAAAATGGGAGCTACCGTTATAGGACGTATCGAGGAGGGGAATCAACCAGGAGCGGGCCTGAGTAGTATTATGAGCGATGTATACACACTTCCCGGAGGTGTATATCCTGTTCGAAATCAGGACGGAACCTTTGGAGGAAACAACAATTACCAGAATAACCTGCTGGCGAAGACTATCAGTTCAGGTTACCTGAAAGACCTCACCCGCGACGGATACGGCAATATCGTCATCGATCACGACATGGCATGGCTTACCGAAGGCTTGTCGGCACGCATGGTGGGTAGTGTCGCTTCTCAAAGCCGCAGCGCCTTGGATCGTAGCAAGCAGGAACCAGTCTATTTACATACTCTAAATCCCGATGGGTCGGTAAAAAGCTCTGAACGTTTTGGAAATATAGTACCGCAAAAGAACGGTTTCATCGGTGTGTCAAACTTCCAGTATATGTACGGACAGATTGCTTTGGACTATAAAAAAGTGATTAATAGGTCGCATACTATAGAAGGAAATGTATTTGCTGACGTAAAAGAAGTTCTGGACAACTATCAGTTGCCTGAAAGACCTATAAACCTGAATGCAGAAGCTAAATACGATTTTCAGCAGAAATATTTTGCGCAAGCCGCCGTCTCCAGAAGCTACCTGAACAGGTATGCACCCGACAAAAGATGGGGTACATTCTATGCTTTCGGTTTAGGATGGGATATAAGCAAGGAAACATTTATGCAATCAGTTGACTGGATAAACAAACTCAAGCTGCGTGGGGTATTCGGACAAACCGGAAACAGTATCGGACGCGACAACTATTATACGTGGAGACAGCAATACGACGGAGATCTCGTTGCTGTTGGTCAAGCCGGCTATTATTATCCTCAGGGATCGATTTATACATCCTTATACAATGGACCTGCAATAGGAATTATAGAAACGAATCTTAGCTTGTCTAATCCGAACCTGACATGGGAAAAGGCCTATAAACTGAATCTGGGGCTCGATGCCAATCTGTTCGACAACAAGCTTTGGATTTCAGCCGACTTTTACAACGATAAGCATTTCGACTTATTGATGTCAAGAGGAAAGAGCATAGAACTCATCGGTTTGAACTATCCGAATGAAAATATAGGAAAAGTTCGCTATCAAGGTGCAGACCTGTCCGTTACTTACCAAAACAATGTGGGGGATTTCAATTATTACGTGACCGGAAATTGGAGCATAAATCAATCAAAGATATTATTCATGGACGAACAAAATGTTCCTGAAGAATATATGCGCAAAACAGGCAATCCTATCGGAACCCGCTACGGACTCATTGCCGAAGGATTTTTCCAAACTAAGGAAGAAGTGGCAAACAGCCCGGTTATTTCCGGTTATAACATCGCTCCCGGCGACCTTAAATATAAGGATATGAATGGAGACGGAGTAATCAACGAATATGACCAGACAGCGATCGGAGGCACTAAACCTCTCTGTTTTTTCGGGCTGAATTTTGGCTTCGAATACAAGGGTTTTGAACTGTCGGCCTTATTTCAAGGTTCTTACAACAGGGAAATTTATTTTCCGGATGCCGGATGGGAATATGCGACAGGATTCATAGCATGGGGTAATACTTACAGCCAGGCCTACGAGCATGTATTGAACCGCTGGACCCCCGAAACGGCAGAAACGGCTCTTTTCCCGAGGCTTTCCACAAGCCCGAATTACAATGTCGCTCCTAGTGGTATGAATAATTCATTTTGGTTGAAATCAGGAAATTACATCCGGTTAAAAAATCTGAATATCGCCTATACCCTCCCTGATTCATTTTCGAGGGATTATCTTGGCGGAGTGAAAGTAAAAGTATTTGTGGGCGGTCAAAATCTATGGACACAAGCTGCTTTCGATCTGGTTGACCCTGAGATTGTAGATTTCAGGAACTATCCGGCACTACGTGGCTTCAATACAGGGATCAATATCAAATTTTAGTATTCTCTAAAAATGAAAGACATGAAAAATAAATTATATATCATACTGATAGGCCTGTTCTGCACGCTGTGGTCATGTAACGACTACGAAGATGTACCTGTAGAAAAGCATACGCTTGAATATGTGTTTTCAACCACAGACTCACTGGGAGTAGACGCAAAAAGATATTTAAACAACATTTACAGTGCTTTGCGATACGGACACAATGCCATAGACGGAGACTATCTCGACGCAGCTTCGGATGATGCTGTCACATCAGTCAATTCGGAAAATCAAATTTATCAATTACAGATAGGCAGGTACTCACCTTTTGTACGCCTCGCTGACATGGGATGGGCTAATTATTACAGGGGAATCCGCTGGTCGAATACGTTCATAAACAATATAGACGTGGTCCCCTTCATGCAAACATATGACAATCACATCGGAACTAAAATGCCTCTTAACAGAGCACTGAAGGCCGAGGCCCGATTCTTCAAAGCTTTCTACTATTTTGAACTCGTAAAACGCTATGGCGGTGTGCCTTTGGTTGGCGATATACCTTACGAATTAGGTGAACCGATGGAGTTTCCGCGAAATACATTCGACGAATGTATAGAGTATATCGTAAATGAGCTCGACAATATCAAAGACAGCCTGCGTTCGGTTCCTATCGCCAATGCCGGAGCAGACGGCCATGTGGTAACATCAGGAGCGGCTATGGCTCTCAAGACAAGGGTATTGTTATATGCCGCCAGTCCATTATTTAATGAATCTCCGATCAAAGCCGGAAATCCGTATGTAGGTTATGAAAAATATGATCCTGCCCGCTGGAAAAGAGCTGCGGATGCAGCAGAGAATTTCATCAAAGACTGGGGTCCTGGAGGAAATTATGGCGGATATGCCTTAATGAGTGATTTCAGGGATGTTTTTCTTAACTATTACGGCCCGTCTACAAACGAAGTTATCTTCCATGTGCAGGGGGGTAACGACAAAACAGATGTGGAGGTAAACAACGGTCCATTAGGATTTTCAAGTGAAGCGAAAGGTAACGGACGTACCAGCCCTACCCAGGACCTGGTAGATGCTTTCCCCATGAAAGACGGAAAACAGATAGGCCAGAGCACAAAATATGTGTACTCGGAACAGACGATGTACGATAACCGCGATCCTCGCCTTAATTATACTGTACTACATAATGGTTCACAATGGCTGAGTTCGGTGCTGGCTACATACATCGGTGGACGAAGCAATCCAAGCGGAGTTACCGAAGCTACAACAAAAACCAGTTATTACCTGCGTAAGTTTATGGGTAAATACGAAGATCAGGAGAAATATACAGGGATTCTCCGTAACTGGGTTTTGTTCCGCTATGCCGAGATATTGCTCAACTATGCCGAAGCACAAAACGAATATGATCTTGCTACTTCAAAGACAACGGCTGATGCCAAAGTAATTAATTATATCAGGGAAATAAGGAAAAGGGCAGGAATTGACGGCGATGACGAAACTTACGGTATAGCCAATAACACAACCTGCGTAGAGATGAGGGAACTTATCCGCAACGAAAGAAGAATTGAAATGGCATTTGAGGAGCAACGTTTCTGGGATATACGACGTTGGAAAATCGCCGAAGATATTTTCAGCCGACCACTGAAAGGATTAGCATTGGTGATGAGAACAGGAAACGTCCAGATAGAACATATCAATGTTCTGGATGCGAAATTCGACCCGAAAAGATATCTATATCCTATACCGTACAGTGAAGTAAACAAAAACAGTAACATGGTTCAAAACCCAGGCTGGTAACAAAGCTATGTTTATCAATTCTTTAACAATCAATTGATATGAAAAGACTAACTCTATTATTTATAAGCATACAAATCTTTGCCTTTGCTTTCGGACAACAACAGTTCCAGCTGAAAGGCAAGGTATCATCAACTGACGGAGAACTTCTGGCGGGAGTGAGCGTTACCGTTGATGGAACAACAAACGGCACGATGACTGATCCGGACGGTAATTATATATTAACGGTGAAATCCGGAGATCAGGTTACGTTCTCTTTTATCAGTTTCGCAAAGCAATCTGTCAAAATAACTAACCAGAAGACTTTGGATATTGTACTCCGGCCCGATCAGACAGCATTAGATGAAGTCGTGGTTGTCGGTTACGGTAAAGTAAAGAAAATCACGTTGACCGGAGCCGTGAGCGCTATGTCGGCCGAAGAAATACGAACTGTTCCCACATCCAGTGTACAAAATGCATTGGCGGGGAAATTACCCGGATTCTTTTCGCAACAACGTTCGGGACAACCGGGTAAAGATGCATCCGATTTCTTTATCAGGGGTGTAAGTTCTTTGAACAATGAAGGTAACCAACCACTGATTATTGTAGACGATGTTCAATATACATACGACCAGTTGCAACAGATCAATGTAAACGAAATAGAAAGTATTTCAATCCTGAAAGATGCTTCTACTACGGCTATCTACGGTATCAAGGGTGCTAACGGCGTTTTGGTAGTAAAAACCCGTCGTGGCGAAGAAGGTCGCCCCCGCATAAATGTAAGGGTTGAAGGCGGTTTGACTATGCCAATCCGCACTCCCAAATTTTTGAATGCTTATGAAGCAGCATCACTGACAAACGAGGCTTTCGTAAATGATGGGCTGGAAAGCAGCAAACCGTTTACCAATGCTGACCTTGAACATTTCAGGCTTGGAGACGACCCTTATGGTCATCCTGATGTGAACTGGTACAAAGAGATTTTTAAAGACGTAGCCAGCCAGCAGAATGCAAACGTGGATATTTCGGGTGGTACCAAAAGATTGAGATATTTTGTTACAGGCGGATTCTTCTCGCAAAATGGCTTGACACGTAATTTTGAGGACCCGTACGGCGAAGTGAATACCGACTATTTTTACCGTAGGTTTAATTTCCGTACTAATCTGGATTTCGATGTCACGTCTACAACAAAAGTACGTTTGGATATGTCGTCCCGTTTTATGAATATCAATGAACCGAACAGTTTGAACGCCGTAGGGGAAATCTATAACTTTAAGAATATGACCCCATTTTCGGCTCCTCTGAAAAACCCGAACGGAACTTACGCTTATCATAATTACTTCCTTACCGACAGTAAAGATCCTACGTTGAATGCGCGTCTGGCAAATGAAGGTTACAGCCGTACAAGGAGATTCGATTCTAATATACTATTCGATGTATCCCAAAACTTAGATTTCATCACCAAAGGGCTTTCGGGCATGTTGCGTATAGCATATTCCAGCATAGATGAAAACTCCAGAAGAATGTGGCGGGCTAAGGACATGTATCCTACCTATCATTATACGCCTACTGAGAACGGAGAAGGCTCGTATACGATCAATCCTACGGCAAACTCATACGCTTATGAGAAGTATATACCCGGGGCAGGTATCAACAAAGCTATCAGAGATTTTAATTTACAGGCTTTTGTTAATTACGAGCGTACTTTCAACGAAGTCCACAATTTGAAGGGAATGTTGATGTGGAACAGACAAAATCGAACCAGAGATTGGGATTACCTTTTTATGAATCCCGAAGTTCCTGCAAAATTCGAAGGTTATACAGGCCAGATTAACTATAACTATAAAAACCGTTACATGCTCGACCTGAACACGGCTTATAACGGAACCGACCGTTTTGGAAAAGACAACCGCTTCGGATGGTTTCCTGCTGTCGCGGTAGGATGGAATATAGGTGAGGAACCTTTCTTTCAGGAAAAATTCGGCAACAAGGTTGATATGCTGAAAATCAGAGCTTCATACGGATTGGTAGGTTCTGATGTAACAGCAGGCAACCGCTATCTCTTCAAGCAGGTGTATGAGCAAGGAGGCGGATATCGTTTTGGCGAAAGCCATACGAATGCAGCGGGTGTGGCAACATATAAGGAAGGCACGCTAGGCAATGAGTCGGTCACTTGGGAAAAAGCCCGTAAATTAGATATCGGTGTTGATGTCAGCCTGTTCAGCAACAAGTTATCGTTTACGGTAGATTATTTCTATGATTACCGCTACGATCAGTTGGTAGAAAGAAAGGATGTGCCATTACTTTTGGGTATAGGCTTACCTCGCACAAATATAGGGGAAACCTCCAATCAGGGCTTCGACGGACAAATTGGTTATACAAGCAAATTCGGAGAATTTAATTTTAATACCAACCTCGTATTCTCTTATGCAAAGAATAAAGTGAAGTATAAAGCCGAGGCTCAGCAAAGATTCCCATGGCTGGCCGAAACAGGTAAACCTATCGATCAACCTTTCGGTTATACATGGATAGGATATTACACACAAAGTGACATAGACGAGATCAATGCAGGCAACCCGAATAAAATTGCCGTTCCTTCTGTTCCTGTATCGGCAGGTGACCTGAAATATCTGGATATGAATGGAGACGGTGTCATCGATGACTTCGACAAAAGCGCTATCGGTAAGCCTAACCTGCCTACCACCACACTTGGTTATACCATAGGCGGATCATACAAGGGCTTCTCCCTGAGTCTATTGTTCCAGGGATCGTTCGATTACAGTTTCAGTGTAGTAGGAACGGGTATAGAATCTTTCAAGAGCCAGTTCCAGCCCATTCACATGAAACGCTGGACACAGGAGAGATATGACAATGGAGAAACAATTGACTTCCCGCGCCTGACAACAAACCCTGCGACCGTAAGCAGCAGTGAAGCCTATATGTCGAACTTCTGGTTAGTAAATGCATGGTATATCCGTCTTAAAACGATTGACTTTGGTTATGAACTACCTAAGAGTACATTGCCAAAAGGAATATATAGTACACGTTTCTATGTGAATGCTTACAATCTGTTCACTAAGACGAACTATGATAAATATCAGCAGGACCCTGAAATAAAGACGAACTCGGCAGGTGACGCATATATGAACCAGCGGGTGATAAACTTCGGCGTGCAGATGTCGTTCTAAAAAACTATTGTGGCAGGGTTATCAATCATGTATATGAATGATAACCCTGTATACTATTACGATACACATTCATGACCTTTATTTATAATGCATATGAAAAGATTTTATGAATTTTTCAAAACTTCGCAGAGGTTATACATATTCGTCCTGTCATTATTCGTTATCAGCTTTATACTATATGGCTGTTTCAGATTGAGATCGCTGAACCATCCCACAACGGCGGAGACCAACAGTTATTTTGACGTGACCTTTGTCTGCGAACATACCAATCCGACCAAAACAGAAGGAAGAGGCTATTTCGGCGCGCTTTTGCCTGAAGGATGGAGAGCGCAGGATTATACCGAATATACCGTACATTTTCCTAATCCCGATGAAAATATATACGGGCGCCTCGCTTTCGATCAGTATTATACGGATGCTTTGAATGCTGCTTTTCCGGCTCCGGCCGGTTACTATTGGTGGGGGGGGCGTTCGATTGATATACTTGAGCTTTTACATAGCGACAATAATAAAAGCGATGATTTTACTTTTACGTTCCGCATATTTACCGATAATCAAACCGGGGATTTTAATCTTAGATATGTGGTAGGTACCGATGGCAATGGTGAAAACCCGGCCGGTAACGGGAAGTATATCGATGAAACACGGACAATCTCTATTACACAAGGCAGCGAATATCCGATGCAGAAGACTCCAAACTGGGTACTCTTGCCAAACAGAGGTGAAGATGCCAATGTACAGGTTTATTCCGATAAGGATTACGACGGTTTTTTCACTCGCTGGCACGGATGGACAGGCGGTGACATTGGCCGGTCTGAGCCGCTGGGCGACGGGCGGAGTATTTGGGTATGGGGCGACTCCCATACAGGTACTGTACTTTCTGACCGCACCAGAGTGGGAACAGGAGATAACCAATTCGAACGCAACTTCGTCATGGTACAGGATGGTGAGGATTTTAGCGCTTTCCGGCTATTGAATGAAGGTTCGCCGGGTGGCAACCCTCCGGTAAAAGAAGTCCTGATACCGACCGATGATAATGGGAATCCTTTGAACAAAAACAGTGTATGGTACTGGCCTGCGGGTAGTTCTGTCTATTATCGCAATGGTGTTCCCGAACTTCAGATGATTCTCAGCCGTGTGCAAAACGATGGTTCGGGAGGAATGTGGGGTATGAATGGTGTGTCGGCCGACGTTGCCGTATTCTCCCTACCCGATCTCAAATTGAAGGAGATAAAAAAGTATAAGCATATGACACGGAATCTTATGAAAGGTGAGAGCAGATATGGATTGGATTCCGGGGGATATGTATTCAAGGACGATGACGGAACTGTGTATATATACGGTTATGCCGATATTGAAGGCATCTGTACACGGTATGGCCTTGTTGCCCGTGTTACGAACGGAGACCTTACGGGGGACTGGGAATTTTATAATGCCAGGACAAAAGAATGGTCTACCGATACGTCATGGCAAAATGACCTTGCCAATTGGGAAGGAGCTACTATAGTGCAGGACCCTGTGTTTGTATTTAAAGATGCCGGGAAATATTATGGGATTGCCCAGCCGGGAAAATGCTTTAGCGATGAAATCGTGCTTTATGAGGCCGAGACTCCCTATGGGCCATTCACAAACAAGAAAATAATAGCGAAATTACCGGCCGAAATAAGTACGGAGAACTCATTTTTCTGTTCATTATTGGCTGTTCATCCACAACATTCCAAAAACGGGGAAATATTCTTTTCCGTTTCCAAAAATTTTCAGGACGACAAGCCGTGGTATGCAACCGGAAATGCCGACACATACCTGCCGTACTTCTTCCGGGTGAAAGACTGGCGCGACAACCTGAGTATTGTGAATCAGGATGCTACCGACAACAAAGGGGCTCTTACCGCCCAATACGAAAGCGGTATGGAAAATGCGACTGATAATGATGCTGCGACTATCTATTCGGTCAATGCAGGAAAAGCCTGGATTGAATACGAATCTCCGTCTCCGGTTAATTTAAGGCGCTATACAATCACTTCTGCGCCGGATTCTCCCGACAAAGACGACAAAGACCCTCTGCACTGGAAGCTATCGGGCTCGAATGACGGAACATCATGGACTGTACTCGACGAGCGTTATTACGCTGAATTTGAACACCGTTCCCAGACCGTGAACTACAATGTGCCTGTCGATGGCAATTATACTCATTTCCGCCTCGATGTTCTTGCCTCGAAGGGAGGAACGGGATTACAAATAGCCGAATGGCAGCTTTTAGGGAAATTCAAATATGAGACCGGTTCTGTCGCCGAATTGGAAAGCGTGACTGTAGATGGTAAACCTGTGGCTGTACAAGATGTTATGGCTATAGACTTGCCGGCTTCGAGCGGAAGCAGTTTTGCGGTTAATCTGACAACCGTCGACAAAGGAACTATAGATGGTAAGGCAAGTGAATATACATTTTCTGCGGAACTGGACAGGCCCGACATCAAAAAATATAACATAAAAGTCACATCGGAAGATGGGAAAGCCGAAAAAGAATATACGTTAATCTTTAACAAGCGCTTTGCATTTGACGACCTTATTAAAGTGAAATGGAACAATACGCTCATGTTGTATCTTAACAAATTAAAAGATTACAATATAACGGGTTACCAATGGTATCTCGACGGAAGTCCGATTGCAGGCGCTACGGGAACCAGCTACCTGGCCGGTTCGAAGAAGAACGACCTGTTGAGCCAGACATCTGCTTATCACGTTGTATTGAAAACCCCTGACGGAGATTTACGTTCCGAAGCAGAACGGATAACGCTGAAGAGTATGAGTATACTCACTCATCCGAATCCTGTTAAATCAGGTGAACAAGTGACTGTAGATGCGGATATTGATGAAGATTTACTCCAGAATGCAACGATTGAAGTCTACAACATTTATGGTAACAAGCTCAGTGCGGTTAAAGCTCAGGGACGTTCAACCATGGTGAGTATGCCGTTTACATCCGGTATATATATGGTCAGGTTTAAAGCAAAGAATGATTTTGAAAAAACGCTGAAGGTCGTTGTTAAATAGGAATATTTTAGTTAAACGTATATTAATGAAATGATTATGAGAAAAACAATAATAAAAGCCCTTATCGCTGTTTCCATTCTATTTGCTTCGGCTACTGTTGTTTCGGCTCAGAAAAACAAGTCTGAGGTTTCGGTATCTGTAGCGGGAGGACTGTCGACGTTGGATTATGAAGCAGCTTTTGGCAACCATAAGAATGGCACCGGTGGTAACTTTGGAATAGGTTATACCTATTTCATTTCCAAAAATTTCGGATTGAATACAGGGGCAGAGTTCTCCCTATATCAGGCGGAGTTGACTCAAGATAAGTTTAATAATGTGTCCCGGTCTCTGGTTGACGCGTCGGATGGAGAATTGTATGATTTTTATTCTTCGGTGAAGAGTTATAAGGAAAAACAAAATGTGACATATCTGAATATCCCGCTAATGGCGCAGTTCCAATCAGGGGAAAAGAACAAGCTGTATGCGCAGGCAGGAGTTAAATTGGGCATTCCCGTGAAAGGGAAATACAAATCTTCGGCCTCAGAAATGGTAAATAAAGGATTCTTTCATGATACTGAAAACTGGGGTGAAACTCAGGAATTTATGGGCTTCGGAACGTTTACAGATTATTCGAATAATGAAGATATCAGACTTAGAGTTGTTTGCTTTTTCAGCGCCGATTTCGGAATGAAGTGGGCTTTGGCGGATAAGTTGTTTATATATACGGGCGCATATCTCGATTACGGATTGAATGATATCGTGAAAGACAGCCGCAATCAGAACTTTACCAAGTTCGGGGATACAACCGAAGGATTGGTTCCATTGAATAACAGTGTTCTTAATTCATCAATCGGCTATGGAAGCAATACACTTACCCAAACATTGAGTGATAGGGTGATACCTGTCAGTATCGGGCTAAAAGTCAGATTGGCTTTAGGGTTATAAATTATAATTATCCGCAAAGTCCAGATATAAGAATGTTTAATATTCGGACTTTGCGGATTCAATAATCACATATATGAAAAAAATTAACTTTATATTCTGGGTTCTTTTATTATCCGCTACAACCGCCAATGCACAGTTAAAAGACCTTGTGCAATATGTAAATACGCTTCAGGGAACCGATTCCAATTTCGGGCTTAGTTACGGTAATACATATCCTACAACGGCTATGCCTTTCGGGATGCACACATGGGCAGCTCAGACAAACAGGAACGGAGAAGGGTTCAAATATATGTATGCCGATAATAAAATCCGGGGATTCCAGCAGGCCCATCAATGTAGTCCGTGGGTGAGTGACTATGCTGTTTATTCCTTGATGCCGATGGTTGGCGAATTGATTGTTAATCAAGATAAGAGAGCCGCGAAGTTCAGCCACGATAACGAAATCGGCAAACCGCATTATTATAAAGTTACATTTGACAATGGTATTACTACCGAAATGGCGCCTACAATGCGCGGGGTACATATCCGCTTCTCATTCCCTGAAAACGGGGACGCTTATCTGGTACTTGACGGATATACCAATATGAGCGAAGTAAAAATAGATCCGCAGAAAAGACAGATTAAAGGCTGGGTAAATAACCAGCGTTTTGTAAATCATTCGGAAAACTTCCGTAATTATTTTATAATACAATTCGATAAGCCTTTTGAGGCATATGGTACATGGGAGAATGAGAAAGACGAAATTTTCCCTGACGAATTGCATCACGACGGCAAAGGTGCGGGTGCATACATTAAATTCAAAAAAGGAACAACAGTACAACTAAAAGCTGCTTCATCATATATAAGCCCCGAACAGGCATTGCTCACATTAAACAGGGAATTAGGCAACGATAAGAATCTGGAAGTAACAAAGGCCCGGGGGGCAGAAACCTGGAACAAATTACTGAACAGGGTAATTGTAGAAGGAGGAACGGATGAGCAAATAAGAACTTTTTATTCGTGCCTTTTCCGTGCAAATCTTTTTTCGCGCAAATTTTACGAACGTAACGAGAATAACGAACCTTATTATTATAGCCCTTACGACGGGAAGATTTATAGCGGTTATATGTACACCGATAACGGATTCTGGGATACATTCCGTACACAATTCCCTCTGACTAACATTCTCCACCCTACTATGCAGGGACAATATATGAATGCCTTATTCGATGCGCATGACCAGTGCGGCTGGCTGCCGTCATGGTCACAACCCGGCGAAACAGGCGGTATGATCGGTAACCATGCAATCTCGCTTCTTGCCGATGCATGGGCAAAAGGTATCCGCACATTCGATCCCGGACGGGCTTTGAAAGCCTATGCGCACGAAGCGATGAACAAAGGCCCGTGGGGCGGTGCTAACGGACGTATTTTCTGGAAAGAATATTTCCAGCTGGGTTATGTCCCATACCCGGAATCGTCCGGCTCTACTGCACAAACACTAGAATATGCTTATGATGACTGGTGCGGCTATGAACTGGCAAGAATGACAGGAAACCGTTTCTATATGGATGTTTTTGAAAGACAGGTGTATAATTACCGCAATGTATTTGACCCGACCGTAGGATTCATGAGAGGAAAAGATAAAGACGGTAAATGGCAGGAACCATTCGATCCGTTTGTCTGGGGAGGTCCTTATTGTGAAGGCAACGCGTGGCATTATACATGGTCTGTTTTCCATGATGTACAAGGCCTGATCGATATGTTTGGAGGTCCCGATAAAATGACGGAGAAGATGGATTCGGTATTCACCGTTCCTAATATTATCAAACCCGGCACTTATGGTGGTGTAATCCACGAAATGAGAGAAATGGAACTAGCCGGCATGGGACAATATGCACAGGGCAACCAGCCTATCCAGCATATGATTTATATGTATTCGTATGCGGGGCAGCCATGGAAAACCCAATACTGGGCACGCCGTATAATGAATGATCTGTATAATCATACGGAGAGAGGTTATCCGGGCGACGAAGATCAGGGAGGCATGGCGTCATGGTACGTTCTTAGCGCTTTGGGGATTTATGCCGTTTGTCCCGGAACGGATGAATATGTATTGGGTAGTCCGTTATTCAAAAAGGCGACTATTACGATGGAAGACGGTAAAAAATTTGTAATCGAGGCAAGCAGCAACAGTAAAGATAATGTATATGTACAGTCTGTTACATTGAATGGCAGCCCGTTGAGCAAGAACTATATCACTTACAAAGACATCGTAAACGGAGGAACAATCAAATATGAGATGGGAAGTCAGCCGAACAAGAGCAGAGGTACGGGTAAAGATGCAGCTCCATTCTCTCTTTCAAAAAAATAAAAACAAAGATGATTTAAGGTTATGAGTAAAAAGATATTGATATTGACTTGTATGCTGGTTGTTTGGACGGTTCATTATATAAATGCCCAAAACACTAAAATTTCACTGAACAGCGATGCCGGCAATATAGACTGGAAGGTCAGGGCGCAGGATGAAGTTGATAGTAATGGCCGGAAAATGATGTCTTCCGGATATAATATGTCCGATTGGGTATCGGCAGTAGTTCCGGGTACCGTTTTCGGATCGTATGTAGAAGCCGGACTTGAAGAAGACCCGAACTTTGGAGATAACGCTTATAAAGTAGATAAATCGAAATATGATAAGAATTTCTGGTATCGCGGCGAATTCAATACACCAGCTTTATCAGACGGAGAATTACTGTGGCT
>X355_Hoffmanns_Two_toed_Sloth__coassemble_1880_pt1 | contig 53386 bp, 37 predicted proteins | sample X355_Hoffmanns_Two_toed_Sloth__metabat2_low_PE_021 | metagenome-assembled genome bin X355_Hoffmanns_Two_toed_Sloth | reverse complement strand
TCTTGGTTGTATCTGCCCGCAACCGCATTCTTCCGGATAAGTTTCGAAAACCAAGCAGAAATATCATTGAAATCCGAGACGGATATCTCTTGCCGGTTTCCCATACGATATAGCCGGAAAGTTACTTTATGACAATACAACTCCTGCCCGGTAGGCGCAATATCCAATGTTCCCAGTTCATCAGAGATAATCTTATCTTTCAGCCTATCCTGTATCTCGTTATTCAGTACGGATACGTTGCTGTCGTGCCAACGATAAGCAAACAACTCGTCTTTCAGGTTAGCGATCTTTCCCTGTTTTGCTATCCGGCACCAGAGTTCGTAGTCTTCCACATGCTTATATGCTTCATCATATCTGTTCTTCTCCAATACTTCACGGCGAATCATTACAGTAGGATGAACAAACGGCGGTGAGAATAAAAGATTGATTTGCAAAAAATCATTATCCGGCAGATTTCTTATTTTTCCGGTTCTCTTACCCTCATTGTTGATAACGGAGGCGTTAGTCCCACACATCAGATAGTCGGGATGAATATCCAGAAAGTTTGCCTGTATCCTCAATCGTTCAGAGAGAGAGATGTCATCCGCGTCCATACGGGCGATGTATTCACCTCCACATAGGTCGATACCCTTATTGAGCGTCTTTATCAACCCCAAATTTACAGGGTTCTTTACATAATATATCCTATTGTCATTATAGCCGCATATAATCGCTTCACTATCGTCAGTAGACCCATCATTGACAAGTATCAGCTCCCAATCCTTAAAGCTCTGCGAGCGTATGCTGTCTATGGCCTGCGACAAGTATTGTCCGGCATTATAAACAGGCATCAGTATGGAAACTTTAGGCATATTATTATCGTTTAAAAGTTTTATTATAAGAGAGTTTCACAAAATCGATTGTTTCCCGCATAATAACTGAGCCAAAGACCTTCATTATCAGAAGGTAAACACAACTTCCCACAATAGCGGGAATAATGAGTTGTAAAAATACATTTTCCAGTCCTGTCATATGAAGCAGTACAAAAGGAGTAAATGAAACCACTGATATAATGACGTATGGTATCGTATCCTTGAGTATTTCCATAAATGAGTATGAGATACGTTTTCCGGCAATATATATGCCTGCAAAAAAAGCCAGCACATTTACAAGGCTTAATCCGGTTACCAGTCCTTGTATACCAAATTGTACGCCGATAGCGATTGCAACCAGTATAAGTACATTTTTACACACTTCAATCTTTAATAGTAGCTTCGATTCTCCTTTAAATTGGAGCAGTGATGAAATAAGGCCGAAGTGAGGCAAGAAAGCCCCTCCAATAGCCAATACTTGCAATATGGGGATTGCATCCGTCCATTCGGGAGGCAGATAGATAGAAACTATCGGACTCGCCGTAACGATGAGTAGCATAGCCACAGGAAAAGAGATAAAGGATGTTATACGCATAACTTTCCGGTATGCCTTTTTGCTTCTTTCGTCATCTTCTCCTATCTTCGACAGCAGAGGATAAGCCACGCTCCGAATCCCGTCACTGATAACCGATTGCGGTATATTTGTCAGCTTCAGACCCTGACTGTATGAAGCCACCTGGGGTATAGAGAACTTCTTACCGATAATCAAGGGTGATATATTGTTACATATTTGTCCAAACAGTCCGGATATCAACAGATTTATACTATAAGACGACATTTTTTTTATATGCAGGAAAACAAATTTCCCGCTTGGTCTCCATTTTACAAAAATCCATAACAATGAGCTTCTTATAAAACTTTGTAAAACCTGCTGGGCAGCCATACTCCATATTCCGTATCCGTTGTACGCCATCAATATTGCTATCAATCCCGATACACACCATGCAACAAGCGTAATCCGCGTATTGAGTTTAAAATTCATTTCTCTCACCAGATTCACATTCTGTATAATTGCGAATGCATTGAAGACAAAGGCCAGGAATACAAAACGTGCCAGATCTGTCAATACAGGTTTTTCATAAAACCAACTGATGACAGGCGCACAAAAAAATAAAATTGTGTACAGACTAAGGCTGATTGTTATATTAAAATAAAAAACGGAGGTATATTCTTCGGGATGTATTTCCTTTTTCCGGACCAGTGCCGATGAATAACCACTTTCCTGCAACATGCCCGAAATAATGGTAAAGATGGCCAGCAAATTTACCGTCCCGATATCTTCTTTTGATATCAGACGGACGAGAATATAAAAGAAAACCAGCGTAATGATCTGCTGTCCGCCTTTATCAACAAAGCTCCAGAATAAAGCTACACTCGTTTTCCTTTTAAGAGAATCTGCCATTTACACGTAATACAATTATTGGCCACAAAGTTAATAACTATTTCAATTTATGGTCAATAGTTTGCTGCTAACAATCACCGAAGATTGGATTTATTTATCCAGAAATAAACAGTAAACAAACTTTTACATATATTTTTTATCATATATTCTGTATCTGCTTTTCATTTATCAATTTTTCAAAGAACGAGATGCTGAGCGTTTCTTATATAGATAAAGATTATGCATTTTTATGATCTTTTTAACTAAAAACATCAAATAGTAAAGTAGACATTGCAAAACAGACAAAAACGTGATTATCACTTAGAATAACAAATAATTTGTCATTAAAAATGACTAACAAATTTCTTTCATGCCAAATTATTTGTTATTTTTGTACAGCTTTTAAAAAAGGATGTTTTATAACATAAATATTTTATTCCTACTAAAGCGTTTAAATAGGATATACTCGATTATTTAACTATAAAATTAAAAACAAAATGATTAAAGTAGGTATTAACGGATTCGGACGTATTGGTCGTCTGGTATTCCGTGCTGCGCAAGGCAGAAGTGACATTCAAGTTGTTGGTATCAATGACCTTATCGATGTTGAATATATGGCATATATGCTAAAATACGATACTGTTCATGGAAAATTCAATGGTACAGTTGAAGTAAAAGACGGCAAATTGGTAGTAAACGGAAACGCTATCCGTGTAACTGCTGAGAAAAATCCTGCTGACTTGAAATGGAATGAAATCGGCGCTGAATATATCGTAGAATCTACAGGTCTTTTCCTTGAAAAACCTAAAGCTCAAGGTCACATCGACGCTGGTGCTAAATATGTAGTTATGTCTGGTCCTTCTAAAGACGATACTCGTATGTTCGTTTGCGGAGTAAACCACGATAAATACGAAAAAGGTGAACAATTCGTTTCTAACGCTTCTTGTACTACAAACTGTCTTGCTCCTATCGCTAAAGTATTGAATGACAAATTCGGTATCGTAGAAGCTTTGATGACTACAGTTCACGCTACTACTGCTACTCAAAAAACAGTAGACGGACCTTCAGCTAAAGACTGGAGAGGCGGACGTGCTGCTGCTGGTAACATCATTCCTTCTTCTACAGGTGCAGCTAAAGCTGTAGGTAAAGTTATCCCTGAGCTTAACGGAAAACTTACAGGTATGTCAATGCGTGTTCCTACTCTTGACGTTTCTGTTGTTGACTTAACTGCCCGTCTTGCTAAAGAAACCAGCTACGAAGATATCTGTAAAGCTATGAAAGAAGCTTCTGAAGGCGAATTGAAAGGTGTTCTCGGATATACTGAAGATGCTGTTGTTTCTTCTGATTTCATCGGAGACGCACGTACTTCTATCTTCGACGCTAAAGCTGGTATCCAATTGAGCCCAACTTTCGTTAAAGTTGTTAGCTGGTATGACAACGAGTGGGGATTCTCAACTAAAATGCTTGAGCTTATCGCTCACATGGCTAAAGTTAACGCATAATATACGATAACTTAATATATAGGAAAGAGCAGCCGGAAGGTTGCTCTTTTTTTATTATATATAGAGAACCAGGAGCATCAAAATGTGCCGGAAGAATACCGGTAGTATATTTTTCCCTCTGCCTTTAAACGGAAAGCCCCGCCATACAGCAGGGCTTATATTCTATAACCCTACCTGTCTATTCCCTCCAATGTGAATAAGAAAGCATAATCCAAAGCAATATCTTTCAGATAGTCGAACCGGCCGCTGGCTCCGCCGTGCCCGAATTCCATATTCGTTTTCAGCAATAGTACATTATTGTCGGTCTTCATATCCCTTAGCTTAGCCACCCATTTGGCCGGTTCGAAATATTGTACCTGACTATCGTGCAAACCTGTGGTGACAAGTATATTCGGATAGTCTTTCTTCTCTACATTTTCGTAAGGGCTGTAACTTTTCATATAGAAGTACGCATCCTTATCCTTAGGATTCCCCCATTCATCAAACTCATTCGTTGTCAAAGGAATACTTTCATCCAGCATGGTATTCACCACGTCCACAAAAGGCACATCGGCAATCACTCCATGCCAAAGTCCCGGATTCATATTTATAACCGCGCCTATAAGAAGCCCTCCGGCACTACCACCCTGAGCATACAAATGCTCCTTGCTCGTATAATTTTCTTTCACAAGGAATTCGCCACAGTCGATAAAATCAGTGAATGTATTTATTTTCTTCATCAGTTTACCGTCTTCGTACCACTGGCGCCCCATTTCCTGACCTCCGCGAATATGAGCTATCGCATATATGAATCCTCTGTCTAAAAGACTCAGGCGATTGCTGCTGAAAGAAGCATCCATGCTGGCACCATAACTTCCATAGCCATAAAGCAACAATGGAGTTTTACTGTCTTTCTTTGTTGTTTTCTTGTACACAAGCGAGATAGGCACTTTTGTTCCGTCTTTGGCCGTAGCATACAATCTCTCGGTCTGGTAATCCTCTTTATTATACCCTCCCACTACTTCGCGCTCTTTCATGAGCGTTTTCTCATGGGTATTCATATTGTAATCGAATGTGGAGCTCGGCGTAGTCATAGATGTATAGCCATAACGGACGATATTACTTTCGTATTCCGGATTCGAAGCCGTATAAGCCATATAAGTAGGCTCTCCGAAATCAATATAATGTTCTTTCCCGTCTTTCAGGCTGCGTACACAAAGCTTTACAAGCCCTTCCTTCCGTTCCTCGAGCACGATAAAATCTTTAAATTCATCAACACTTTCCAGCAATACATCTGCTCGGTGAGGAATATATTCTTTCCAGTTGTCCACACCTGTTTTATCCAGTGAGCATTCCATTACCCGGAAGTTCTTCGCATCCTTATTGGTAAGGATAAGAAACCTGTCGGCCAAAGGAATTATATCATACAATACATCTTTTATCCTTGGCTGGAATGATTTGAAGGCAGACATCGGCTTATCGGCCTCAATAAAGAATGTTTCTGAAGATAAGGTTGCCTGTGACTGGATAAAGATATATTTCCGGTTCTTGGTTTTACCCACTCCTATATAATTACTTTTATCCGTTTCTTCATAAACAGTCACATCCGAAGATGCATCCGTACCTAAGGTGTGCCGTTTGATTTTTTCGGACAATAAGGTTACCGGATTTTTCGACGTATAAAATACAGTCTTGTTATCTGCCGCCCATGTAGCTCCTCCGCTTGTATTCGGAATCGTTTCTTTATAAACCTCACCTGTCTCCAGATTTTTGAAGTAGATAGTGTATTGCCTGCGACTAACCTCATCCACACCATAGGCCATCAGTTTATTGTCTTCACTGATTGAAATGCCGCCGACAGCGTAATAAGAATGCCCTTCTGCCATTTTATCTACATCGAGTAATATCTCTTCCGAGGCTTCGAGGCTTCCTTTTTTCCGGCAATACTTATAATATTGCTTCCCTTCTTCGGTTCGCGTATAATAATAGTAACCGTTTTTGAAGGTCGGAACACTTTCATCCGTTTCTTTTATCCGGCCTTTCATCTCATTAAACAATGCTTCCTGAAAACCGGCTGTACCACCCATTACAGTATCCAGATAGGCATTCTCCGCCTTCAGGTAATCCACCACCAATGTGCTGTCCGGCCCTTTACCAAAAAAGTCATACATCCAGTAGTACTCATCATTTACAGTATCCCCGTGTATAATACGGAGATGTTCTTTCTTTTCGGCTATCGGGGCTTTTGCCTCTTTAAAGCCGTTTTTATTATTTGTTGTACACGACATAAAAATGAATAGAATCAGAGTGGAAAACAATACTTTTTTCATACTCTTTGCTTTTTATTTGTTAACATTTATAAACTCCTCTAAAATTACGCTGTTCTTTTTTCTTATCAAAATATGTTTTGGATAACATCCATACAAATAAGAAAAAAGGTAACAGAAAGCAATTAATAATTAAGAACCAACAGTCAGCGGAGCTAATTAGCTTTTATCAATTAACAGGACCAATAGACTTAGTACTTATTACTCAATACCTTCAATTTGTTAAAAGGTGACAAAAGTAACACTTGTTTCAGTAAACAGTAAACAGTCATCAGCCAACAACTTGTATCTCGTATCTTGTCTACTTGTACCTTTCTTCAAAAAGTAACAAAGGTAACAATGAAATCAGCTAGCAGTAAACAGTCATCAACTTGTATCTTGTATCTCGTATCCCGTTTACTTGTAACTATTCCCAAAAAGGTAACAAAGGTAACACTTTTTCTACCTATTACTTTTTACCCTCATTGTAAGTCCCCCTTGGGGGATTGAGGAGGCTTATCAATACTTCAATGAACTATAAGCTAAAAGCTATCAGCTATTATATAGATAAATTTTCTCAACAAACAAACCATTCTGATCGCTATAAAATCTACTCTGTAATAAACATTCATTTCCAATGTGTAATAAATATTACACATTTTTTGCAGAATATTCGCATATTTTGTATAATGAAATATCTAATACTTGTAGAAATGAAGAAATTTTTTGTTTTTATAATCTTTTGCTTATCATTCAGCACTTTCTATGCACAGGAATCTGATGAGTTACTGAAGAAACTGGTTGAAAAAAATGTACTTACCCAGTCTGAAGCCGATGAAATTAAAAAAGAAACGGCAAATAAAGAACAAAAAGCAACCCTTCCTCAGAAAGTAGAAAAAGTAAGGCAAGCCTTCAATACTCCTTATATGCAGTTTGGAGGAAACGGGCAGTTAATGTACAGATACTCCGATGTAGACAAAATACACAACGACTTCAAAGCTAAAAATCTGTTTATATCGGTAAGTGGAAAACTAAACGATTCGTTCCGCTACGGTTTTCTTTTAGAGATGGTAAATCCATCGGTTCAGGAATTCTGGGAGAATGGACGGCAGCCAAAGAGTTCAATTTCAAAGTAGGACAATTCAAGAGCCCGTTCACACTGGAAAGCCAGTATGTACCGGCCACATTGGAAACAGCAGCTTATTCCCGTACCATATCCAATCTGGTAGGATATGCCGGAGAGGACGATGTATTGAAAAAACAAAACAATAAAAACAATTTCGGACGCGACGCCGGAGCGATGATTTCAGGAGAACTTTTCCCTATGGAAAAGCATAACCTGTTGCAATACTCCGCCGGAGTATTCCAGGGAACAGGTGTTACTACCGGGGAGACGAACAACGCTAAAGACTTTACCGGAATGCTATTGCTACAACCCGTACAAGGACTGAGAGTCGGAGGAGGAGTCTACTTTGGCCAGGCATCATATGCCAAAGCCGGAGAAACAGTGATATCCGATCATGTACGCGACAGATGGTATGTGAGCGCGGATTATAAATCGGAACGTTTCAATGCCCGTGCCGAGTGGATAAATGGCAACGATGGTGGAATAGAAAAGGAAGGAGTTTATGCCATGGGGCTGTATTACCTTGTTCCAAAAAAACTGAACGCCTTACTAAAAGCCGATTACTATAACAGGAATAAAGATATTAATAGTGAGGTAATTGATTATACTGTCGGAATAAATTATTATTTTTATCCTCAGTGCCGGGTACAACTCAACTATACTTATTCGGACTATTCGAACAAATGGGATGCGCAAAATTCAAATGTAGTGATAGCACAACTGCAAATTGCGTTTTAAGGAAAATTTAAACACTAAGTAAAAGATAGTATTTAATGATACAATATAAAATCATAAATCACTGTTATTCTTTTACATAACAAGTAACAAATAGGTCTGTGACCTTAAATTAGTATACCATGATAAAAAAATTCCTGAGCCATATACCTAACCAGTTTATAGTACCTCTGTTTGTCGTAGGAGGTATTATAGTCGGATTGGGAGGATACTCAGTCTATATGTCGAGGGCTCACTCCTACCTTTCGGACGATCCCGCAGCATGTATCAACTGCCACATTATGACTCCATACTACCAGTCATGGAACCATAGTTCGCACGCGCAATGGGCTACTTGCAACGACTGCCACGTACCGCAGGATAATATCCTCAATAAATATGCATTTAAAGCTAAAGACGGGCTTTACCATGCCGCCGTATTTACTATAAATGGAGAGCCACAGGTAATCCGTCCACGGGACGAAAGCTACAGGGTGATAATGGACAACTGCATCCGTTGCCACACGCAACTCAATACGGAATTTGTAAATACAGGTATGATAAGTTACTGCGATGTACAGGAAGGCAAAGGCAAAGCTTGCTGGGACTGCCACACACAAGTGCCCCATTCCAAGATAAGCAATTTGTCCTCCTCGCCTAACGCGATTGTTCCCCTACCCGCCTCACCCGTACCGGAGTGGCTGAAGAAGAGAATGAATAAAAACTGAATCTAAACCTATAAAAATAAACAACTAAAAACTCTATAAATTATGTTCAAGAAATTAGCAGAAGCAATCAAACGGAATCCGATTATCGGATGGGGCATATTTGCCGTTGTCATGGTAGGAGTGTTTGCATTAGGCATCCTGGCTGCCTCCATAACAGAACGCCGTGCCGAAATAGCTACACTGTACAACAATAAGAAAATAGAGATAACCGGGATAAACCCTCACAATGAAGAATAGGGCATAAACTACCCGAGAGAGTATAATACGTGGAAAAAGACTGCCGATATGGATTTCAAAAGCAAGCATCTGGGCAATATGCCCGAAGATGTACTGGAATCGCGTCCCGAAATGGTAGTCCTATGGGCCGGATACGCTTTTTCGCGTGACTATTCCGCACCGCGAGGACATATGCATGCCGTCGAGGACGTACGCAATACGCTTCGTACAGGATGTCCCGAAAACGGAGAGGGCGATATGCAGCCGGGTACTTGCTGGACATGCAAAAGCCCCGATGTACCACGCCTGATGCACGAAAAAGGTATTGAGAACTATTATAAAGCCAAATGGAGTGATTGGGGTGCGGAGGTAGTAAACCCTATCGGCTGTGCAGACTGTCACGACCCTGTTACGATGAATCTGACAATTACCCGTCCGGCATTAATAGAAGCATTTCAACGTCAGGGAAAAGATATCACTCAGGCCACGCCTCAGGAAATGCGGTCGCTGGTTTGCGCGCAATGCCATGTTGAATATTATTTTACAAAAGATAATAAATATCTGACATTCCCTTGGGATGGAGGCATGACTGTGGAAGCGATGGAGAAATATTACGACGAAGCAGAATTTACAGACTGGACACATGCATTAAGTAAAACCCCTATGTTGAAAGCCCAGCACCCGGATTATGAAATATTCCTGCTGGGACCTCATGCACAACGTGGCCTGTCATGTGCCGATTGCCATATGCCATACATGTCGGAAGGCGGTATAAAATACTCGAACCATCAGGTGATGAGCCCGTTGAAGAATGTAGCGAATACCTGCCAGACCTGTCACAGAGACAGCGAAGAGAACCTGAAAAACTATGTTTACCAATATCAGGATAAAGCATTAGAAATCCGCGATCGTATAGAACAGGAACTGTCGAAAGCTCACATCATGGCTAAAACAGCATGGGACAAAGGGGCAGACGACAAAGAAATGGCAGCTTCGCTCAAATTGCTTCGTCAGGCGCAATGGCGCTGGGATTTCGCGGTAGCTTCTCACGGAGCGTCCTTCCATGCTCCGGTGGAAACCCAGCGGATACTGGCTCACAGCCTCGACAAAACAATGCTTGCCCAGCTTGAATTGCAGAAAGTACTGTTCAGCCATGGAGTAACCGATATGCAGATGCCGGATATATCTACCAAAGATAAGGCTCAGGCATACATCGGGCTGGATATGAAGACCCTGAAAGAGAAAAAAGACAACTGGATAAAAACAGTAGTTCCTCAATGGCTCGAAAAAGCTAAAAAAGAAGGGAAATTAACAGCAAATATTTAAACAGGCCCTTAAACGGCAGATAAAAAAGAAGAGAGTGTCTGAGAAAGACTTCAGGTACTTTCTTCTCTTCATATACATATGGAACAAGGAAAACGTAAGATGTGGCAATTCCCGTGGCGGTACAAAGAAAGTATCGCTTTTGTGGCAGGTTTTGTCTTCATTGGTTTTATGCTTCAGATTACAGTAGGAAAGTTTGACTTTTACCTGCTACAGGCTCCGGTCAACCTTATCCTCGGTGGCGCGGTAATAGCATTTCTCATATTACTCTCATTCGCCCGCAAAAGTGCTTTCTACCAATGGATATCGGGTGTTCCGCTTTCGGTAACCCTCATTGCTGCGCTGTTGGTATTGGGGCTGATAATGGGACTTACTCCGCAATTCGCGCGTCTCGATCCTCACGATAAAGATATATTCACGGTGCTTGGATTCAGGCAGGTAACAAGCAGCTGGCCTTTCGTTCTGATATATTTCCTTACGCTGATTTCCTTAGGTTCACTGATTGTAAGAAGGCTGGTCGCTTTCCGCAAGCAGGATTATGCTTTCTATTTCAATCATATAGGGCTCTGGATTCTCCTTTTTGCCGCAGGGCTGGGAGCCGCCGATATAAAGAGATATGTAATGCATGTCCGCGAAGGTGAAGTGGAATGGCGTGTCTACAGCGAAAACAAAGATGTGCTGGAACTTCCAGTCGCCATACAGCTCAATGATTTCGAGATGGAAGAATACCCGCCCAAACTCACAATAATAGACAGGGAAAGCGGCGAATCTCAGCCTAAAAACAAACCTGATTATTTCCAGATAGACGAGAAAAGGCCTAACGGCACACTCGATAAGTGGGATATCAGACTTGAAGAATATATCCATCAGGCAGTACGCAACAGTGACAGTACTTATCAGGCTGTGCCTATGCCCGGCTCCAGTCCGGCAGCAAAAGTATCGGCAAAAAACATACAAACAGGCGAAATGCGTAAAGGATGGGTATGCGGAGGCAATATGGCACAGTTATATATGACATTACCTCTCGACTCTCAATATTGTATTGTAATGACACAACCCGAGCCAAAGAGATTCCTGTCGGACATAGATGTATTCATGGAAGACGGGAGCGAACAGCACGCGGTTCTGGAAGTAAATAAACCTTTAAGAATAGGCAGTTGGACTATCTACCAGTACGGATATGACAATCAGGCCGGCAGAATGTCCACATACAGCAGTATGGAGCTGGTATACGACCCGTGGCTCTATCCTGTCTATGCCGGAATAATTCTATTGTCCGTAGGTTCGATATGTTTATTATGGTCGGGAAACAAAAAAAGAAAGGCGGAAGATGACTTGGGATGAATTTCTTTGGTTTGCAATACCTGCAATGATTTGTTGGATAAGCGCAGGAGCACTGGTATATAAATGTAAGAAAACATTTATCGTAGAAGGACTAATGATAGCCGGCATTGCTATTTTTGCCGCGTTTATCATCGGCTTATGGATAGGACAGGAACGCCCTCCGCTCCGTACAATAGGTGAAACCCGGTTATGGTACTCATTCTTTCTGGCAACAGTTGGTTATTTTACATACAAGCATTGGAAATATAAATGGCTGTTGTCATTCTCCAGCCTGGTCGCCTGTGTTTTTGTCTGTGTAAATATATTCAAGCCGGAAATACATTCGACCAACCTGATGCCTGCCCTCCAAAGCTATTGGTTTGTGCCGCACGTTACAGTCTATATTTTATCCTATGCCATGCTTGGGGCTGCGACCATTGCTGCTATTATTCAGTTGGTAAATCTGAAAAAAGACAGGCTGGATGATAACCTGTACAAGCTGATGGATAATGTTGTTTATATCGGTTTCGGCTTCCTCATACTAGGAATGCTCATGGGAGCAGTATGGGCAAAGGAGGCATGGGGACACTACTGGTCGTGGGACCCAAAAGAGACATGGGCGTTTATTACATCGGCGGGATATTTAGTCTATATCCATATGCGGCTGCAAAAATATCATGTTAAGTTTGTTTTATGGATGCTGCCAATCGCGTTTGTTTTACTTATGATTACCTGGATCGGCGTCAATTATCTTCCTGCCGCACAGAATAGTATTCATGTTTATTCAAATTGAGAAAGTTCTTCCACATTAATAAGTTGAAAAAGGTTCGATTTTTTTATCATATAAGCGTTGTTTGTAAAAACTTTTATTTTTCAGTTCATGTCTGCCGCGCCCTGCCGGGCTTGTCCTCACTTTTGGCATTGCCCAAAAGTAAGTAAAAGGCTAAAAAACGAAAACGTGTTTGAGCTTATCGACCAATTCGTATTATACTCTATTCAGAGCGAGTTTTTTCGTTTAGCCTTTAAGTCCGTTATGGGTCGGCCTATAAAGTGGGCGTAAAAGCATTTTTGGTTCCTTTTGGGGCTTTGGCCAAAAGGAACACAAGCAATCTTTGATTGCGCGTAGCTGAAAAAAACCAACAATTTTATACAACACTAATAATCTTAACAGCAGATTAATACCCCCATATAATCGCAAAATAAAAGCCGGATACATTAATGTATCCGGCTTTTATTATATACTTATCTGATATCCTTAGCTGGCAAGGAACATTTCAATATCCTCCTCAACAGAAGATATACCGCCGATTCCGAAATTCTCAACCAGTACTTTCGCTACATTCGGAGAAAGGAATCCCGGAAGAGTTGGCCCGAGGTGTATATTTTTCACTCCCAGATGAAGCAGAGCAAGTAACACTATTACCGCTTTTTGCTCATACCATGCTATATTGAAGGCGATAGGCAGGTCATTAATATCCTCCAGCCCGAATACTTCTTTCAGCTTGAGTGCGATAACTGCCAATGAATAACTATCGTTACACTGTCCGGCATCCAATACACGCGGAATACCGCCTATATCGCCCAATGGCAGTTTATTGTAACGGTATTTGGCACAACCGGCGGTAAGAATAACCGTATCGTTAGGCAATGCCTCTGCAAAGTCAGTGTAATAATTACGGCCTTTCATACGTCCGTCACAACCTGCCATTACAAAGAATTTCTTTATTGCGCCCGATTTTACAGCATCCACAACCTTGTCGGCTAATGCCATTACCTGTGCATGGGCAAACCCTCCTACGATTGTTCCGTTTTCGATTTCCTTCGGAGTCTGGCAGTTTTTCGCCATTTGTATTATTTCCGAAAAGTCTTTCTGTTGCCCGTCTTTACGCTCCGGTATATGTTTTGCACCATCAAGGCCTGAAGCACCTGTGGTAAATATCCGCCCTCTGTATGTCGCATTTTTGGAAGGAGGTACGATACAGTTCGTAGTGAATAAGATTGGCCCGTTAAACGACTCGAAGTCTTCTTTTTGTTGCCACCATGCACCGCCATAATTACCGACCAGATGTTTATATTTTTTCAGATGCGGATAATAATGCGCCGGCAACATTTCGCTATGGGTGTAAACATCTACCCCCATATCTTCGGTCTGTTGCAAGAGTTCTTCAATATCCCTCAGGTCGTGTCCGCTGATAAGAATTCCCGGATTCTTTCCCACACCGATATTTACCTGTGTAATTTCAGGATTCCCGAATCGTCCGGTATTGGCCGCATCCAGCAATGCCATTACCTGTACACCGTATTTACCTGTTTCGAGAGCCAAAGCGACCAGTTCGTCAACAGAGATATCCTCTCTCGTAATTTCAGCTAATGCGCGCTGCATAAACATGTATATCTCATCATCCGTCTTATCCAGATTATAAGCATGCTCGGCATAGGCTGCCATACCTTTAAGCCCGTAATGCGTCAGTTCCTTCAGCGAGCGTATATCTTCATCTTTTGTACGCAACACTCCTACTTCAAGTGCTTTGTCCATGAATCCGGATTCATCACCATTCCATGTACATTCGTCCGGAAGAATAATAGATGTATTTGCCAGCCGGGCAGATAATTCTGCTTTCAATGATAAACCTTCCTTTACTTTCCCCTTTATCGCTTCGAAATCGAAGTTAGCATTGGTAATACTGATAAACATAGCGTCAACAATAAACTTGTCCGCTGTAGATGAAGCTTTCCCTTCTTTTCTCAACTCGTTGTTGTATACAGCGATCCCTCTGGTTACAAACAACAGTAAATCCTGAATATTCGAAACTTCCGGAGTTTTACCGCACACACCCATTAATGCACAACCTGTGCCTTTAGCTGTCTCCTGGCACTGAAAACAAAACATGTCCATGATAATATTTTTTAGTTAGTGATTATATCCATTCTTCTTTTTTCACATCGCCCTGCACCGAAAGGACGATTACTTTCACAGGGACATTCCTCTCAGCCTCTTCCCTTGCCATCTGTACTATCCGTACTAATCCTCCGCAACACGGAACCTCCATGATAAGCACGGTAAGGGTATCTATTTGGGCCTCATCAATCATCTCAATTAACTTATCTATATACGATTGCGTATTACTGTCTAACTTAGGACAGGCAATAGCAAGAGCCTTGCCTTTTAGGAAACGGCTATGGAACTCGCCACTGGCAAACGCTGTACAATCGGCAGCCAGTAACAGATTGGCTCCTCGAAGAAATCCGGCATTCGGATTTAGTAAATGAAGCTGTACAGGAAATTGTCTCAGTTCGGATGGTTGTACTATCACAGGCGCAGCCATCGTGAATCCGGATGGGGCAGGCCTTTTAATCTCCTGCATCATGCTGCCCGGACAGCCGCAAGCGGATTTGTCCTGCGTAATTGAGTTTTGTTTATTTTCGGCAGGAAAGTTCACTTTCACATTATGCTTTTTCAGATACTCCAATCCCTGATGTAACAGTTCGTATTCCTCATGCTCTTTCAGATGGTTCAGGTGAGCGAGTATTACCTTCTCCCCTTTCGGGAGCATGCGTTCCATCACAGCATACTCGTCATAGGGTTCAGCTTCACGTTCTTCGAGAGTAATAGCACCGACGGGACATTCTCCTATACAAGCACCAAGACCGTCGCAATAGAGATCACTAATCATAACGGCTTTGTCATTGATAAGCTGTAAAGCTCCTTCATGGCAACCTGATACGCAGGCACCACAACCGTCACATAGTTCTTCATCTATTTTTATGATCGTTCTTTTCATTATTTACCCTTTTTATTTTTTACAAAATTAAGTTGGTAGTACGTTTGAAATATGTCACATATGCGACGTTAGCCAAAATAATTATATCTTTATCTTTGAATACACAGATTAGGATATGGATTTAACAGCATTAAAAAAGATTCCGCTTTTTCGTTCAATACATGAAGCAGAAATAGAAATGATATTTTCGGAACTGAAAATTACCGAAACAGAATTTAGAAAAGGAGAGGTCCTGGCCCTACAGGATGAACTATGTAACAGGCTCATTATACTACTTTCGGGCAGCGTAAAGGGTGAAATGACCGACCCTTCAGGAAAGGTAGTGAAAGTAGAAGACATATATGCGCCAAGCCCTCTTGCCATCCTGTTTCTATTCGGACCGGATAACCGTTTCCCGGTGCAGGCAATAGCACGGGAGGATGTCACCGCACTGGTGATACCAAAACAATCGGTGCTCAGAATGCTGAGTATGAACCAGACTCTATTAAAAAATTATCTGGATATATCTGCCGACTTCGCATCCCGGTTAAGTAAGAAGCTTCATTTTATGTCTTTCAGGACTATCCGTCAGAAACTGGCGGTATATATACTTAACTTATCGAAAATAAAACAGGAGGATACCATAGAACTGGATAAAACCAAAAGTGCACTGGCTGAATACTTCGGAGTTTCGCGCCAATCGCTGGAACGTGAACTCTCAAATATGCAGCACGACGGATTGTTAACAGCCGATAAAAAAATGATTAGAATAACGGATAAAAACAGATTGATCCATATTGTCCGTTTCTAAGAAACATGCTTGCTAAAAAGCTGTAACTCTTTTTGTAAAATAAACAACTAGAATTATCTTTGATAAACCTTAAAGTACAAGATTGATGGAGCACAATAATTACCTGACCGACCAACAAATCAATATCATCCACAAAATCCCTTTATTCAGGGGATTGAATGAGGATGCAAAAAAGACTTTGTTAGACAGGTTGGATTATACTGTGACCGAAATATCCAAAGGCGAAATTATTATCCGTCAGAACACACCCTGCCTGCACATGTACATCTTGCTGAAAGGAAATCTTGAGGTAAACATTATCGATGTGTCGGGTAATAACGTCAAGGTGGAAAACCTTATAGGCCCACGGGCATTTGCTACCCCTCATCTGTTTGACGGGAATAGTATATTTCCCGCTACCTTCACTGTTGTGGAAGATGGTATTTTATTTAAAGCGACGAAAGAGTCTGCATTTAAGCTGATAAGTTCAGAGCCCGAGCTTCTAAAAAACTTTTTAAGGCTTACCGGAAATTGTAATGCCTGTACGGTAAGCAGATTACGGATATTATCTTATAAGAGCATCAGAAGCCGCTTTATCTATTATCTGTTTGAGCACAAACAGAGCGACACATTATCTGTAATGGAACACAATCAGACTCAATTGGCCGAATATCTGAGTGTGACCCGGCCGGCATTAGCCAATGAAATAAAAAGAATGGCTGGAGAAGGTTTACTAAAGATAGATGGCAGAAATGTGGAATTGTTGTCTATTCCTTCTTTACTGAAATACGTCTGACAGATTTTTCATATGTACCGACACAGCTTTGATTACCGGTTTGACAAATGGATGTAAAAGATCATTGTAGATGAAAAACATACCATTCAAGAGATTGAAAATATAAAGGATTCCTAACAAGCCATAATTTAATAGCCTATCATAATGAGAATATCCCTCTCATTATGATAGGCTATTCCAATTTAGCCGTCACGCCAAATTCGCCATAACACACTAACCAACAACACATTCCACATCAAGACATTTCTTTGGCATATAAATGGCATATAGAAAAGAAACAATTAAGAGAATTTTATATGTATAACTAAAAAAGAAGAATATGCTTACCGTGATATTAGTAATAGCAGGTATTACCTGCTTCGGACTATTTTATAGAACAATAGATTTTTTTGAAAAAATATAAAATTTACCATTATGATCCCATTATTCATTATAGCAATAGGGGTGTTTTGTTACATCTGCTACGTTTTGGTACGTCCGGAAAAATTCTGATAAAATAACAGACAAGAAAAATATAAGAAAATATGAATACAGAAATTTTAGGCATAATTGTAATGTTTGTTCTATCTGTAACTCTGGCAATACCTTTAGGAAAGTACATCGCAAAAGTTTATGGAGGGAAAAAGACATTCTTTGATCCCGTCTTCAATCCGATAGACAGGCTATTATATAAATTGGGAGGAATTAACCCTCTGGCAGAGATGACCTGGAAGCAACATCTTGTAGCATTACTCACCATTAATTTTGTCTGGTTTTTACTGGGGATGCTGATCTTAATGACACAAGGCAGTCTCCCCTTGAATCCGGATAATAATCCGGATATGTCTCCTGATCTGGCATTCAATACAACTATATCCTTTGTGGTAAACTGCGACCTGCAACACTACTCAGGGGAAACAGGGATATCATATCTGGGACAAATGTGGCTGATGTTCCTTCAATTTGTTAGCGCAGGTACAGGTATGGCTGCGGCAGCAGTTGTATTCAGGGCATTCCGGGATAAAAGTACGACTCAGTTAGGTAATTTCTATAATTATTTCATAAAATCATGTACCCGTATTTTACTACCTGTATCTTTAGTTATAGCCATTATACTTGTGTTTGAAGGCACTCCAATGACATTCGAAGGAAAAGACAGTATCACAACATTACAAGGAAATACTGTAGAAGTATCCAGAGGACCCGCCGCTGCATTTATAGCCATTAAACATGTCGGAACAAACGGAGGCGGTTTCTTCGGGGCTAACTCAACTCATCCGTTCGAAAATCCTTCTTATCTGACCAACATGGCGGAAATGTTTGCCCAGTTTGTTATCCCGATAGCCATGATATTTGCTTTCGGCTATTTTACACGAAGACGACGACTCTCGCGAATGATACTTGGTGTAATGACAATCGGATTCTTACTACTTGTTATTCCGAATATAATAATGGAAATAAATGGTAATCCCGCCATATCGGCGATGGGCGTCGATAATTCATTGGGAGCGATGGAAGGAAAAGAAACCCGCATAGGAGCTGCTGCTTCGGGATTCTGGAGTATTGTCACCACCGTTATTTCCACAGGGTCTGTCAACTCTATGCACGATAGTACGATGCCACTCTCCGGCATGAACCAGTTATTAGCCATGATGGTCAACTGCTTTTATGGTGGAGTCGGTGTAGGTATACTAAACTTCCTGATATTTATAATCCTCGCTGTATTCATCAGTGGATTGATGGTAGGGCGCACTCCCGAATTCTTAGGGAAAAAGATAGAGGCCCGGGAAATGAAAATAGCGATGATAATTGCGCTGATACACCCGTTCCTTATTCTGACAGGAACAGCACTTGCGACAGCCTTTCCCGACCAGGGAGCATCCACTCTTAATAATCCCGGATTCCATGGCTTCAGTGAAATACTTTATGAATACACCTCATCCTCAGCAAACAACGGTAGTGGATTTGAAGGATTAGGTGATAACACCCTGTGGTGGAATATAAGTACCGGAATTGTGCTGATATTATCCCGTTTTCTTCCGATAATAGGGCCTGTTGCCATTGCCGGACTTTTAGCTGAAAAGAAATTTATCCCAGAAGGCGACGGTACATTAAGAACCGATACGGCGACGTTTGGCACAATGGTATTTGCCGTTATACTTATTATCGCATTATTGTCCTTTCTACCTGCTCTTGCCTTAGGGCCTGTTGCCGAATACTTTACCTTGTATTAATATAATATTAAAGAAAATATGAATAAGAATCAATCTTTGTTTCAGAAAGGATTAGTGCAGGAAGCACTTAAACAATCTTTTGTGAAACTGAATCCTAAAATAATGTTCCGCAACCCGATTATGTTTACAGTGGAGATCGGGACAATAATTATGTTTTTCGTTAGCCTATGGACTTTATCGGGAGAAACTTCGCAAGGTAGTTTCGCATACAATTTCATTGTCTTTCTCGTTCTCCTGGCGACTGTATTATTCGCCAATTTTGCTGAAGCTATTGCTGAAGCACGGGGAAAGGCCCAAGCTGATAGTCTACGGAAAACGAGGGAAGAGACACCAGCAAAACTTCAAGACGGCAGCGTTGTATCTTCTGCCCTGTTAAAAAAAGGGGAAGTCTTTGTTTGTGAAGCCGGAGATATTATTCCTGCCGATGGGGAAATCATTGAAGGGCTGGCGACAATAGACGAGAGCGCCATTACCGGAGAATCCGCACCCGTTATCAGGGAAGCCGGAGGAGATAAAAGTTCGGTAACAGGAGGTACAAAGGTTTTGTCGGATAAAATAATAGTACAGGTTACAACCCGGTCCGGAGAAAGTTTTCTTGACAAGATGATCGCTTTGGTAGAAGGTGCAAGCCGTCAAAAAACGCCCAATGAGATCGCTTTAACTATACTGTTAGCGGGATTCACGCTTGTATTTATTATTGTCTGCGTTACGTTGAAGCCTTTTGCCGATTACGCGAATGTATCGATTACAATTGCAGCATTTATTTCCCTGTTTGTATGCCTGATTCCCACAACCATTGGCGGATTATTGTCTGCCATAGGTATTGCCGGTATGGACAGGGCATTACGGGCAAATGTAATTACTAAGAGCGGAAAGGCTGTAGAAACCGCTGGAGATATCGATGTCCTGCTTTTGGATAAGACAGGGACTATTACAATCGGCAACCGTAAAGCAACTCATTTTTACCCTGCCGATGGAGTAAATAATGATGAGTTTGTCAGAATTACCGTTCTAAGCTCATTAGCAGATCAGACACCCGAAGGCAAATCAATCGTCGAACTGGCTCAGGTGAATCCGTCTAATTACGATATGCCTGCATCCCGTTTCAAGTTTATAGAATTCACAGCAGAGACACGTTGCTCAGGTGTTGATGTCGGAGATATGCAGATACGCAAAGGAGCTGCCGATGCTATCCGGTCATTAGCTGAAAGAAACGGAAACCCATATCCGGAAGATGTTGCCAACATGGTTAAAATAATTTCAGAGAACGGAGGTACACCCTTGGTTGTAGCTGTTAATAATAAAATCGTTGGAACCATTGAATTGCAGGATATTATTAAACCGGGTATACATGAACGCTTTGAACGCTTACGCAAAATGGGAATAAAAACAGTGATGGTAACCGGAGATAATCCGCTGACTGCAAAATATATTTCGGAAAAAGCCGGAGTCGATGATTTTATCGCGGAAGCCAAACCCGAGGATAAGATGAACTATATAAAAAAAGAGCAGAATGAAGGACGGCTGGTTGCAATGATGGGTGACGGCACAAATGATGCACCTGCTCTTGCACAGGCCAATGTAGGTGTAGCCATGAATAGTGGAACGCAGGCAGCCAAAGAAGCCGGGAACATGGTCGATCTGGATAATGACCCCACTAAACTGATCGAGGTGGTAGAAATCGGTAAACAGTTATTAATGACTAGAGGTACGCTTACTACATTCAGTATTGCGAATGATGTCGCTAAGTATTTCGCCATTATTCCGGCATTGTTCATTACAGCCATCCCTGCTTTGCAAAGCCTCAATGTCATGAGACTGAGCAGTCCCGAAAGCGCTATCCTTTCAGCTATTATCTTTAATGCAATAATCATTCCCATTCTGATTCCGTTGGCATTAAAAGGAGTTGCCTATAAACCGATAGGAGCATCGGCTCTGTTAAGACGAAATTTACTTATCTATGGTTTAGGTGGAATCCTTGTTCCATTTGCAGGAATCAAATTGATAGACATAATCGTATCATTATTCATCTGATAAAAATATAAAAAATGAAACAGCATATTATTCCGGCCATCAGGCTGACAGTCGCTATACTATTACTCTTCGCGGTTATATATCCGGTTGCGGTTTGGGGGATCGCCCAACTTTCCCCAAATCAAGGCAAGGGAGAGATAATAGAACTCAATGGGAAAAAATATTACTCGAATATCGGGCAATCATTTACGGATGATAAATATTTCTGGTCACGACCATCGGCTATCGGTTACAATGCAGCGGGCTCCGGAGGAAGTAATAAAGGACCATCCAACGAAGAATATCTGACACAAGTTCAGGCTCGTATAGATACCTTCCTTGTACATAATCCCGAAATAAATAAATCTGAAATCCCGGTCGATCTGGTAACAGCCAGCGGAAGCGGCCTTGATCCCCATTTTTCGGTACAGGCAGCAAAAGTACAGGTAAAAAGAATAGCAAAGACCCGTAATATAGAAGAATCCAAATTGCTTGAGTTGATTGACCGGGAAACTGAAAAACCACTATTTGACTTATTCGGCCCTGAAAAGATCAATGTATTAAAGCTAAATATAGCATTGGATAGCTTGAAATAATAAAGCCAGTTTAAGAGTCTGTTTAAATTTTGTAATGAATAATGAATTTAATTATCTGTATGTAAATCATTTGATGTGATATATAAAGAATAAAAAGTTACTGTCGGAAAATGAGTAAAAACTGTTACATGTGTTACCTTTTAACAGTTGCGAGTTACTTTACCCTTCGGGCAGTTACGAGTTACGGGTTGGCTGGCGTCTTATTTTGTTTCACGCAGAGACGCAAAGGCGCAAAGTTTTTATATCTTATGAGTTGTTAACTGATGACTGATAACTGTAAATAGTGTTACGTTTGTTACCTTTTTTGAAAGAGATACAAGTAGACGAGATACAAGATACAAATTGTTGACTGTTAACTAAAAAACCTGTTACCTTTGTTACCTTTTTGCTCCTTAGCATCTCTGCGAGAGATCTTTAACCACGGAGACCAACGGTCGGCGAAGCCAAAAAAGAGTAACACGGAGTTTTTAATAGACGGGATGCTTCGTTCCTCAGCATGACAGTGCAATATACTGTTGACTGATAACTATAATGCCATTTGCTAATTGAATTTACTGTTTACTGATATTTTTATACTTTTATTTTATATAAAAAACTACTTTTAAAGCAGATTGTTTTTATACTAAGTATTTAAGAACTAATTTGAAGATCGTACTAAACAATGGATGAGGATAGAAAAAACGCTGAATATTTTCTCAATTTGATAAAACAATCGAAAAGAGGTAAATTCAAATTATATATAGGAATGATTGCCGGGGTCGGCAAAACTTACAGGATGTTGCAGGAAGCACATATCCTTCTGGAAGGAGGTGTAGATGTCAAAATCGGATACATTGAAACTCACAACAGACGGGAAACTGTAGCGTTATTGAATGGAATACCTGTGATTCCCAGACGGAAAATCTTTTATAAAGGCAAAGAACTGGAAGAACTGGATGTGCAGGCTGTTATAAATTTACGTCCCGAGGCCGTGATTGTAGATGAACTGGCTCATACCAATATAGAGGGTAGCAAGAACGAAAAACGATGGCAGGATGTACTTGAAATACTCGAAGCCGGCATTAATGTGATAAGTGCAGTAAATGTCCAGCATATAGAGGGGTTGAATGAGGAGGTAAGAAAAATTACAGGCATAGAAGTCAATGAACGTATTCCCGACCGGGTTGTAGCTATGGCGGATGAAGTTGTAAATATTGACCTGTCTGAAGATGATCTGGTGACCCGGCTTAAAGATGGGAAAATATATCCGTCTGATAAGATACAGGCTGCGTTAACCAACTTCTTTAAGACCGAACACATACTTCGCTTACGTGAACTTGCCTTAAAAGAGGTAGCGAGCCATGTACTGAAAAAAGCTGATGATGAAACATTTTCATCTCAGTCAGGACTACATAAAAACTTTATGGCATGTATAGGTAGTAATGGCAAGAAAGCCAATAACATAATCCGTAAAACCGCCCGTCTGGCCAGTTATTACAGCGGCGAATGGTATGTGCTGTATGTACAGACACCCCAGGAGGAAGTTGATAAGATAGCCTTGGACAGCCAGCGGAAATTAATAAACAGTTTCAAGATGGCTGTTGAATTAGGAGGGCAGGTAATACAATTAAAGCATAAAAATATACCGAAAGCTATTTTGGAACAAGCTATTAAGAAAAATGTATCTACAGTCTGCATCGGAATGCCTTACATTAGCAGATGGCGTATGCTATTATATGTCGCCACATATAAGAAGATATTAAGTGAATTAAAGAAAGAAGGTATAGATATAATTATTCTGTCATGAAAATAAAAACCAAATTAACATCCGGAGTAGGATTGCTTTTTTGCCTGATTATAGTATTGGCTGGCGTTAGTATCTGGTATATCAATGGACTGAGGAAAGATACCGGAAATATACTTATAGCCAATTACAATACATTGGAATATTCCCGTAATATGTTGCTTGCTTTGGATGAAATGAAAACTGATCCGGGAGCCGTATCCGCATTTGAAGCAAATTTAAAAAAGCAACTGAAAAATGAAACCGAAATAGGAGAATCCGATATAACATTACAGATTTCAAACCTTTTTTCGTATTTGAAGCATGATACAGGAAATGACAGCCTCAAGGTCATAATACGAAGGGATATTGCTACTTTAATGAAACTCAATATGGATGCTATTGTTCAAAAGAGTAAGATAGCAAATAATACCGCAGAGAATGCCATTATCTGGATCATTATAACAGGAGCTTTGTGTTTTCTTATTGCTTTCGTTCTGCTCGTCAAACTACCCGGGAACATAGCGAACCCAATCCTTCAATTGACCGAAAGTATAAGAGAAATAGCCAATCAAAATTACCGGCAACGTCTCAACTATGAAAGCCATAACGAATATGGGGATCTGGCTAAATCTTTCAATATAATGGCTGAAAAACTGGAAGAATATTCAAACAGCAGACTCGAAAAAATACTCAAGGAAAAGAAACGGGTTGAAACGCTTATCAATAATATGCATGATCCTGTTATCGGGCTTGATGAGAATAAAGTTATTATTTTCATCAACGATGAAGCATTAAAAATAACAGGACTGTCCCGCAATGAGATTTTAAATAAACCGGTTCAGGATATCGCTGTCACTAATGATCTGATCCGTACACTTATTGTTGATCTGATTAATCCTTCGACAAAAAAAGACGAGGCACCGTTAAAGATATTCTCGGATGATAAGCAATCTTATTTTGAAAAAGAAATCATCCATATAGAAATTAATAAAACAGGAGAAAATATAACTGAACTGATCGGCTATGTTATCCTGTTAAAGAATATCACTATTTTCAAAGAACTGGACTCGGCTAAGACGAACTTTATCGCTACTATATCGCACGAACTGAAGACTCCTATATCTTCGATAAAGATGAGTACACAATTGCTCGAACACAACGAAACCGGATTGCTGAACGATGAACAAAAACAACTAATAGACGGTATAAAAGAAGACAGTACACGACTTTTACAAATCACCGGAGAACTACTGAATATGTCTCAGGTAGAAACAGGAAATATTCAATTGAATATTCAGGCGACAGATCCCGGACTTATAGTCAGATATGCTATTGATACGATAAAACTACAGGCAGAGCAAAAGAAAATAAAACTTCAGGTGGATATGGAATCTGATATTCCCGATATTGTCGCCGATGCAGAAAAAACAGCATGGGTTCTTATTAATTTCCTGACTAATGCCATCCGTTATTCGATGGAAGATGGTGAAATTCTTGTTTCTTTGAAAAAAGAAAATAAAGGAGCTTTATTCTCCGTAAAGGATTTTGGGAAAGGAATCGATTCCAGATATAAGAAAAAAATATTTGAGCGTTATTTTCAAATACCGGGAAGTTTAAAATCGGGATCAGGGCTGGGGCTGGCTATCAGTAAAGAATTTATAGAGACACAGGGAGGAACAATAGGTGTGGATAGCGCCCCCGGTATGGGAAGTACATTCTTCTTTATTATCCCTTATAATAAAATTAAAAAAAGTGACCAGGATGAAAAAGATATTATTGATTGACGATGAAGAAAAACTTCGTAAACTGATGGCCCGGATCATTGAGCTTGAAAAGATAGAAGTATCTCAGGCAGAGAATGCAACAGCAGGGTTAAAATTATTAGAAAAACAGGATTTCGATGTTGTCATTTGTGATGTCAAGCTACCTGATGCTAACGGTGTTGAACTGATTCCCCAAATGAAAAGAATACAGCCTCTGGCTGAGATTATACTTCTGACCGCATATGGGAATATACCAGATGGTGTTCAGGCTATAAAAAACGGAGCTTTCGATTACATAACAAAAGGCGATGATAACAATCGGATAATACCTTTGGTATACAGAGCATTGGATAAAGTAGAATTATCGAAACGGGTTAGCCAGCTGGAAATGAAAATTGAGCAAAAATATTCTTTTGATAATATTATAGGGAGATCTGTCCCTATTCTTTCCGCTATAGAAATGGGTCGAAAAGTAGCGCAAACAGATGCGACTGTATTATTAACCGGAGAAACAGGCACAGGTAAAGAAGTATTTGCCCAATCGATACACTACGGAAGCCAGCGAAAGAATAAGCCTTTTGTCGCGATCAATTGTTCTGCATTTAGTAAAGAATTATTGGAAAGTGAGTTATTCGGACACAAAGCAGGAGCGTTTACAGGGGCTTTAAAAGATAAAAAAGGTCTTTTTGAAGAAGCTCACGAGGGTACTATCTTTCTGGACGAGATCGGAGAAATGCCGGTTAATTTACAGGCTAAAATATTAAGAGTACTAGAAACGAAAGAGTTTTTAAAAATAGGGGAAACCAAATCCCAAAAGGTAGATGTAAGGATCATTGCCGCTACAAACCGGATTTTAGAAAAAGAAATTGAGACGGAACATTTCCGCCGTGATTTATTTTATCGCTTATCTGTATTCCAGATACATTTACCGCCTCTAAGAGAACGCATTTCAGACATAAAATTATTTGTAAGTGAATTTGTAAATCTGTTTGCAACTAAATCCAACAAAAGAATCAATACAATTTCTCAGGATTATTTAAAACTATTGGAACAAAACAACTGGAAAGGGAATATAAGGGAATTAAGGAATGTCATAGAACGAAGTGTAATTCTAACAGATAATAACTCTTTAAGCATCGAGACATTACCTTTGGAGATACAATATCCTGACACAGATACCTCCGATCTTATAACGACTATGGCATTATGTGATATCGAAAAGCTGCATATCAAGAAGATTTTGGATTATACAAAAGGAAATAAGACTGAGGCAGCCAGAATCCTCAAAATCGGGGTCGCAACATTGTATCGTAAAATAGAGGAATATAAACTGTAACCCACAGACTTTGTTATACTAAGTTTAAAGTCTGTCTTTTTTATAGGCTTCTATCATATCTAAAATTCGCAACACAGGCGTGACACACATATTAACAGGTTAACATCCCCAAAATAGAAGAAAAGCCACACAATCAGCACAATAACCTTACTGTGATGGAGTTAAAACTAAAGACTTCATAATTATCTTTGGAGAAAGAGTGAACCTATAAAACGAGAAATTCTTTCAAACTCCCTCATTTTTTGGGGTGAGGGAAATCTGAAAGAATTTATATGATAATACTTCAACCTTGTGGTTGACATTTAGACGAAGTTATTAACAGGCCCATAGTTTCTGTTATTGCTCTCGTTTAGACGAAAAGCAGAAGAAAACTTTTTGTATAAGAGAGAGAATATGTACATTGAAATATTTAGTTTGTATACTAAAACCCAAGAAATCACATTCTCTTTATACTAAACTTTGTTGGATTTATGCAATGATGGCTTATGAAAATGGAGCCATTATCTTCCGCCCTAATATTTTGGGCTTTACCATCAATTGAATATGTATAAATTATACCCGGTTCGAGACCCGTTAGACGGAATTCATAATTATCCAGAAATGAAATTTTCCATGAATATGTATCAGATTTCCATTCTACAATCTCCATATTGATTGGGATACCCGATTCCGCAACGATTGTTAATGTCATAGAGTCTTCATTATTAGGGAAGAATATGAGTGACAAGTCTGACATATCTGCTCCAAAATAGCCCTTACTCTTTATCTTAAATTTATTTGTTGACATAGTATAATCATTGACATTAAGTTTTAGATTATAATCTGTTCCGCGAAGTTTATAATTGAACTCTGTTCCATCAAGTTCTTTTAGCATATTAGGCTCGAGTCCCATTCTGTTCCACTTTGGTCGTATTCCATATATATCCCTATAAAGAGCTGTAACGCTGGTACAAATTCCAGCCAGGATATCACTGCCTAAACCCTTTTGAGTAGTTCTGGAATATCGCTGAGATGATAACCCATCTTCTTTATATTGTTCCAGAATATTCTTGATATATTTAAGTGCAATATCCTTTTTATATCCCACATAAGATCTTACTCCCAAATATCCCCATGTCGGAAAAATATCTCCATTTTCATAAGTCGGGAATACCTTCTGACTGGCAGCAACCTCCTCTTTTTGGTAAGAGTCAAAGCATAGAGGCCAATGGAAAAGATTTTCAGCAGCTGTTCTCTTCTCTACTTCATCTAAAATTATCTTAATCCTTTTCTCGTCATCACATAATCCAAATGCTATGACAGCAAAATTTACAGGTGTGACGAAGTTGTCGCCATGCACTGATCCATCTTTGTCTCTCCAGTATATATATTGTTTCTTTTGGGGAGCCCAGAAACCTCCTTCACTAACAGGCTTGTTGAAATTTTCTTTCAATCTTGATCCTACCGAACGATAATAATCTGATTTTGTCCTATCTCCTAAAATTGCCTCGCAATCAGCCCATAAATTAAGAGCTTCATACATTTGTGCATTTACAAATGCATTCTCGAAACTAGCCCAAACAATATCTAACCAATCGCTGGCAATTCCTTGAGAAGTATAATCATTCATCATCTCAAATATCCCGTTATCATTAGAATCTCGCTTTATCAGCCAGTCTAATGCTTTCTCACAGCTTTCTTTATGTGAGCGTAGCCAATTTAGGTCTCCACACAAATCAAACTGTTCGGTGGTATTAATTACATATCCAGTCTGCGAATCTATAGTATATCCCCAGCGGGCTTCATAATATCCTGTTTTGTAGTTATATGTACCGGGCATTTGGTCTTCGTCCGTATTATGCCAGCGCGATAGCACACGTCCTTCGCCAGTTAGTGCATAATCTCTTTCTGCGTCAAGAGTCGACGACATATTTTTTGTATAATTTTCATCATTAAGAGCCATTCCTATTTGAGAAAAGAAAGGCTCGTGTAAGCATTTCCAATTGGTTATCCAGCCATTAGCTCCTACGATAGTATTATCGACTACACCATATCTACCTGTTGTGTTCATCAGCTCACGAACAGCGTCAGCATCTATACCGGGCAGATTCCCTCTTGAATAGTCTGTAAGATAATCAACATATTGAATTTCCAGATCAATAGACACAGATCCTTTCTGAACATCGAAAGGAACAAATACATCCGATTTCTGGTGTACAAACCTGTTCCGATTGTAACGAGGTTCTAGTTCTGTGTCTGTAACAAATTGAGTACATGTAAATTCATTTTTATCACTTTTAGAATATTTTGTGGCTATGTATTTCCCATCTTTTGGTTGTGCCGTTATACGTAAACCATTGCCGGACTCTGGATTCCAAAACGTAACACCTCCTGTATGAACTCCGTATGTATCATTTATGTTTGATAAATACTTACACCAAACCATTCCGCCGTTATCTATGATTCCACCTTTCCATACAGATAAATCAGCAAAGTTCCATTGAGGAAATGCCGTTTCTTCCAACTTGGCAAGAGTACTGTATTTGCGATCAATATTCCATAATATTTTGTTGTTCGTAATGCTGAAAGTCCATGTCTCGTTTACTTCAATGGCATTATCTCCGTATATGATATTACTTAATTTAATCATACTCTGTGCTACTTCTACTTTCATTTGCTCTGCATCAACTGAAGAAAAAACACCTCCTCTAGTACTAAATGCTGTATAAACACCTGAAGGAGATAATGTATTTTTCCCTTTTATATTTAATTGACTGATTTCAGAGCCTTTTGAATAATCAATGAGGATACTGAGTTCGCGATCCGGAACGGAAAGTAAAATGTTTTTTGCTCCGGCATTATGAATAATAGCGGGTTCTATATCCAATCTATTAATGATATTGCTTCCAAATAAGGTCGGGGGCGGTATAGTTCCTTCTGATGCACATAGTCTCGTAGGGGGTAGGAATAAAATTAAGATAATAGCAAAAAAATGCTTTAGCTGTAATTGTTTCATTTCTTTAGAGTTGTATTTTGTATATAAATTTCGTTGTCAATATATTACTTGCCTAGATTAGCGGAGACCAGTACTATAGACTATAAAGGGATTACCTCTAATTAGTTTTGAATCAGATTTTCGCTGCCATCTCTAAATATACCGGTTTTAGTCATTTTTAATAATGCAGGTAACCTCTTTGTATGATATTATTTAACTACCTTCAAATTCAGGATATATTTGCCTGCTTCTAGTTTCATTACCTTCTCTCCCTTCACATTTTCGGGTAGGTAGAGTGTTGCCGTACTGTTTGCAGGTATAAGAACTTCATATATCACATCTTTTTTCTTCCATTCCCATTTTGAGATTATTTTTCCATAAGGAGATTTGTATTCTGCCTGGAAGTGTGTCAATTCTTTGACAAAGTTCGGGCGAAGAATTATGTGTTTGAATCCCGGTTTCTGCGCATCAGGAAAAATACCGCCTAATCCTTTGAAAAACCATCCGCCGATTTCACCAAACATCATGTGATTATCCGATATATCACGCTCAGCCTTTAAATCCCAGTTTTCGAGTAAGGTTGTAGCTCCGTTTACAATCCACCACCCCCACGAAGGGTAAGTATCTTGAGCTGCCACTTTATAGGCTGTTTCAGCATAGCCGTTTTCACTCAGAGCGTTAAGTATCGCTTTAGCACCTAATACACCCACGTCTAAATGGAAGTTAGCCTCTTCAACCTTCTTTGCCAGATTTTGTGCAACCATATGAATCATATCTTCGGGCACAACTCTCCATTGCAGAGGAACACTTAATTCAGTTTGCGATCCGTCAGCATAAATACCTGTTTCTCTATTCAGGTATTTGTCATTTATAGCTTTTCTTATTTTTCCGGCCAATGCAGAGTAATACCGATAATCGTTTTCTTTGTTGAATAGTTTAGCTGCATCAGCCAATATTCTGGCATCTACATAAAAATATACAGAGGAAGTCAATTCTTTATTAGAACGGGACTTAACAGGTACCCAGTCGCCACGTCCCCAGGATGACAAATGCTCCGGACTGTTTCTATCGACATAATCTACATATCGCTTTATATTATCATAACAATCGTATAGAGGTTTACTGTCTCCATAGAATAAATAAAGGTTCCAAGGGATAATTGCTATAGTACTTGTCCAATCCAGTCCGTTGTCGGTTCCGTATCCCCAGCCTCCGGTAGGTATAATGTCGGGTAGAACCCCGTTTGGTTGTTGTTCATCCCGATGGTCTGCAAGCCATTTTTCGTATATAGTTATCCCATCGAAATTATATAAACCCGTTTCTATGGCAAAATGGCCATCTCCGGTCCTGCCATTTTTTTCACGCTGCGGACAATCGGTAGGATAACCCATCAAGTTTGACAGATAGGCATTGTTTGTAGCCCACCATAATTTATCGATAAGGGGATTAGATGTTTTTATTTCTCCCACGGGAGAGACATCGCTATGCATAAAATAGGCGGTAAGGCTGTTCTTACCCAATTCAACAGGTTTGTTGCTTGTTATTTCCACATAGCGGAAACCTTTATAGTTGAATCTTGCCATAAACTCATCCTCTCCTTTGCCACTGAGTATCATTATATCAGTCTGGAAAGGATCTTTTTCTTTGTCGCCTCTGTAATATACATCTATATTAGACATGTCGAGACGTCCATTTTCATATAACCGCTCTCCATGCTTTATTCTTACTTCTGTTCCTTCTTCTCCTGTTATTCTTATCTTGGTTACGCCTGACATATTTTGCCCGAAATCAAAGAGGTAAGTTGTATCATCGAACTTTTTAATCGATTTTGCCGGAATTTCCAAGACATTCCGTATGGGCCTAAGTTGTTGAGACGTCAAAACCCGAGAAGGCGCAGCTCTGTAACCTACTCCATGCCATCCGGAATCGTCAAAACCAGGAGTGCTCCAGCCTTTCTGTTCAAGTCTGGCATCATAATGTTCGCCAGTATATATGCTATTAAAGATAACCGGAGAGTCCGATTTTCGCCAGCTCCGGTCAGTCACGATAGTTTCTGTACTGCCGTCTGTGTAAGTTATACGGAGGTCCATGCAGAAAGCAGGACGATTACGCCATGGGGCACGGTCAAAATCCCATACAGCTTGGGATTGATGGTTGTACCAACCATTACCCAGCAGCACGCCCATGACATTATCCCCATTCTGGAGTTGAGAAGTTACATCATAAGTTACATAAAGGTTTCTTCTGTCAAAACGGGTATATATAGGGTCGAGGCGGTGGTTGCCTATTTTCTCTCCATTGATATAAAGCTCATATAGTCCTGCAACAGCTATATACGCACGGGCAGATTTTATTGTCTTTTTTGCCATAAACTTTTTGCGGAAATAAGGAGCCGGCTTGTAGTGGATATCCCTTCCGTCCCCGATCCACGAACCTTGCCAGTTCTTGATATCCATCATTCCTGTTTCGAATGAATTGACCGGCGATGAGCTTTCCGCACCATCCATATCCCAACTTATTACCTTCCAGTAATAGTGGGTGAATGGCTCCAGTTTTTTACCTGCATAAGAGACTATAACATCTTCAGAGTCGGTCTTTCCTGTATCCCACATACTACCCTGATTATTGACTATTCTCAGTGAATCTGTATCTACAATGAGCCGGAAAGCTTTTTGTACAGCTCCCTGTCTGCCATCATCAAGCATCCATGTCAGCCGTGGAGATTCGGCATCGATACCTAAAGGGTTGGTGAGATGTTCGCACCGCAGGTTTATCGGTTGCGCCGCCCATAACGTATTGAAAAATATGAGGCTTGGTATATATAAAAGTGATTTGAGCATAGGTTATGTTTTTTATGTCGGATTTGGTATGATGCTTATTGTTTTAAGTGATAAAGACGTTTTACTAAAAGCTATGGAGCCATTGCATACGATATTTAGAGTGATAAAAGCTATTTCGTTTCTATTTAAGCATTAACAATTGAGGGATATACATGAATGAGTAATATCATTATAATAAAATAAGCTCTTAAAGTTTTATTCATAAGACTAAAAGGCTATTTACAATAAGCCCTTTTTATCATCAAATAACTCGGGATAATGCTTTCTTATCAAATCCTGATCTTTCTTGTCCAGCTCTTCTAAAAGTTTTGGTTCGTCTTGGGGCCGTAATCCTTTTTGGTTCATCACATTTATTAAACTCCAGTCTTTGACAGGTTTTAGAGGTGTAGGGTCAGATGGTTCTTTTGCTTCGATATCGTAGCGAGTAAAATCAATAACACGGAACGGTGTCTTTCTATGCCAATCGCGCAATAAAGCCAACCGGAATTCTTTATTCATAAACCACTTTATCTCCAGATTATTATACGAATCGCCAAGTCCCGATCCCCTTTCCTCGAATTTGTAGTTCCAGTCGTCATTCGTCTTATTATGTTCACGCCAGATGTTTCCAAATTCTCCAAAACTTATAAAATGAGTATCAGGCCAGCGTTCTTTTGTCCCGCTCACCCACATTTCCATAGCTTTGCATATAAATTCCTTTCCAAATTCATGTATCATTTGTGCTTCCCAAATATTGGTCACCCATCCAAATCCGTTTAGTTCAACACCTTTATCGAAATGAATGGATTGTGTATGCATAACTTCCAGATGTCCCAAGTCGAGTCCCCAACCTTTATATGTCTCTATCGGGCCTACCCCGCGCCGGCTATTATATCCTTCAATACCATGTCCGCTTTGCCCACTACGACGTGCACATAGGAAATCCATTGTCCAGCCATCGAGATTCACGCAGTCTATAAAATCTTTTTTGCCCTGCGCCGGCTTGCAGAAATGCTCTGTTGACGGATAGAATGGGTATGACGGGGAACCGTCAGCTCCGCCTCCGTCTATATTGTGCTGACTCCAGATGACAGCATGTGCCGTATGTATCTTTTCTTTTTCGGCAAGGTATTTTAAGTTGTCGGCTGATAAAAATCCACCGATAATTGACTGGGGGCGATATCCATTCCCAACCATATCGGATATGAGTTGAATTGCTTCAGACATTTCACGGTTTACCCTCTCACGGGGCAGATACATCGCCGGAAAATAACCCGGAAAGTAAGATACCTCGTCACCATATTTTTTCTGACATTCTACAATATACTGACGGATCTGCTTGTAATTTTCACGCTGGTCTTCCAATGCATTCATCGTAAACCCCCAGGTCAATCGTCCATCCGGATTGTTCTTGGCAAAGGCCTCTCTCAATGAACGAACCCCGTCCAGAGTATGCCAGTCTCCCTCGTCACGTGGATGCAGTTTTACATCGCGCGATACTTCCCAAGGGGTGGTACGTATCATTATACAGAGGGTTACAAATCTATTCCCCTTGAGCGGGATAGTTTCATTATTGGAGCCAAAGAAAGGTTCTGAGGCTTTTAGTAAGTTGGTAAAAGCAAAGATTACAAAGAGAATTATAATCTTTGGCAAAAGAATCTTTTTGTTCATATTTATTTGTTTTTACAACATCTTTCGGAAGGAATTAGAAACACAGTGCATCCTAAAAAAGCGAATGCACTGTGAGGTATTCATTTCATAGTTTATTTGTACAATCAATAACTAGTTTATTATTTACAGGTATCAGACGAAAGACATAGTTGGCAGTAATTCCCCTGTCTACTATCCCTTCTTTACATGTAATACTGTATTTATAGTTCATAAATTCAGCATCGATGCGATTGTTGTTTATGGAGCGGAATGGCAATTCTTTTCCTTCGGCAGTTTTAAGTTCGAGTACCCAGCTAAATTCTTTTTCAGCAGCTTCGCAGTTTACCTCAAACATATCTTCATGGAATACTATTCTGAAAACATTCTTGTTCTCATCCTTACATTCCACTTGCAGCACATCTTTAGCTATTTCTGTTACTACAGGCTCGTTCAGCAGTACTTCTTTCTTATTTCCGTCTTTATCTATACTGTTTATGTACAATCCTGCACGGTCGTCGTTTACACTCCACATGAAGCCGTCGACAACCGGAAGCGTATAATATAAGAATTGGTTTCCTTCTCCGGGTTTATTCAGATAAGGAGATTCGAATTTCTCATCGAAAAGATGGATGTCGCGGAAACGGAAAGATTTTCCTTCCCATAAAAGATTGGTACGATAGTACCGGCTGTTGAACCAGACTGTTTTTCTACCCTCATTACGGATATCGGTCATGGTAGTCACTGCAGTAGCCGGAGTGGTTGAGAACTTCTCTTTAAACCATTTGCCCGATTCGCCCAATGTCTGTATCTTGATTTTATCTAATTTCTTTAGTGAATCGAATATCGGGAACTGCATTTCCAGTCCTTTCTGCATGCCATTCCATGTGAAAGAATTTTCCTGTCCGGCCTGTGCATAATTGAATGCCAGACAAGGCTGGTTGACAATTGATTCCAGGAAATATTCCACCCATTTCTTATCCATACCCGACTCGCGGTAAACAGGTTCCAAAGATATGACACCCTGCCTGTCGTGTCCCAGTCCGGTATCGTATTGATAAATAGGGTCGCTTCCCAGCATGCGGAAGATAGGTACAGGTATCTGTCTTTCTGCAGTTTGGGCAGGCATATAAGCATTTAGTTTGCTAGGATAATAAGCTTGGTTCCAATATCCTCCCCAAAGTGTGTAGCCATCGGTACCCACCTGGTCTTTACAGTTGCATGAAGCTATTATTTTATACTTGTCGTACATGTAGGCCAATGTATGCGAATCGATATACCATGAGCCTACCGATTGCGGATATTTCCCGAATATTTCCTTAAATTTCTCCATGTATACATCTACCAGCGTTTCCCTTTCCTGTGGTGTATATCCTGTAGTGAAAGCAATATTGGCATGAGAAACCCATGAATGTTCCCCTCGCCACTTTATACCTGCCGCTTCTACATGAGGCTGGGTAATTTCCCACCACGCACCGACTTCAGAATCCGGTTTCAGTCCGTTCTTGAGTAAATCCTGATATTTAGGATTAATCAAAGCATCGTATTGAAGCAGGAATGTCGCCGGAAAAGAATACTTATCCAGTAGTTTAATCTGCTCCTGAACTGTTTCGAACAGAAGACTATCGGCATTTTCGACACGGTAGTCGGTCTGGCGGATAAAATTTACAATATTGATTATCCGGGGAGCATCCGACGTCCCTTCCTGTTTGGTTTTACCGGTATTGGTAGTACAACTCATGCTCACGGCGGAGAAGAGTAATACCAGAGCAGTCAGTTTTCTTAGACTCATAAATATCATTTGTTAATTAGAAATTTTATTTTAGAACCGGCTACCTATAAAAAGAATAAATAACCGGTTATTATTATTTACTTAATCAGGGCATATTTAGTAACTGTGCAAATCAGTCAACAAGCAAATATGGGTAATATTTCTTAATTAGAGCAAGTCCATCCGGAGATATTTTATCAATTGCCTTCGGTTTATCTTGCGAACGGCTCTGTTTTTGATTGATTTCTCCCATCAGGCTCCATTTTCTGGTCATATCCTTAGGTTCTTCTGCCTTGAGGTTATAGTTGGTAAAATCAATTACATTTTCCCGTCTGTTCTTCTGCCAATCTTTAATCAGTGCCAGACGGAAATCCTTGTTCATAAACCATCTGATTTTCAAATTAGAATCAGAGCCTCCGATACCTGAGCCTTTCTGCTCGAAACGGTAATTGAAAGAATTATCTTTGTAATGATCTCTCCATAATAAGCCGAATTCGCCCTGAGTGATGAACTTAACATCTGGCCAGTTTCGTTTTATCTCATTCAACCAGTCTTTCAGTCCTGAAATATCTATTGGAAGGGACAACTCCCAGCAATTAGTTACCCATGCAAAGCCGTTGAGCTCAAAACCCCTGTCGTAGTGCATAGCGGTAGTATATAGCATCTGTGTCAGTCCTGTCAATTTCCCATAAGCCATTAAGGTTTCGATAGGGCCTACACCCATACGGCTGTTGAAACCATCGGCAAAACCATCTCTACGAGCCGAGAGGAAGTCCATTGTCCATCCGTCCAGATTCACACAGTCAATAAAGTCATCTTTGCCTTGAGCGGGCTTACAAAAATGTTCCTTCGATGGATAGAAAGGATAAGAAACTGCCCCGTCGCCATCCTGATTATCGATAGAGAATTGGCTCCATATATTGCCCTGGCATACATGGATTCCCTCTTTTTCAGCTAAATATTGCTGATTTTCGGCAGCCAGAAAGCCGGCAACAACACTCTTGGGGCGGAATCCGTTCCCGACTATTTCGCTCACCTTAGCCAGTCCATCGTGCAAATCTTTATTTACCTGTTCGCGTGTGTTATAAGCATTGGCAAAGTATGCACCCGGTATGAATGTAATATCGTCACCATACTTATGGTGATACCCGACTACCAGTTCACGAATCTTCTTATAATTTTCGGTTTGGTCATGTAATGCCAGCCAACTGAATGCCCATGTTATTCTTGCACCCGGAAACTCTGATGATACAGCTTCCCTAAATGCAATTACGCGTTCGGGAGTATGCTCCGAACGTTCGTCCATACCTTCGTTTCTGTCCCTGCTTACCTCAATCTGATTTACACGGATTATAGTATTCAGGGTGAGAAACCGGTTTCCCATCAGCCCTGCCGGTGCAGGCTCCCCCCTACCCTGTCCTTTCAGGGAAGATAGAGAGCCACACCAAACAAAAGTGAAGGTTAATAGAATTAATAAGTTTTTCTTTATCATCTTATAACCGTTAATATATTTTACCAGCCTGGATTATTGGGCAATAAATTCGGATTGAGCTTTGTTTCATCCAAAGGTAGAGAATAATAATAATTTTTAGGTGCCACAAACTTACGGTTTGTAGCAGGTTCTACGATATAGAAACCATTCTCATCCAGTTTTTTTGCACTTTCATCATCCAGCACCTTCAATTCTGCATACTCACTATCTTTATACCTGAAGCCTTTCAAAGCTCCGACCAATTCAGCTTCTGCAGTTTTCCAACGTCTGAGGTCATCACGTCTGAACCCTTCGAATGCAAGTTCTATAGTACGTTCCCTCCGTATCTCGGTCTGCATGTTCAGCCCGTTTGCCTGTACAAATTCGTTTGTAAGGGCAGGCATCTCTACTCCCTTTCGCGAGCGGACTACATTAATTGTATTATTCAGGACTTCATTGCTGATTTTATCATCTTTTTCGAATGTGGCTTCTGCCAGGATAAGTAATACTTCCGCGTAACGGATGATATGATAATCATAGTATGAATCGTTTACCCCGGTTCTTTCTTCTCCCATAAACTTCCAAAGCTTATATCCTGTCTTGGTATTAGGACGGGTCTCAAAACCCGGAGCACTGACCAACTGGCCATCCTGCGGGCTCAGGAATGTTGTCCCAGGTGTCAGGAATGTCTGAGTCATACGCGGGTCGCGATTCTTAAATTCATCTGCCATTCTGCTGTATCCTTCGAATCCGGAACTTGGATCATCTATAGGCAAGCCCGTACTTTTGCACAGATACATCTCAGCCAGCTTTTTTGTCGGAGTACCTCTCTGTCCCCAATATACTCCGTGCGCCTGCGAATGCATGCGTATATCCTTAAAGTAACGGTTGGAAAGAATCGCTTCCGGGGCATCGTCCCCTTCTTCGATAAACAGGTAACGGTAGCTTTCGGCTCCTGAGCCTTCGTACAGGGAATATCCACCACTTGTCCTTACCTTTTCGGCAGCAACGATAGCCTGTTCCAGTACATCCTTATAGTCGGTCCGGTGATTATGATATTTAGCCCAAGTGCCGGCGAACAATGCCACTCTTGCTTTCAGTGCTAATACCGCACCCTGAGTGATACGGCCCTTATCATCGGCTGCCAGCTCACTCTGTTTTGGCAATTTTGTATAGATTGCTTCCAGTTCCGAAAGTATAAAATCTTCTACTTTGGCCTGAGAATCCCTATGAGCAAATAATTCAGGGGAATCCACATTTAATGTTTTAGTAATGACAGGCACGTCAGCGAATCTCTTCATCAAACGCCAGTAGGTATAAGCCCTGAAGAAACGGGCTTCGGCGACATAGCGTTCTATTTCGGAAGGATTGCCTTCGTAGACTTCACTTTTCTCTATAATTTTATTACAATTACGGATATCAGTAAACCGGTCATTCCAATTCCCATCCGAAGGATTTGCGATATATGTCCCATTACTTACACTATTTGCTCCTTCGCCGTAAGCAATATCACTTTCACTGTCGCTTGTATTAAAACTTTCCATCCTGTCATACAAGAGATTTGCCGCTTTCTTATAATCGGCCGGGGTTTTCCAAAACTGAGGATCGCTTAGGTTTTCTTTCGGAAGCAAATCCATATCCTGGCAACCTGACATTACCATTAAAATAGCAATGAGCGCAGAAATTATTGATATATATTTTTTCATGATTATTTACTTTAGCGAAATTTAGAAAACAATATTAACACCTAACGAGTAATTACGGGCAAACGGATAACTCACAAAACTGCCTCCGTCTTCAGGGTCCCATCCGCCGGGCGCATTGTGTATTTCAAAGAGGTCTTCCCCACTGAAGTATATCCTGACTTTCTCCAGTTTCGCTTTCAGTGTATACTTTTTAGGGATAGTATAGCCGACCTGCAAGTTCTTCAACCTGATATACCCTACATTATGTTTGGTGTTGGTAGAGATATAATAGTTATAATTTTTTCTGGTACCATCGTTTGATATAGCCGGATACTTGGCATCGGTTCTTTCTGGCGTCCATGTTTTTCCATACCAGTATTCTGCCGACTGATACCATGGTGCATTAAAAGGTTTACTGGCATCTCCTTCGAGGAACATCGTGCGTTTGCCTACTCCCTGGAAGAATGCGCCTAAGTCGAATCCTTTATATTCAGCATTGAGATTGAATCCGAAGTTGTACCGCGGATTAGTGTTCCCTAAATAAACAAGGTCGCCATCCCCGTCGGCATATTCAGTCAGGTTACCATCGCCGTTCAGGTCTTTGTACTTGGCATCCCCTACTTGTATCCTCTTATCCTGTACGGTTCCGCTATTAGGGAAACGGGACTTGTATTCGGCGAGTTCCTGTTCATTTTGGATAATACCATCAAATACATATCCGAAATATGAATCCATCGGATAGCCGACAGGTGTCCTGTTATTCCCATATCCTATTATAGAGTTCCCGATTCTTTTGGCTATTTCATTCTGAGCATCACTTAAACTCGCTCTTACCGAATATTTGAAATCACCGATCTGGTCTCTCCATCCTAATATGATTTCCCAACCGTGGATTTTCAGTTCTCCACTGTTCGTTGAAGGAGCTGCAATCCCCAAAATGGAAGGATAAGTAATGGAAATCAACATATTCTCATTGGTTTTCCAGAAGTAGTCGAAAGACCCGTATAATCTGTTATTCAGGAAGCTGAAATCTGTACCGACGTTCACAGACCTGATAGTCTCCCATGTACGGGAAGTAGAAACCAGGTTCGACTGATTCGCCATCTGACCTTTTGCTCCATTGCCGAACGGATAATAATTTCTGCTGATATTAATTAGTTCAATGAAATCATAAGGGCCTATATTAGACTGATTTCCCATTTCTCCATAAGAAGCCCTGAATTTGAGGTCGTCGAAGATATTCAGTGGCTTTATAAATGATTCCTCGCCTATACGCCATGTTGCATTTACGCCCGGGAAATATCCCCAACGTTCACCCGGGGCAAACCGGGAACAACCGTCGCCGCGTAATGTACCTTCGATAAAATACTTATTGGCGAATCCATAATTAAGCCTCGAGAAGAAAGAGTTGATGGTCCATGCGTTACCATCACTGGCTGCATCCTGGTCTTCGGGGCTCCCCATGCTGACAGGCATCTGTTCCTGCTGATCGAAATTGATACGCTTTGCCCAGAATTTGTCATAGTCGGCGGATTCATGAGACCCTCCGAACATTATACCTATATCATGTTTTTCAGCAAATATCTTTTTGTACTCTCCATATAACGTAAAGTTTTTAGACAGCGTTTTGGCATAATTACGCTCGGCGCTATTGGGTTTTCTTGCTGTCCTATGATTTACATTTTCCCAATTGTAGCTGTAAAGCATCTTCTGGACTATATACTCATCGGCATCGCTCTTGCGAACTATAGCCCGGCCTATAAGGTTTAGCCCGTCTATGACCTGCCAACGCAATTGGTTGTTGAAAGTAAAATTTCCGGTTGTTCGCCGAGACTCTCCTCCATCTTCCAATACTTGTGCCGGATTATCAAAACCTTCGAAAGTATAGAAGTTTCCTGCCGGATTATATACAGGTGCCCAGCTGCGGGTTTTGTATATCAATTCCCATATATTCTGTCCCTGGCTAATGCCGGAAGAATAGTCCCTGTCGCTAGCCTCATAGGATATATTAAGGTCGTAATTCAGGTTTTTTATTATTTCTATATTGGATTTTGCACGCACAAAATAACGCTTGTCCGAATCTATTCCGAATTTAGGTAATCCCTCTTCTTTCTGGTAACCCAAAGAAATGAGATAGGTATATTTATCTCCCCCTCCGGAAAAGCTGACATTATAATTCTGAATATTGCCATTTCCTATAATATGTTCATTCCAATTCTGGTCTTTATAAAATTTGGGATATGCATTGCCCCAGCGTCCCCATGTGGTTCCGGATGGTATGACTTTATCGCTGCCCTCAAGAATGAGTTGCAATTCGTCCTGTGTATATTCTATCGGAAAGCTGCCGTCTGTGATTTCAAGAGCCATAGCAGCATGTTGATAAAGATTGGCAGATTTTTTCAACAATGCAGGTTTTTTTATCGAATAGTATGCATCGAGGGTTACTTTCAGCTTTTGATTCCTATTTGCTCCTTTCGTGGTAATCAGAACCACCCCGTCGGCAGCACGCGCCCCGTAGATAGCTGCTGTCCCGTCTTTCAGAACAGATATGTTCTCAATATCGGCAGGATTTATCGTACTCAGGTCACCTTCTGCTCCATCAATTAAAATTAACGGAGAACCGCCATTGGTTGAAGATATATCACGTACACGCAAAACCGGACTACTACCCGGGGCTCCGCTTGTACGTATCACGGTAAGGCCCGGAACCTCACCCTGAAGCGCAGAGGCTGCATTTTGTACAGGACGGGACTGGAATACTTTCGAGTCGGCTGTTGCGACAGCTCCTCCCAGATTGGCTCTTTTTACAGTACCGTAACCAATCACAACTACTTCATCCATTTCGCGAACTTCTTCTTTCAACGATATATTTATAGATCTTCTATTGCCCACAGGCTCTTCATGTTTCAGAAAACCTATCATCGAATAAATCAGAACAGCATTTCCGTCGGGAACATTTATGGAATACTTGCCATCTGTATCGGTAATTGTACCTAATGTAGTATTTTTCAGGACAACGCTCACCCCGGGCAATACTTCCCCGTTTGCATCTGTCACTACCCCCGTTATATTTATTTGCTGCTGATGAGCCTCGCGGGTTCTGTTTTCTTCCCTGTTTTTTTCAGTAAGAATAACATCTTTATCAATTACTTTGTATTCTACATTGTAATTTGAAAACAATTCGTCCAAAATAGAAAACACGGCTTTCTTTTTCACTTTTACAGATACCGTACGCTCTACATCGACCAGTTTATTATTGTAGTAAAAGCGAAATTCCGATTGTTTTTCGATTTCGTCCAAAACATCAACTACTTTCTTGTTTTGGATGTCAAGTGATAATGTTACTTGTTGAGCATACGAATGAGCTGCAAAAGAGACATTAATTGACAAAATAAGTAATGCCAACGATAATTTCATAGTAAGAGGAATTTGGTGTAACTTGAGGAAACGGTTACAATATCCCCAAGTTTGTTGGAGATGATGGATTTTTCTCATATTTTTGTTATGCTTTAAGTAAAAAATAAATTGTTTTTCGAATTTGTTTTTTAGCGCGGAAATATGCTGGTAACATGTTTCCGTGTTTTTTTATTAGATTTCTTCCGGTTATTTTTTCATAGGCTGTTAATTTTTTAAGGTTAGTTGGTTTTCAATATATATTCGAGTTGTTTTCCTTTCGTTCTATCGTCTTAATACCACGACAGATTTGGTACCTTTTTCATCTTTCTGGTAAGTTATATTATAATCTATCTGCGATGATATTCTCATATAATCCAGCACCTGATACAATGGTTTGTCTTCGAAGGTTCCGGTGAATGTATAAGTATTTATGATTTTATTTCTCACATCGAACTCCACATTATAGAAACGGGACAATCGCGCCAGTACCTCCGGCATAGGTGTTTTCTTGAATACCAGACGGCTATACATCCAGTCTGTCTCTCTATCCGTATTGGCAGTTACGACCTGCAATTCGTTATCCTGTACAGAATAGATTGCTTTTTGTGAAGGCGACAAGACCGTCTTCGTATCCTTTCTCTGAATATCGACCTGAACACTACCGGCTATAAGCGTTGTCTGAATAACGTTGTCGTCCCTATAGGCCTGCATATTGAATTCTGTTCCGAGCACCTTAATCTGATACTTCTTATCCAGGGTGCTCACTACAAAAGGTTTCTCTTCATTATGAGTCACTTTAAAATATGCTTCACCCGTGAGAGTAACATTGCGTTCACTGTCGGTATAATGAGACGGATATGTGATACTGCTTCCTGAATTAAGACAGACTTCCGTTCCATCGGGAAGCACCAGACGGGTGCGGGAATTGTCATTCGATTCTACTGTAATCATGGATGGAAGGAAGCTCTCCTGCAAGCCCGAATATTGAAAGAAGAAAGAACCTATACCAAGAACTCCGATAATGAAAGATGCTGCTACAGCAACCCACTGGAGAAATACACGCCTTACTTTTTTCTTAATTTTATTATTTACTATTCGAAATGCGGCTTCGGTATCACGGTTTTTAATCCGTTGCTGTGTTTTTTGAGCATAATATATGCGGGCCAGCTGAATAAGGAGTTCTTCATTTCCGGTATCTTTCCTGCTCCATTCTTTGACCAATAACTTCTCCTCTTGCGTTACTTCTCCGGTAATATATCTAAGGAGCAACGACTCATCTGGCATTTCAATATGTGATTTTTCCTCTAATTCCATTTTTTAATATAAGCCTATTCACTATAGGTTTAATTTGCTTTTTATATATACGACACATATATTGTGCACCACCCTAAACTACAAGTCAAGTTTTTTATTAATTTTAATGGCCCTACTTTTCTTGAAAGTTTTATATGCTCATTATTAATGCTTATTATTGATGAAAAAATTATCTTTGTCTGTACCTTAAATATTATGGATGAACAATTGCTTCTAAACGGGATTCAAGAAGGGGATACTAGGGCTTACAAAGAAATGTTTGTTAAGTTCTACTCGCCTCTTTGCGAATATGTCTCACAATTTATTTCTGACGTTGAGGCTGAAGAATTAGTTCAGGATCTCATGTTGCATATATGGGAGAAGAGGAAATATCTGGCTGTCGAAACGTCCCTGAAATCGTATCTGTTCGTTGCTGCCAGAAACCGTACTTTTAATGCAATCAGGAGTCAACAATACAGAAAAAAAGTACATACGATATTATATGAAAAAATAAAAGAGCAATTCGAAGACCCCGATTATTACATGGTAGAAGAACTGGCAATCAGAATACAGTCCGCTATTAAAGAATTGCCTGAAAAATACAAAGAAGTTTTTGAAATGAGCAGGTTTGGAGAAAATACGAATGCAGAAATCGCTGCAAACCTCGGAATATCTATAAAAACGGTGGAATATCGCATAACAAAATCTTTAAAAATACTTCGTATCAAGTTGAAGGATTATATTATTCTGTAAACCAATCATCTATAGGCAGTGTGCTATAGATGTCGGGATTAGGTATATATAAAGAACTACTTCTATAGCATCTTAGTTCATGTTCGTCAAAGAATGAAACAACTTGGTCATTTAGCATCTCAGCAGCCACCAAAGCATTCTTCCTGTCGTAAAGCTTAGTAAATGCGACTTTAGAATAGGTATCAATAAAGGTTTGCTGATAAATATGTCCAACACCTTTGATGTCCCCAACATAATAGGTATCCTGTGCCCCCAAATAGCATGGATGATAAGTTTCTATTTCCCCATGAGCAACCTTTTCTTCTTTAGCTTTTTCTAAGGCTATAAGCTGTGATCCAGTCAATATATATCCTTCTTGAGCTACTTTCGCTTCCAATACTTTTAAACGTAATTGGAAGGTTTGTAAGTTGTGTCTGAGCCAAATACTACGAACACCACCTGCTGAGGCAGCCCCCCCTTTTTCTTTAGTTCGTTACTAACTCTTACTTGTCCTAAAACGGGGTTGTCGATAGCTAAGGCTACCACCTGTTCTTCAATAGCTGTGTCAATAGGATTTTTAAGAATAGATTTACCACGAGATATTTCTTGTAATGCTAATTCTCCGCCTTGTTCATATAGCTCTTTAAAGCGATAGAAACTATCCCGACTATAGTCCATAATCTAACAAGCCCTGGATACATTGCCTAATTGTTGAGCTAATCCTAAAACGCCTAATTTGTTCTTAATGATTTTTTGTGAAGTAGTCATTATTTAATCTTTTTATAATGTTACTGTTTTTATTAGTAACTGTCAGATTAAATCGTGACTATTTCAATTCATTGCCGGAAATAAAGTTCTAAAACAATATGTATCTTTACTATAATATCACTCATTTTTTAAGGTTAACTAATTCGTTTTTTATTGAAATGTTTTCTTTTTGTAGAATTTTTATCTTTTTATCCTGTTCGATGACATATAAAGTCAACTCTTCGATCTTTTGTAAAAGCTTAGCTTGCATTTCTCCTACACTGATGCCATTTTCCAGTACTTCTTTTTCCGATGGAATACCGGGCAGGTGCTGTTTGTCGTTTATATGTTTTTCTACATCCGAAAGTTTCGGTAAATCATAATTCTTATCGAAAACGAAATCAGACCAGCCAGAGGCTTCTATCTTCACTTCTTTAGAACGGATAGTACCATTGACTTCCAGGCGCTCTTTAGGATTTTCAATTCCAATTCCAATGTTACCAATAGAATAGATTGATGATGATTTCATTTTCTTGTTGAAGACAATAGGAGCAGATTCATTAATATCAAAATACGCTAAAGCATCCAATCTATTCCCCCAACCTCCAAAAACAACTCCTCCAGAGAAGTCATTCGCAAAATTTATTGTTACTGAATTGCCTACAGTAGGCACCAATACTCGCCCACCTGTTCCTCTGTCTGAGTTTCTTAATAAAACATCCCCATACACCTTATCTTGATAAAACACGCACTTATCCTGAGCTAATACACTGAAAGTTATCGATATAGAAATTAGCAAAAAAATCTTCCTCATATTTTTTGAATTATTGGTTACTCTTCAATGATTTTATTTCTTTCTCTAGTTCTATCACATACAATGTCAGCTCCTCTATTTTCTGCAATAACTTAGCCTGCATTTCCCCCATACTAATACCATTTTCCAATACATCCGATTCCGATGGCATATCAGGAAGATGCCTATACTCTTTGATATGAGTTTCGACATCTGAAAGTGCAGGGAGTTTATAATCTTTTGCAAAAACAAAATCCGACCACCCTGTAGCTTCTATTTTTACTTCCTTTGCCCGAATAGTACCATTAATGTCAAGTTCTGATTTTGGAAAAGAAACACCAATGCCTATCTTACCATTAACTCCTAAATTTTTATTTACGATTAAATTCCCTTCTGTATTCTGATCTTCATAATATGTAACTATCAAATTTGAGATTTGGCAACCAACAGAACCATCATAAGTCTCTGCAATAAATCTCTGAGATAGACCAAATCCATATCCATTCGGCCGATCCACTGTAAAAACTTTCATATAGTGCAATGACTCATCTGTATTGGAAGTTATATGAAACTCATTGTGCTGTATCCTAAAAGACCAAGAATCTCCATGCGGGCTTTTCCCTACAACCATATTTGTAAATGGCTTCTTTCCTTTTTCATTAGAAACCAAGTCAAATTCTATTTTATATATATCCTTTTCTGTTGAGGTTGTAATTTCCTCACGAACTGAATAAGCTACTTGACCATATACAGTAGAGCTTGCCTTTGGTGGTAGCACTAAAGAACGACTATTTTCCAAGATAAGGTTCGGATCAAATTTTAAAGGATTTTGGGAAGATACATGAACAACACAAAATAAATATACCAAAATCAACAATATCGTCTTGTTCATACTACTTAAGGTTTTAAGATTTAAAGTATGAATATAATTGTTTATTTTTTAACTATTGTTATATAATGTGAAATATTTTAAATAAAATTATATTATCGCAAAAATTTTCCGCTATATATAAAAATAATAAGGATATAAAGCCAAAGAGTCCCTCTTATATAAAGGGTAACAATTAATTGTGATATTTTATTATAGTACAATATGAAGTAATTTTCAGGGGAATCTATAACTTTTTTGAATTAAGTTTGACCAATTAGCAATTTGCGGACGCAATGCGGACACGTACGTCAAAACAAAAACGCTAAATATTTATATATAAATGATTTAGCGTTTGATATTTGTACCCAGAGCCGATACAAAACCTACTAAACACCATCCAATCAAAAGAATATAAATATTTAATATTTAGATATTTATATTCTTTTTGTAAAGTTCTATTTTTCCTTAATTTGAGTATTTTGTGTTATTTTTTACACCTTTTTTACACCCCAATTGAAATATTATTTTACCTTTGTCAATAAGAGTTAAGAAAGAGAATACAACCTCAAAATCTTATAATAATGGCTAAGATTCAAACAAAAACTAAAGAAAATCCCAAATTACAGCAAAAAGCATTAGCGGATGGCAGGCAAAGTTTATATCTTGAATACTACATGGGATATAATAAAGTGGTTGATGAAAATACAGGTAAAGAAAAAATAAAACATATACGAAGCAAAGAATATTTAGGGTTATATCTTTTAGCAAATCCAAGAACACCAGAAGAACGCCAGAAAAACAAAGAAACTCTAGCTTTGGCTAGTGAAATTCGAACAGACAAAGAAAGAGAATTAGTTAACCAAAAGCATGGTAAAGTATCTCCGGTGAAACAAAAAATAAATTTCATTGACTATTATCAGTCCTATGTAGATGCTTACACAAAGAAAGATATTCGTATGATGGAAGGGTGCCTCCAGCGATTCAAAGATTTCTTATCTGAATACTACCCTGCATTAAAAGTCAATATTCGCCCCGATCAGATAGATAAAGATATGATGATTAAGTTTGTCGAATATTTACAAAGCCGATCTGTGGGAGAAGGTGCGAGAGGATATTTCCAACGCTTTAAGAAAGTAATTAAACATGCAACCGAAAAAGATATATTCCTTAAAAACCCTTGTAATGGAGTTACATGTGTAGTTGATGATAGTGCTTTAACTAAGGATGTACTAACATTAGAAGAAATACAACAGCTTGCTAAGACTCCGTATCAGAATGGTGATATAAAAAGAGCTTTTCTCTTCTGCTTATATGCGGGATTAAGATATTGTGATGTCGTTGACTTAAGATATAGCAATGTAGACTATTCGAGTAAGAGAATCAAGTTTGAACAAGCTAAAACAAAAGGCCACTCGAAAAATTCCATCGTCATTATTCCTCTTAGCCACACCTTATTAAGCCTTATCGGAGAAAAGCCTAAGAAAGATGATTATATATTCAAATTACCAAGTCATACAGGATGTTTGAAAGCTCTAAGAACGTGGGTTGCCCGTGCAGGAATCGATAAGCACATTACTTGGCATTGTGCCAGGCATTCATTTGCAGTCAATTTATTGGGAGAATGCCAGACTGATATAAAAACAGTAGCATCACTTTTAGGGCATAGTGGGCTGAAACACACTGAGAAATATACCCGTGCGGTAGATTCATTAAAAGAAAAAGCCGTAAATTCATTGCCTGAAATTAGCTTAGAATAAACATATAACCATGAATAAAGGAGAATTGAAAATCGGTGATAGCCAAATTATAATATATCAAACACCCGATGGTAATACACAATTAGATGTTACTTTAGAAAAAGAAACAGTATGGCTAACACAGGCTCAAATAGCTAATCTATTTGGCACAAAGCGTCCTGCTATAACAAAACATCTAAATAATATATATAAATCAAATGAATTAGACGAGAATAGCACATGTTCCATTTTGGAACATATGGGTAACGATGGTAAACAGCAATACCAGACTAAATTTTATAATCTGGATGCAATCCTATCTGTCGGATATAGAGTTAATTCAAAAAATGCAACATTATTCCGTATTTGGTCAAATAAAGTTCTAAAAGACTATCTTGTAAAAGGTTTTGTTGTCAATGAACAAGCTAAAGTAAAGCAATTGCAAGAAGCGTTGGCTTCTATAAAGGTATTAACAGGAATAGCGACCAGAAGCGAAACAACAAAGGAACAAGCCAATGATATATTGCAGGTAATTAGTGATTATACTTATGCCCTTGATACATTAGACAAATATGATTATCAATCTCTTGAAATAGATAATACTACAACAGAAGAGGTATTCCATGCAAATTATGATAACGCAATGGAAGCAATAGAAACTTTGCGGGAAAAGTTCGGCAGCGGAGGTCTTTTTGGAAATGAAAAAGACGAATCGTTCAAAAGTTCTATTAGTACCATTTATCAGACCTTTGGTGGAGAAGATTTATATCCAAGTGTAGAAGAAAAAGCAGCAATGTTATTATATTTAGTTGTTAAAAACCATTCTTTTAGTGATGGCAACAAACGGATTGCAGCATTTCTCTTCTTATGGTTTTTAGAAAACAATGGCATCTTATATAAGTCAGATAGTTCAAGATTGATAGAAAATAACACCTTAGTAGCTCTTACTTTGATGATTGCAGAGAGTAAGACTGAGGAAAAAGATGTGATGGTAAAAGTAATTGTTAATTTGATAAATAGAAACAATTAAGAATAAGACATAAAGAAAGTTGTTAATATAAGTCAATGAGTAAACCCTCTATTAAGTTAAATTGTTTTAAATAATATCGAATGAAGTTACAAGACCTTAATTAAAACTATTTAACGCTCTCTTTATTAAAAATATTAGCAATATCTAACTTAAAATCTTAAGATTATGAGAAAAATCATTTTTTTATTTAGTATTGTAATACTTTTTGCCAGTTGTAGTCAAGATGATTTATCGCAACCTACAAGCAATAATGAGTCGCAAGAAGTAGCCAGATTAACCGATGTAAATTATCCTCTAAAGGCTGAATTTGCAAGAGCATTAGTCAATGTTTTAGCTGAGAATCAAAGTGCAAGAAAACTCATTAAAGACGAATCGCTTAAAAAGTTTAATTATGATTATGATGTAATGTATTTATTAATTAACGAAATTCCTTTAGACGACGGACAAACCTTTGACGATTTGATGCTTAATTACATTGATTCTAACACTTTTAATTTAATAAAAGAGAAATTGCCAACATTAACAATGTTTGTTCCTGAATTGCCTGATAATACATTTTCAGCCGAATTATGGGATATAACTAAAGAAATTCCACAAGTAGCCATACGAACAACAAATACGAATGATGTTCCGATGATTGATGTGTCGGGTGAAGAATGGATATTAGAAGGTCAATATATCCCACTCTTCCCTGTTGTAGTTGTAAAAGAGAATGAGCGTATTGTGTGGAATCCGAATGCAACTAAAACCTTAAAATCAAGTATAGGTAAAAAAACTTCATTTGCTTTTATCCATGAGGATTATAATAACTCAGAAGCTAAAAAAAACTTGAACACAAAGTCTATTGTAGTTGACGGATATACTATACCTACTGATTTAGAGAAAGTATATCAATCTTATGATATATATAGTAATTATAGTGGATGGCAACGTGATTATATTTATTATAATATGACCCCAACGCAAACTAAAGGAGTATTCAATTACGATTATATAGAACATATAGTAGGCTTTCAACTTCTAGGAGATCCTGTTACTGGAGATGCTCAAGGAATTATAAGAAAAATAGCAGATCAGACTGGAGATCCAACTCAGAAACCAGATAGAAGCGGAAATCTAACAGCATGGACAGATGGTGAATTTGAATTCCATGTTAAATTATACATAGGAAACATATTAGGCACTGGTAATGAAATGCTTAAAATAATCAGAGCTTCGGGTTATGATTTATTTTCTGCTCAAACTAAACCAAATCCTGCATATACAGGAATAGGAAGTAATGCTCCTAGGGCTATTTTCAGTCATTTGAGTTGTAACTATTTAAAGGTTTCACAACCCCTTTTCGAATGGGATCTTGAGAATATAAGTCCTACAATAAGAATATCTGTTGAAGAATATGATCCTTCCCAATCAACAGTTAGTACCCAATCGACAGCTACAAAATTCGCAACAAATTTTGGGTTTGATGAAAGTTGGGGGGAAAAAGTGAAAAAAGGTTTAAAATTTGGAGCTAGTGCTGAGACCACAAAAACAGTGACTTATCAGGTGACAACGACTTTGAGTAGTGATAAATTAGGAGATGTCATAGTTAATTTTGGAGATAATATAATTCACAATAAAGATCTTATACGCAGACAGCTACGAGGAGGAGGTAGAGGCGAAAATCGAGATCTTAATTTCAATCAAAAATATACATCTGGAGATTTTCAAATATTCATTGCACCTAAGCTTGTTGGTGCAAAATGATCAAATCTATTTGTATAATAGAGGCTGTTAGTTATGGCAGCCTCTATTCTTTTAAGGATTATTGATAATCTTGCAATTTATAGGATATTCTTTTCCTGAATATGTGTGCATAGCTATTCTATCTTTATAATAATTGCTGACGACAACAACAGTAAACATCTCTTCTAAATATTTAGGCTGTATAGTATTCATGCCATTATTATTAACTATATCTGATTGGTCTGGTATATATTCCTTGTCATTTTTTATAAATTTCCCATCCCCTTTATAAATTGAACCAAAGAAATCCATTGAGTCATATCCATAATATATATAAATATTTGAACCTATATCAGGATTTTCTGTAAAGCTATTTTCTTTTAGAAAAAATACACTTACATTGATATTCTTATCAACAACCTCATTTTTGTTATCATCATTGCATGAATATGAAATACTAGTTAGTATCAACAGCCCTATAAATCCAATCTTTTTCATAAAGTTTTAGGTTTTAATTTTCTGTATCAAATATACAAAATATAAACTTAGTTAGATTATTATATTTAACCTCTTACCTTATTGCGATTAATTCCTCTATGAAAATTACTCCAAAAACCGGATATATTTGAGAGTAAATATTTATATTTGTATGAATCAAAATCAAGTAATAACATATATTTATATTGCTATGAAAAGATTTATAATATTTATTGGTATATTATCACTAATAGTATTTACAGGATGTGATAAGGATGATAATACAGACCCTATTGTAGAGACTGACAATGACATTAGAATTAGTGCAGTATATACAACTAAAGAAAATCCAAATAAGGAGTTTGTTGATTTCGGTTCGAAGATTTATATATACTACGAAGCTGAAATTTATGGTTCCCTATATGAGGGTAATGGAAAGTTTATAAATAATAATAAAGTGTTTACGCCTGCCCAAACGGCTGAAATAGATATGACTGGTATTACTGTTATTACGCCAAAATATATAGATAAACAGATAACTATAGTAATAGAAAGTGCATACTACAATAGATTATCCATAGATAGCCATTTGTCAGCAAAACGTCCCATAAGTATAAAATTGATAACTAAACCATAAAAAAACCGGATAATACCGGTTTTTTTATGATTGAATTCAAAATTTAGCAAAAAATAAGAGATTTTATTTAATATAATTTCAAAGGTGCGATACCCAGTTTAACCCATCCTGTATTGTAGTTAGGACTTAAGTTCGGAACATAATGGGGAGTAGCACTATATGTAGGACCGTAGATATTATCTCCGTTATATTTATAAACATACACCGTCCGAACATTATCATTAATTATTACGTCATCACCGAAGCTAACAACAGTTTCCCCTAATTCATCATTACCTTTAGTTACTGTAGATTCGAATGTTGTAGAAATTGTACGCTTTGAAGACCCACCCCATTTCAGGCCAACCTTATCACTTTCTCCGGTTGTTGAACTTTGTTCAAAGTTTGTTGCGAATTCTGCGGTAGTCGTAATAGAAGATTTTTGAGATTCTGCATTATCAACTTCTTCTACTGCAATTTTTATAGCATAGGCAAATGTTTCCAGATCCCATGTAAACAAAGGTTGATTAACCACAGTCTCTCTTACATTAAAATTACCGGTGAATTGAGCATAACGAGGCCCGGTTATCTCCATTATAGGCTCAAATAGTTCAGACGGTTGCACCCGTATTAATTTGAAGGTTTCAGTACCAAAGCCTGCTATATTCCCAACATAAATTTTAATTTTAAATTCAAATTCGCCATCTGTCCAACCTGCAAAACCACCATATCTGGGATGTTTACCTTTATGATGCGGGTCATCTTTCTGGTCTCCTATTTTAGCTAATGCCGCTAGGCCATTTCCTGTAAGTTGGAAAGTGACAATACTTTCAACTATAGATTTATCTAATGTGCCTCTGGTCTTAGTTGGAGTTAAATCATAATAGCTATAATCCCTTTGCCATCCATTTGAATTTTTAAAATGTTTGTACGCATCTACTGTTTTTTTTATATGAGTCGGTAAATCAGCTTCAGTCGGATTTGGATTTACATTTGACCCTCTACTGTTAGTAGTTTTCTGATTTTCGGAATTATTAAAAATTTCATCTATAAAATAGAAC